>Ga0247815_10001561_pt1 | contig 17459 bp, 15 predicted proteins | sample UWRJL194509B1_FD_181014 | JGI IMG/M metagenome (GOLD analysis project Ga0247815, IMG submission 181014) | Plant litter microbial communities from Arlington Agricultural Research Station in Wisconsin, United States - UWRJ-L194-509B-1 | ecosystem: Environmental > Terrestrial > Plant litter >...
CCAGCGCCAAGCCAGACACAGGCCGCTGAAAACTTGAAACAGCAAGGCGGCAACCAGTACAGGCTCCACGAACGGAGATCTGTAGACCTTGCGCCCTGTTTCCATCACTGCGGTATGAGCCTGTGGACTGATCAGCCCAAACAGATGATTGAACAGGTGAAACAGCACGAACAGTAGAACGATGACGCCAGCCACTCCGTGCGCCACTCGCAGCACCGGCATCTCGCGCGGCGTCTTCAAGTTCAAGCACACAGACTGACGCTTGAACGTGAGGGCACAAGCCAGGAGCAGCCAGCCGGCGACCCAGATCCATTGATCTGGGACTGTCACGCCCAACATCCACGTGTTGACGCCGATGAAGCAGTAAAGCGTCGGCGCCGCCACAATGAATAGCGCAAGCCTTCGAGCGCGAGTGTCCAGGCCAGGATGGTCATTGGTCGCGGTTCTTCTGCACGCGAGCAGCATGCCCATGGACGGGACTGCGAACACACCCGACAGCAATAAGGCCGCCAACACATACCCAACCGGACTCAACGCCACATGAACGCCTTGAGCGTCAGTGACCAAGGCATGAAACGCGTTGAGCATGAACGGGTAAATGAGCGTGACAGCAATCGGCGCCCAGATTCGCCATCGCACGCCAGCACTGACGGACACGGAATTCACGGCATTTCCGAACTCACGAAATTTCATTTCCTGCATATTTCAATTCTCATAGGTGTGATCGGAACTTCATATCGGCCAGCCTTCATCAGGTCTTATCTCTGTGCCAAATGGACCTAACCGAAGACTGGATCGAAATCAAATAACCAAAACGGCAGAACAAAACAGGACAATAATGCGCAGCTCGAATGATTGGCCGTAATTAAGGGTTTTATGACTAAGCCACCGCCCCTCACACCTTGATAATTGCTACGTAGCGTCCGACCGTTGGCCTATCCCTTACTGTCGGCTACGGCCATCAGGTCTTCATTCCCAACCTCAAGCCAATCAGATATTCCTCAACCCAAAAGGCTGAATCTTATGCTTCGCTATATCCCCGGTGCTTTAGTCCTGCTGATCTCGTTGCAATGCTCTGCCGATCTACGCGTCAACTCGCCAAGCGAGGCCTGCACCTTACTCACCGACTCTCATTTGCGTGCCGGCGAATGGAGTAAAGCGCAGGGCGGACGCGAAGGTTGCCAGAGCACCGCCAGACTGTTGAACGTCAAAAACTCCAGCATGATTTCCTTTTCCGTGGATGGCATTGACAACAAACCGCTCAAGGTCAGGCTTCTTTTAGATGTAGCGTCCGCTGACGACGTGGACCCTGCAAAACGAGAGTTGGTCAAAGCCACAAAACGCCTGGCAGTCAGGGCGCTCGGATTATCCATCCCATTCCCTGTAGAAGAGTCAATCATGAAGGGCACTCCAATACGGCTGACTCTGGGCTTGGGAACGTTAACGATTACGCGTACAGCGAATATCAAGGGTGGCTACCAGATGGCAGTCCTGATGGAGTAGTCGCCGAGACCTCTGATCATCAAAACCCAACTAAGGATCAGGTATTCCCTCCTTGATAAACATAAAAAGCCCGGTACTTTATCGGGCCTTGACGAATGCCCTTATTACCCGGACTTTTGCGCATTCAGCGAATCAAAGAACGACGTGATGTTACTGGCAGAAGCTTTCAGCCTGCCGACCAGGAGGTCCATGGCGTTGTACTTGGCAGTCAGCGTTGCCGTCAGCTTGGCAACCCGCATATCCAGGGCTGTCTGCTGATCGGTAAGGTCACTCTGTTGCTTGTTCAGACTCGACTTGCGAGAGTCAAACAGTCCGCCTGTCTGCGTATACGGTTTGAGTGCTTCGTTCATGCGAGCAAGCAGACCATCAGAGCTGGTGGTGCCGCTGAACAGCTTTTGCACTTCTCCTGATAATCCTTTGTCTATCACTGCGGTTTTGAATTTCGCTTCATCCAAAGAAAGCGTGCCCCCCGTCTGACTGGTGAAGATACCCAATTGGGAGAGTACGGTGAGGCTCCCGGCCCCTGCCCCGCTAACCAGCTGGTTGCGGATGGCCGAAAGAATTCCACGAGGCATGGAATCGCCGGTCAGCGCAGCCGGGGTCACAGTCGCTCCCGTCACCGGATCCGGCTTGTCACTTACCGTGGCCTTGGTGACCGTCGCCACCGCTAGGACGACATTGTTATAGGCTGTAATGAACGCTTGCAGCGAGGTCTTCAAACCGTCCGTATTGGCTGCAACGATGACAGTGGATTCACTATTATTGCCAACGAGATTGAGCGTCAGGCCGCTGATCGCACCCTCTACTTTATTGCTTGGGCTGGTGAAGTCAAAACCGCCGAAACTGTAGTTCGCATCGACGGCCTGGCTACCAACGTAACCCGCACTGCTCGCAGATTGGGTATCGAGTTTGGTATTGGCTGCGATGGTAAAACCAGGAATTGTGCTTGCGGTAGTAATGTCTGAACCTTTCCCGGTAACGGTCGAGCCAAGGACCAAACGAGAACCATTGTCGTCGGTGATAATGTTTGCACTGATGTGAGTGTTTTGACTCTGTGCATTGATCTGCTTGGCGACCGACTCAAGTGTCGCGCCATCAGGAATATCATAATTCTGGGTAGCACCATTTTGAGTCACAGCCAAATTGCCAGCGGGAACCGCGCTAGTGCTGCCACCCACATAGGCGGCCGTAGCGACTGAAGAACTGCTCGCTATGTTAGTGACTTTTATATTATAGGTTCCGGTAACCGCGCTGCTACTGGACGTTACAGTTAAAGCGTTTTCATTGGACGACTTTGCTGCGTAACCCGCAAATGCTGGCGTGTCTTTATTACCCAGTGCCTGTAACGCCGTCTGAAACGCTGAAAGCGCTGACTGAAGAGTACCAATCCCCGACAGTTTGGTCGTGACGAGTTTAGTTTGCGTCGTGATCTGAGTTTGCTTTGCCAGCTTGTCAGACTTGACCAGTGCCGAAACAATGTCCCCGATTGCCAAGCCCGAGCCAAGGCCTGTGGACGGCGTGATTGGACTTGCCATGAGTTATCCCTTATTAAGATGAGCCGCCTGTCGCGAGGCTCTGAATGTCCGATTTATTCAGCCTTATAGATGAATCCAGCTTTGCACTGATGGCGTTGCTGCGAGTCACGAGGCGACAGCAATCAATGAAATCAACACGAACGCTGTTAACGATTTATCTTAGCGAAAGGAGAGAACCCCTTAATCACCAAACATCTGCACAGGCTGTATCACGTCATCGAACAATCCCCGGTCCACAATCGACAGCAGGGTCATCAATGCAGAAGTGCGGTGACCGCGCTTACGCTGATTTCAGCCACCGCAAGAAGCCGCCCTTCGTGATTTCTACAGGCTTTTGCAACAGCAATGATTGACGCACGCCCTGACGAAACAGCTGCAGCTTATTCAACTCGGCGGTCAACTCCGTGCCCTGTTCGAGATAGCCGTTCAACTTCAACTTGTCTATGCGAAACAACACACATCGGGTGATACAACGAAACTGAGCCCGAGAACGGCCATCGGCGAGAATCCCTTCCTCACCCAGCACCTCGCCTGGCCCCATCCGGGCGGCTTCACTGAGGTGCTCGCCGTCGTGCACCGAGGCGGAAATCACTCCGGTGCTGATTACCATGAGAAAGTCAGAGACCTGGTTCAGCTCCAGTACGACCTGATCAGCGTGGTATTCGACCGCAACCATCGCCTTTGCCAGCTCGTCGCGTTCTTGAATACGCAGCGAGCGGAATATCTTCAAATCTTCCAGCAGCAAGCGCTCACGGCTGAGACTTTGTGCCAACGGGGTCGGTGGGCTTGTTCCAAGCAGTACCCCTGCCGCCTCAAGATGCCTGTGAGCAAGATCGAACAGATGGTTACAGACCGTTGTGCGCTCTGACAGAACGGCGATGTACCCCCTGGCTTCATACTCAATGTACTCGGCACCCGAGCTCTTGATTGACGCCTTGTAGGGGTGAGTGATCAGCAGGGCCCGGGTACCTTGCATGGCCTTTTCAAGCGCCTCCAGCACTTTGCTCGGACGAACCCGCGCGGGTACCTGCAAGGTAACCGACACTCCATGTACGTCGCTTGGACGGCTCAGGTTGAGGATCTTCACCGCGGACATCACAGAGTTGGGAATGACTGCCGTGCTTCCGTGGCTCGTGATCAAATGCGTCGCTCGCCAATCGATATCAGTGACCTTGCCCTCGATGCCGTCGACCAGAATAAGGTCATCCACCTGATACGACTTGGTGGTGTTCAATACGATGCCGGAAAACAGATCACTCAACGTGCTGCGCAAGGCAAGGCCGCCCACGATGGCCATACCACCAGAGGTTGCAAGCAACCCCTTGACCGGGAGCTGCATCACGTACCCGGCCGCCGCGATGATCGCGATGAGAAAAACAGCAGCGCTGACGATGTCTTGAAACAACGTTCCGGCAAAGCCTGTGCGTGAGAAAAACACACCCGAGAGGACCACGGTTAACGTGCGAGCCGCGAAAAACCACCACAGGACACCCAGAATGGTTCCTGTGATATCAAGGCCCACGTCGTCAGGCCAAGGGGCTGCCTGCAAAGGACTGATACCTGCCGATAAAATGACCCAACTGAACAACAGCAACAACACAAGCCTGATAAGGATGCGCTGCAATTTCAAGACCGGGGGCGTGAAGTGCCACAGCGAAAGATCCACAGCCAGGACTGCAAACCCGAAGATCAGATGGCAAACCAAAGGGATAAACATGGCACCTCCCGGACGCGGGTAAAACGCTGGCCCTCGCTCGTCCGGCGACGACGAAGGCCTGGTCGTTTTGAGGCTGGGATTCAGGCAACGGGAATTGAGGGATCAGCACTCGCCAAGGCCGTACCGCGATCGGCTGCAGGCGGATAAATCCAGAGGGTGTTGATATCCGTCTTGAGCTTCTTGGCCTCTTCTCTCACCAGCTTGAGCTCACGATCCCAACCCTCGGTGTAGACAGCGCCCCACGCGCCCAGATCAAGGCAGGTCACATACTTAGGCTGGCTGTAGGCCTGCGGCTCTACACCGAGCAACTCTGCCGCGACGTTGTTCCCGGCATGGCGTCCCAGAGCGATGGCGTGCTGACAAGACATTGCAGCGTAATGCCCCTGGTCGTCGGTAGCGGCGTAGGCGACGTCTCCCGCCGCATAGATATCGTCTTGGCCAACGACCTTCAGATTGGCATCGACGTATAGGCGACCCAGAGGATCACGCTCAGTCGGGATCTGCTCAGTGAGCGGACTTGCACGAAAGCCCACGGTCCAGATCACGGTTTTGGACTCGATACGGCGGCCGTCAGACAGTACAACCCCGCCCTCGTCCACAGAGGCAACGGAAACACCCAAAACCCACTCCACGCCCAATTCGGCAGACGCTTGTGCGATCGATGGGCTGATCCCTTCACCGAGAACGGCGCCGATTTTGCCACCCCGGTCAACCACGATCACATTCACTTTCGCGTCATGACCCAGCGCTTCGCGCAGCCGGGCAGGCATTTCGGTCGCCGTTTCGATACCGGTAAAGCCCCCGCCGCAGACAACTACCGTGTCACGTGCTGTCGACTGAGGGTGATCCTTGAGGCCTCTAATGTGCTGTTCGAGGTGGGCAGCCGCTTCGATCTGATCAACATCGAACGCGTGCTCAATGCCCTCCAGATTTGGACGCATGACTTGGCTGCCTGTTGCCAACACCAGCTTGTCATAACTGATCCAGGACTGAACGCCTCGGGCGCCGCTGTACTCTACCCGCTTGTTAGCGACGTCGATGTTCCCCGCGGTACCCTTCAGAAAGGTGATGCCGGTTGCCTTGAATAGCTCGACCAGAGAAGCCTTCATCTCATGCACATTAGGCTCGTAGAAGCGTGGGCGAATGCGCAACTCTTCCTGGGGCGCCAGAACAGTAATCTGAACATCGGTTCGACCACGAAGGTCAGCCATGCGCGCCGCGCTCAAAGCAGTCCAGACCCCACCGAAACCAGCGCCAATAACCAAAATATGTTGTTTCATGTTGTGCTCCAGGCTTGCGTCTATGTAAGTGAGTGAAGCCACTGTAGTCGCCTGGAAACATTGAGTCATTGCTGCATAAGTGGGGGAAATTAGCGTATTGGTTTTAAGCTTTAATACCTTGGTATATACCTAAAAAAAAGGGTCAAATCTGTGCGCAAGCGCGACACCAAAGGTTGTTAATCAGGGCTTTTCGAACTCAGGGCAGTCTTGATGAATGCCAAAAGAGGCGCACCGTCAAATGGCTTCATCAGATAACCCGTAGCCCCCAGACGTTGCGCAGCCAACTTCGTCGCCTGGTCAACTGAGGCGGTTATGAAAATAACAGGGATGTGAATGCCCTGAGACACCAGGCGCTCGAACATGCCAAGCCCACTCATACCGGGCATTTGAATGTCTGAGATGAGACAATCGGTGTCCACCGCCTGTCCCGACGCCATGAATTCCTCAGCGCTGTCGAACAGCTGGATAGTGAATCCGTACGAGCGCAACAGACTGTCGAGTGATACTCGAACATCATCGTCGTCGTCGACAATCGATATAACGGGGCGAGAGGACAATTTACGTACCTTGCATGGATAAGGTACAAGTCAAATGACTTCGCCTGATCGCACCATACGCTTTCAATTTCTGCGCTAAATCATACTTGGGTATATTTCATCTCTTGGCGGCCAGATTCAGCGCTTCAGCCATGCGGACCAGTTCGGCAAATGTCCTGGCGTCCATTTTTCGCATGACACTGGCGCGATGAATTTTTACCGTGATTTCGCTCAGACAGACCTCGCTTGCGATCTGCTTGTTCATCAAACCGGAAGCTGCCAGGGCCATGATTCCCTGCTCTCGGACGGTTAGCGTCTGGTAATGGCTTCGCAGTTGAGCCATCCCCTTGCTCACCTCGCGTTGATCAAGATCTTTGCTCAACGCCATTGCCACTGCATCCAGAAAATCCTGGTCCCTGAATGGCTTCGCCAGAAAGTCGATAGCGCCGGCCTTCATCGCGCGTACCGTCATCGCAATGTCCCCATGCCCGGTCATGAACACAATGGGGACGGTTTCTTCATTTTTGACGAGCTCATTCTGGAAATCCAACCCACTGATGCCCTGAAGCCTGACATCCAGCACAAGACAGCAAGGCGCATCAGGCCGCTTGAAAGCCAGGAAATCCGCTACGGATGCGAAGATTTCAACGCGCAATCCGATTGAACGGAGCAGGCTGCTCAGCGACTCCCGGAGCAATTGATCATCATCGACGATGTATACGATGGAGGCCTGATTAGTCATTTGGCTGACTGCCTGATAAGTGCCCATGATTGTCATCCTTTGATCAGTACGAACGGCAGAAAGGTCGTTAGCGCCTTTCGAATGCGCCAACCAGGCAGCTCAGTCAGGCGAACACTGCCGTTCGCTGAACCTGTGCTGATACCTTCCGTCACCCGAGCGATGCGATAAGGATCCGCAACATACTCTAAAGCCAAGTGAGCGCGTTGAAATGACATAAACCCCTGAAAATCGGCCAAAGACCGAGCGGATATAGCCGCAGTTCCGGGGTCTGTTCCAGACGCATGGTCGGGGGGCAGTAGGTTATTAACCTACATCAAGAATCGGGCCATTATTTAATGCCCGGTTTTACAGGCGCATTGAACATCGGCGTCTTAATGACACGTAGTCGTTTTGACAATTTTAGTCAATTTGACTTAACCTCGGCCGCGCATATAACTGATCAATTTCGCGCATCCAACAGAACAACGCTCGCGTTCATTTTGTTAACGCAAAAAGCGCCTGCCCCTTGCGGTCAGACACTTCGGTGAAACCGATGCACGATGATGACTTTCGAACGCAGCGCTGAATCAAGCAGCTGCAATTGCCATGGGATGTCGACTGTTATCGCTCAAGAACTCGCTGAAACGCGACCGCAACCAGCGCTCGCCAGGATCATTATGGCTAACGCCACGCCATACCATCGATAACTCGAAGGCGGGCAACTCCAGTGGCGCGTATTCAGCGAGCAGCCCACGGTGGCCTGCCATGGAGTCCGCAATGTAATCGGGTACGACCGCCAACAAGTCGCTCTGCGCAAGCAACATAGGCAAAGCGCTGAACTGCGGCACCGCAAGCACTACACGACGCTCTTTATTAAGACGTTTGAGCGCGGACTCCGTGTCGTCGGAAAGCTTGCTCATGCAGGATACCGTGGCGTGGGGACGACTGCAGAATTGGTCAAGGCTTAACGAAGTCTTACTGGAGTCAGCCCGCAAGACCATGGGAGAAACCATCCTCAGGAATTTACGCTTCGCGTTGGCGGGCAGCTCGCCGGTGTAACTGATACCCATCGAAATTTCCCCGTTCCCCAGCAGGATGGGCATGCGAGTGCAGTCCGTGCGATGTATCACCAACTTTATCCCTGGCGCCTCCTGCCGCAGCCGATGGAGCAGTACCGGCATCAGCGCATATTCCACATCGTCAGCCAGCCCTACGTGAAACGTGAGTTCGCTGGTAGACGGATCGAATGCAGTGGTTGAGCTTAAAGCGACGGCAATCGTGTCCAAGGCAGGGGCAATCACCTGAAACAGCTCTTCGGCGCGAGCGGTAGGCTCCATCCAACGGCCATTGCGAATGAACAGTTGGTCATCGAACATGGCCCGCAGCCGAGCCAGGGCATTGCTGACGCCGGGTTGGCCCAGGAACAGCTTTTCCCCGACTCGACTGACATTGCGTTCGTGCATCATGGCTTCAAAGACCACCAGAAGGCTTATATCGGCACGGCGAAGATCATTCCTGTTAAGCATTTTAGCCACCTGGCCAAAGGCCCTGTTAGTGAGATGGAAGCCTACACAGCGAGTGCAAGGGGAACGATCTTCCGGTAGCGTCTGTGCTTGCGGCTTGTCACTACTCTAAAGGGAGGGGGCGTCACTGTCGCTTGTGCATGAGTCCGCGCACTTAGCGTCTAGGTGTGGGGGATTAATACCAGGGTGTTAGCGCTCTGCAGCATTACAAAGAATGGGGTCAGAGGACCCTTCGCCCCAGTAGTTGAAGGGTTCAACGGCTACCCGCTAGATGGCGAACCCTATAGTCACGTGGCGAGAGGCCGAGGTGTCGATGGAAGGTGACGCGCATTCTCTCTTCATCGCCAAAACCGCATGCACTGGCCACCTGATCGATATTTCGATCTGAGTCTTCAAGCATACGTCTGGCTGCACCCAGCCGAAAAAGCTCGATGGTCTTGGCAGGCGTGCGCCCTATGACCCGTTTGTATACGCGGCTGAAGTTTCGGGCACTCATGTGCACCTGCTGCGCCAGGTGCCCCACTGATAAATCGTTTTGTCCGATATTGCTCGCGAGCCAGAGATGCAACTCATCAAACGTGCCAGACGGGTTTGATTGAGCGCAAAGCAACTCACTGAACTGCGGCTGCCCCCCTGGACGCTTGAGAACCACTAGAAGTTCGCGGGCCACCTGCATGGCGACCTCTCTTCCACAGTCGGCCTCGACGAGAGCCAGAGCCAGGTCCATGCCAGACGTGACGCCACCGGACGTCCACACGTTGCCCTGTTGAATGAAAACCGCGTCCCGGTCCACGCTAAGTGATGGATGCCGGGATTTGAGCGTGTCGCACATCGACCAGTGGGTTGTGACCCACTTGCCGTCGAGCAATCCTGCCGCCGCCAGCAAGAACGTTCCGCTGCAAATGGACGCAACGCGGCGCAGTGCCAGTTGAGAAGAAGCGATCCACTGGATCAGACACTCGTTGGCAGATAACGCAGGCAGAATATCCGGGCTCCCCGGTACGATTAGTGTATCGATGCCTGGGGGACTGTCAGCGATATCAGCAATCGAGGCGACAGCCAGCGTATCGATATAAAGCCCTTCTGCCGTCTCGACCAACCCGCCTTCAATACTGGCTATTACGCAGTGGTATCCCAATGCCCCCTGCGCTTCCATGGCCCGACCTGCTGACCAGAACACGCTGTGCGCGCCAGCAATATCGAGTAATCCCACCCCCGGATAAGCTGAAAACACGACCCTGTGTGGCGTCTGGTGATTGCTCATGACAGGCAGTCATCCTGACGGTACGAGGGAGAAAGCGAGCTGGGGTCCAATCGAAACCGCTCCACGGCCTTTGCTGGAGTGGAACCGGTGTTTCGCTTGTAGACGCGGCTGAAGTTACGTGTGCTCATCGCCACCTGCTCTGCCATTCGGTCAACGGTGACACGCATATTCTGGTTCGCCTGAACCCACACATGCAGATCATGAAACACATCACGTCCGTACATCTGCGAAACCAGCATTTCACTCAATTGCGGATGGCAACCGGTACGCCGAGCGAACACTGCCAGATGCCTCGCCGCGTGGATGCTGGCCTCACGACCGCAGTCTTTATCGACGACGGCGAGAGCGAGATCGATAGCAGATGCCGCGCCTGCGTATGTCCACAGAAAATCGTCGCCGGTGAAAAGCGAGTAGCCATCGACCTTCAAGTAAGGGGCCTCGCGTTTGAGTGCCTCGCTCAGGGACCAATGAATAACGGCTCGCTTCCCAGCAAGCGCACCGGCCTTGGCGAGCAGAAAAAGAGCACTGCCAGCGGCGATGACTCTTTGAACGAAAGGCAGTGCTTGGGTGAGCCATGCCAGCAATCGCGCCCCCGTGGCGGTATCGCACGACAGGCCAATGGCGCCGGGCAATATGAGGGTGTGAATGTGAACCCCGACGAAGTCGCTCAATGGTGAAGTGTCTATTGATACACCTTGTAACGTTTTAACAAGACCGCCCGTTTCGCTAGCGGTATAGAGCCTGTACCCCTTTCGGGAAGCCTCGATCATCAACCGATCCGACTCCCAAAAAACCTTATGCATGCCTGCCAGTTCCAACAGTCCGGCGCCATCGTAGGCAAGGCAGACAACGATTCTTTGCGCAGCGCCTTCAGTATCATTCTGTTTCACGTCGTGATGCCTCCTGAACTAGCGAGAACCAGATTTTTATAGTTAGTCGCACTCCATCCCTCACTTCACCAGAGCATCAGCGCGCAAAACCAGGCCGCACTAAGCCCGTGGCCGTTATTTAACGGCCCAAGTTTTATACGTGACTAAGTACATATAGGGGAGCTAGATGCTAGGGGCATTCGAGGCTAAAGATAATCAGGGCACGACGCGACAGGTTGTCTTACGAAACTGCACAATGCGCCGGGTGCGTCTCAGATTTCACTCTCGTGCATCTTGAGGAAATCGATGAACACCCGCAGTTTTTGCGGCATCGCAGTGCGATTGAAGTAATAAAGAGACAGGCTACGGGCCGGGCTCCAGTTTTCCAGCACCTGAATCAGGCGGCCATCTGCCAGGTAATCTTGCACGTAGCGATTGTAGAAATAAGCAAAACCATGCCCTTCAAGCGCAGCATTGAGCATGGTCATGCCGTCATTACTGGAGATGCGCCCCTTGGTGTCGACTTCAACATCCACTCCGTCGCGGGAGAACTGCCAGCGCTCGTAGGCGCCGGTCACTGCGCTGTTGTAGCGGATGCAGTCATGCTGCATGAGCCCCATGGGATGATCAGGCACGCCGAACCGGGCGATATATTCAGGGGATGCCACCAATGCCATGCGGATATCCGCACCCAGCGGAACAGTGAACATATCCTGCTCCAGGATCTTGTTGACCCGAATGCCAGCGTCATAACCATCGTTGACGATGTCCACCACGCGGCTTTCTATGGCGATGTCCAAGTTGATTTCCGGGTAGGTGTCCAAAAATTTTCGAAGCAACGGTTCCAGAAACATCACGTACGCGCTGCGGGACATGGTCAGCCTCAACGTACCTGATGGCTTGGCGGCGACCTGAGCGAGGTCGGTGAAGGCCCCCTTCAAATCCCTGACCAACGGGGCCACACGTCGATAAAACACTTCGCCCGCTTCGGTCAGCCCCACGCTGCGTGTCGTCCTGTTGAACAATCGCACCCCCGCCCGCCTCTCAAGCTGACGTATGGCATGGCTGACGGCGGATTTGCTGACGCCCATTGTCACTGCGGCAGCGGTGAATCCCCGCGCATCCGCCACGCAGACAAAGACTGTCAACAACTCGAATCCATCGGTTTCAATCGTCAAAATATTCTCACAGACGTGGGTCAGATAAGGAAAAAACCTGGACCTTGGGACTATTACATAAGTGAAGTCTAGCCGGGATCAGGCTGAAAAGTTGGCATCCTTTTCCACACCCAGCATACATCATATAAACGACATCATACTCATACGTTGGTATACACATCTCAACCCAACACGCTAACAAACGCTCCCATGTTAGCAACGCCTACAAAGACAAAAAGCGTTAATCTTTTTCTCGTGTTACTTCCCAACCTTCAAGTTAACGAGATGACTAAAATGAAATTACGTGCAGCGGTTATTAAAGTTACTTTCGCGCTTATTGCAGGTTCATTGTCGGCGGTCGGCTTGGCTGGACAACGCGCCATTGCAGCCAATGACATTCACGTAACTCCGATCGCATCGGATGGGGCAGATCGCGTTGGCGTAAACCGCGTGGCGTCCGATGGCGCAGACCACGTGGGTGCCAACCATGTTGCCTCCGATGGCGCAGACCACGTGGGTGCCAACCGTGTCGCCTCCGATGGCGCAGACCACGTGGGTGCCAACCGTGTGGCCTCCGATGGCGCAGACCATGTGGGCGCCAATCGCGTGGCGTCCATCGGCATGTATGACACGCCTTATAGCTTGGAATCATCGCCTTATTTCTGCGGGCCCTGCCGCTAGGCATCCATCGTTCTCCCGACTCATCGTTGTTTTTGCCCGGCAATTGCCGGGCTTTTTTTGCGCCGGACTTCGTCACGTAGTCGCTGGGGCAACCGCCTCCTAAGCAGCGCGTTCCATAACTGCACGACTACAGCGGGCAACGATATGCTCGTCACTGGCCCCCAGGGTTATCAACGCTTGGTCAACACGGACGAGACGTGGGACAGGAGCCGCCAACCGCTCCGGTCGGCGATCCGGCCGCAGGGTGCACGCCGGCTCCGTGCCCAGTCACCACGCGCGTGACGCACTCCTGACACGGGATACCGGGAGGATACAACTGAGGGATGAAGCGCGCGCGAGTGATGCAGAGACGCTAGGCTGCAACCTCGTCGCTCTTGTTCAGCGGCAGGGCTATGGAGAATATCGCCCCCGCCTTGTCGTGATTGGCTGCCCAGATTCGGCCTTGATGCCCTTCGATGATCGAGCTGCAAATCGACAACCCCATCCCCAACCCATCGGTTTTCGTGGTGAAGAATGGAGTGAACAGCAGTGGCAATACGTGCGGCTCTATGCCGGGGCCACAGTCCGCGACTTCAAGCACGGCCTCGCCATCAAGCGTGAACGTACGCACGGTCAGCACCCTTGCGTGCCCAGGCAAATCGGCCATTGCCTGACACGCGTTGATGATGAGGTTAAGAACCACTTGCTGGACCTGGACGCGGTCAGCATCGACCCGCAAGGCACGGGTATCGAGGACGTGATTTACGCGCACCCCTCTGGCACCCATGTCACACTTGAGCAACGCCAGCGTGTCGCCGACGATATCGGTGAACGATTCCACACTGCACTCAGGTTGCCGGTTTTGCGAAAGCGATCTTAGTCGCTGAATGACTTCGCCTGCCCGAATCGAACTGGTGACCATGCGATGAACGGACATTCGCACCTCATCCAGATCAGGCTCAGGACGATCAAGCCAGCGATAGCAGGCTTCGCCGCTTGACCTGATGGCAGCCAGTGGCTGATTGACCTCGTGCGCGATCGACGCCGCCAACTCCCCCAAAGAAGTAATTCGTGACACATGAGCCAACTGCGCCTGGGACTGCAAGAGCCGTTCCCTAGACTGTTTTGCCTCGGTGATGTCCATCACTGCCCCGACATACTCGAAGCCGCCATGGCTGTTGGATAACGGATCAGCGATCAAGTGAATGTGCTTGATCCGGCCATCAGGCATTACCAGTCTGTGCTCCACTTCCAGCCGCGCTTCGTGGCGAGAAGCTCGTTCGAAAACCGCTTCCGCAAGATGACGATCCTCTGGATGAACCCGGGCAAGAATCTTCAGCATGGTGGGTTTTTGACTAGGCGGATACTCGAAAATGTTCGCGGCCTCGACCGACCAGACAACCTGCGACTGGTCAACCTTGAACGCCACACTTCCGACCCGACTGAGGCGCTGCGCCCCCACCATGTAGGCCTCATTGCGTCTCAACGTATCAGCAATCCGTTTGCTTCTTAACGCGAGATACGTAATGGCCGACAGAGAGACGACGCAGCGAACGTAAGCACCGATAGCCTCGGTGTTTTCATAGTCACGCTCGAACACAAAAATCACCGTCAATACGGCAAGGCAAGACAGCGATACGCTGGTGACCATCTTCGCCGTGAACAGGTTCGCTGACATCAATACCAACGTGATGTACAGCACGGTGGTGGCGACGCTCAGATTGGTCAGAAACTTGAAACATATAACGAATGCAACGACGCCAAGCGCAATGAGCCACGCCATGGCATCCGTATCGAAGTGGTCTTTTCTCACGCTTAATGTCGACATGGCTCGCTCCGTTGCGTCAGGACTGAACATCACCCCAAGAGTCGCTGTTTGCGCGACGAAGGAGATGTCTGGAGGGGTAAATCAGCCCGAGAAACCCAGAGAGATTCGAGCTGTTCGAAGCCGACCTCATAGGGTCAGACCTCTGGCGATATTTCAGGAACTCAATGTAAAAGATGTCGAATGCGAGGCGCAGACAAAAAACCCTGCATTCAAGCCAAGGCATCGAACTTGCGTTCTCCAGATCTGTTTATCGACCGCTCTGCCATCGTTCTCAACTCTCGGTACAAGGCTGGGGAGGCACTGACAAATCCTGGCTGACGATCAGGTCTTCGAAGCCTAAATGCTTGAATCTGAGCGCCAAGCCTGCATTGAGCAATGCTGAGCACGAGCACTGTTCAAAGATGAATGAAACTCGCAACCCCAGCCCCCTTAACAGGATCAAACCGTAACCCTTAAACACTGCCCTTTAACACCCAAGTATGAAAATCGCCATAAGCGCTGCACATCCTGAAGTATGAAAAATGCCAACCAACAGGTACTACACCCATCCCATATTATGATTTTTTAACTCGTATAAAAAAGGATACTACTGCAGTGCAATATTTTTCCTACTGCCAACTTTCACCACAAAGGAACTGCTTATGAAATTCGCACCTTGGGTATTCAGCATGGCTGTCTCCGCAGCCTCCGGAACTTTCGCGGTGACTAGCTGGGCGGTGGAAGGCATATCAACACCCGCCACGACCAGCGCTAAGCCCACCTCCATTGGGCACGCCGCATCGAACCCTCAGGGAACTGATCGTGTGGCTTCAGATGAAGCAGACTACGTCGGTGGACAGAAGCGACGAGGAGTCAAGGAAGACGATAGTATCAGTGACTCTTTAGTTGCATCGTGTAATGAAACTAAGGCTAAACACCCCAGCGAGTTTCATCGCTGAACTTACTTTAGTCCCTGTCGCCTCTGGTAGGATGCGACCAGCAATAGCATCGACCATTACCAGCCGCTGATGGAGGCCTACGCGTGCTCTACATTGTACGAAACCTTTGAACAGCTTGTGTTCACAGACATTACAATTAGAGCCCGGAACCTGCGTGCACAATCTCGAAAGCCACAATCCATATAGCCCTCGTACAAAATGAGATCCAAAGCAAGATCAGAATCTAAGCGTCTACCGCCCTCTGTGAACGAGCCCCCACGTTAAGTTTTTCCGGTTAGATCCGACAACCATGTCAAACTCGGCGCTTTCACAGTGAAAGATTTCTCGCCCAAACCACATGAACATATTTGACCCGAAGGGATCGTGCAGTTAACAAAACCCAGGGTGTCCTATATATAAGATGCGGCCACTGCCAAGGATGCAAAAATGATCATCAACTCTCCATCTAATGCAGCACTGGCTACCTATAACAGCTCTGCAACACGCAAAACCACAACGGAGCTGGGAGCGACCGATAGTGTAGTAACTTTGGGTGACGAAACGCCCAAGAGCAGCACCGACTCGGTGAGTCTGTCGAGTACTTCCACCCGCTACAGCAACTCCATTTCCAGCTACTCACCCTATTTCCCGGTACGCTCAGGCATGGCAGCCGATGCACTGGTGCTGGGGGTATCCCAGCCGGGGGCAGTGTCAAGCTCCAAGGGGATGACTTTCACCGAGGTTGGCGCCGACGCGCGCAAGCGTATGGACGATAGATACGCTTTGATGAAGAACACCGGCAAGCCGTACGACGGGACTGATACCGATCGCAATTCACTTATGGGCGACCTTGATCGTCGCTCGCTGTATGCGGTTGCCACAAACGACGGCGGCAAGTTCAGCACCGAAGAACAAAGCGCTGCCAAAGGGCTGATGCGTCAACAGGAGCGCCTGACAACCGGTTATTACAGCGGCCCGGCCGATCAGCTGAAGAACTTCATCGATCCATACAAGAACGATCCTGTAGGCCGCGCCAAGGCTGCTTTGGCGTTTCTGGACAACATGAGCCCGGAAGAAAAAGCCGCACCTCAATGGTTGTCCCAGCAACAGACATTGAGTGACGCGCTTGCCGAAACCGGCTTGGATACCACGTCATCCACGAACAAGGATAAGGGGCATTTCCACAACCTTTGGGAAATCCTTGCAGGTATTGATACCGATGGCTCGGAAACCCAGAACGCAGATATCTCTGGGAGCCCGAGCAAGCATGGACTTGAGCAGGTGGAAGCCCCGTAAGTTCGCAGATCCCGAGGGATTTACTCTGCAGCAGGCGCTTGTGTAGTCGCTTTGTGGCGATATCCAGAAATGGCTATCCGTTATGGTCCAAAAGCATCCATTGCCACTGTACCCATTGATAATCGTCGGGATGACGGTCTGAAATAGGCGTCCGCTTTGGGTCGAAAGCTACCTCCAGCAAATGGCGGCTGTCGCCCAAACCTACCGGATAGATCGATCACCGCGTTTGCCGCCGGCGCGAGTTTGGTCTGTAGTGGTACCGTGATCACCAGCTTGTGGTAATGGACAGGAGCGCGCGAGTTCTGTCTGAAGCACAGCAGGGAAGCTCTTTCAAATACTCCGCGCGCCCCAAAACCAATTTCTTACTGCGCCCAAAAGCACCTCTTGAGACTGTGTCCTCCGCTATCGCGCGAGGACGCTCATGAAACTATCACGCCCGACCCGAACCACTCTGGCCCTAAGCCTGTGCCTGCTCACATTGGCCGGCACGCTGAGCTACCAGCAATTCCGTTTAACCCATCTGACCACAGCCATTAACGGGACAGCCGGCAAGGAATCCCTTGACGCCTTCCAGACAAAACTTGAGCAGTTCGACGAGCGACTCGCTGCTGTCGACCAGAAATACCTGACGAGCAACGAGGACTTCCGCTCGG
>Ga0247815_10001563_pt1 | contig 17440 bp, 15 predicted proteins | sample UWRJL194509B1_FD_181014 | JGI IMG/M metagenome (GOLD analysis project Ga0247815, IMG submission 181014) | Plant litter microbial communities from Arlington Agricultural Research Station in Wisconsin, United States - UWRJ-L194-509B-1 | ecosystem: Environmental > Terrestrial > Plant litter >...
TCCCTGCACAACCCGGGCGACGATGAGCTGCACGCTGTCTTCGGCGAGTCCGCAGGCGAGGCTCGCGAGGGTGAAGATCGCGAGCCCGGTGAAGAACACCCACTTGTGGCCGAAGCGGTCACCGAAACGACCGGCGGGGATCAGTACGAGGCCGAACGCGAGTGCGTAGCCCGAGATGATCCACGAGAGAGTCGCCTCGTTTGCGTCGAGGCTTCCCTCGATCGACGGCAGCGCGACGTTGACGATCGTGGTGTCGAGCAGGGACATGAACATGCCGGCGAGCAGCACGGCGAGAGCCGCCCAGGCGCGTCGCGAGGTGACAGCGACGGGCGCTGTGGGGGTTGTCGTGGTCATGATGCGTGTCCCTTTCTGGACTGTTCATCGGCAATGAGTTCGGGTAGAGCGGCGAGCAGTTCTTCGTGCCAGGCGATCTCGCCCTGCAGCCGGGCGAGCGTGTGACGCATGACCTGGCGTTCCATGAGCGTGAGGTAGTGGGTGATTCGATCGAGACGTACTTCGTGGCTTGCGAGGTCGGTAGCCAGTCTCTTCAGGCGCGAGCGGATGACGCCCTCGAGATCGTCGAGACGGTCGGGATCGAGGCGGGCGAGCGCAAGATCAACCGGATCCGGTCGCATCACGAGCTGTTCGAGGGCTTCGCGGCGCAGCGAATCGAGCGCGTCCCGGCCGGTCGCGGTGATCGAGTAGACCGACCGCTCCGGATAGTTGCCCTCGCGCTCCGTGCGCAGTTCTTCGATCAGGCGCTCGCTGGAGAGGCGCTTGATGACGCCGTAAATGCCGCTGGCTGCGACATCCGCCCACAGGTCGATGTGTTCCTCTTCCGCGAGCAGCTTGAGCCCGTGACCGTGCATCGGACCGCGCTCAGCGAGCGACCCGAGAACGAACAAGCGGATGGATGACACCGGAGTACTCTTGCATGACTAGTTTCGTGAGTCAAGTGAATTTCGTGCTCCACCACCACGGCTAAGTTACGTCGCGTTTCAGAATCATTGCGGGGCTTTCGAGGGCTGCATAGGCTCGCCTGCGAGTCGGAGTGCGAGAAGTCCGCGCTCATCCGATCCCCATCTTTCCCCCGCAATTGAAGGAGCCGCCATGAGCGACTGGAAGTTCGAAACCAAGCAGGTACACAGTGGTGCCCAGCCCGATCCGACCACCAATGCGCGTGCCACTCCGATCTACAAGACGACCTCGTACGTCTTCAACAACGCCGAGCACGCGAAGAACCTCTTTGCGCTCGCGGAGTTCGGAAACATCTACACCCGCATCCAGAACCCGACCCAGGACGTCGTCGAACAGCGCATCGCCGCGCTCGAGGGCGGAACGGCAGCACTGCTGCTCGCGTCCGGCCAGGCCGCCGAGACCTACGCCGTGCTGAACATCGCGCAGGCCGGCGACCACATCGTCTCGTCGTCGTCGATCTACGGCGGAACCTACAACCTGTTCAAGTACACCCTCAAGAAGCTGGGCATCGAGACGACGTTCGTCGAAGACCAGGACGACGCCGAAGAGTGGGCGGCCGCCGTGCGCCCGAACACGAAGCTGTTTTTCGCGGAGACCATCGGTAACCCGAAGATCAACATTCTCGACATCAAGCTCGTCTCCGACGTTGCTCACGAGAACGGTGTTCCCCTTATCGTCGACAACACGATCGCGACCCCGTACCTCATCCGTCCGTTCGAGCACGGAGCCGACATCGTCGTGCACTCGGCTACCAAGTACCTCGGTGGCCACGGTGTGGTCATCGGCGGCGTCATCGTCGACGGTGGCAAGTTCGAGTGGAGCAAGAACGTCGAGAAGTTCCCTGGCCTCACCGAGCCCGACCCGAGCTACCACGGCGCGAGCTACACGACAGTTCTCGGCGACTCGATCGCGTACATCATCAAGGCCCGCGTTCAGCTGCTGCGTGACCTCGGTGCGTCGATCTCGCCCGACAGCGCGTTCCACCTCATCCAGGGCATCGAAACGCTCAGCCTTCGCATCGAGCGTCACGTGCAGAACGCGCAGGACGTCGCCGAGTGGCTCGACAACCACGACGACATCGCGTCGGTCAACTACTCCGGTCTCCCGTCGAGCCCGTGGTACGCGGCGGCCAACAAGTACGCGCCGAAGGGCGTCGGCGGGGTGCTCTCGTTCGAGCTCAAGGGTGGAGTGGATGCGGGCCGTGCGCTCGTCGACAACGTCACGCTGTTCAGCCACGTCGCCAACATCGGCGATGTGCGCAGCCTCATCATCCACCCCGCGTCGACGACGCACTCGCAGCTCACCCCCGAGCAGCAGCTGACTTCCGGCGTGACGCCGGGGCTCGTGCGCCTCTCGGTCGGCATCGAGAACATCGATGACATCAAGGCTGACCTCGAGGCCGGCTTTGCCGCGGCTCGCGCGGCTGCGGCGGCCAACGCCCGCGCGTAGTTCAAAGCGCTGAGGGGCGGCATTTCCTTCTTCCTGACGTCATCAGGGAAGGATGTGCCGCCCCTCGGTCATTCTCTTGCGCCAGGGCACGTAACACTCGGGCGGCGGATGCGGTTCCCGGGCAGAATGGGCTTACTCATGGACTGGCAGACACCCGAAGACACCGTTCCCTCCGCGTTCATCACCGAGGCCAACGCGCGCTCAGTCATTGGCAAGCCGCCAGCCACCGGCGCCTGGCGCGAGGGCGACCACAGCGGCGACCGCCGCTTCGTCTCGATCGGAACACTCGCGCTCGAGCGCGGCACCGACCTTCCCCACGTCCGGATCGCCTACGAAACCTGGGGCGAGCTCAACGCCGACCGAAGCAACGCCGTCCTCGTGCTGCACGCGCTCACCGGCGACAGCCACGTGGTGGGCGGGCCGGGCACCGGGCATCCGACCGCCGGCTGGTGGAACGGCAACGTCGGGCCAGGCAAGGCGATCAACACCGACGAGTGGTTCGTCGTCGCACCCAATATGCTCGGCGGCTGCCAGGGCACGACCGGGCCCGCGTCGACGGCGCCCGACGGCGCCGAGTGGGGCGCCCGCTTTCCCTACGTCACCATCCGCGACCAGGTGGCAGCGCAGGTCGCATTCTCCGACGCCATCGGCATCGACAGCTGGGCCGCGATCATCGGTGGATCGATGGGCGGGATGCAGGCGCTCGAGTGGGCGGTCGGACACCCGCAGCGGGTCGAGCGCGTCGCCATCCTCGCGTCCCCCGCAATCTCCAGTGCCGACCAGATCGCGCTCAACTCCGTGCAGATCGAGGCCGTACGCATGGACCCGGCCTGGGCAGCCGGCGACTACTACGAAGCAGCGGATGGCGACGGCCCGTATCGCGGGCTCGCTCTCGCGAGGCGCATGGCGCTGCTGAACTACCGCTCTCCGAACGAGCTCAACGACCGGTTCGAACGCAGCTGGCAGAGCGGCCTGAGCCCGCTCGGCGGCGGCGGCCGATTCGCGGTCGAGAGCTATCTCGATTTTCACGGCAACAAGTTCACCCGGCGCTTCGACGCCAACAGCTACATCACGCTCGTCGAGGCGATGAACTCGCACGACGTCGGTCGCGAGCGCGGCGGAGTCGTCGCCGCCCTCTCGAGTGCGCCCGCGAAGGCGCTCATTCTCGGCATCGACTCCGACCGCCTGTTTCCCGTCGACGACCAGCGTTTTCTCGCCCGTCACCTGCCCGGCAACATCGACGGCGACGAGGCAGTGGTAATCACCTCGACGTTCGGCCACGACGGATTCCTCATCGAAAATGAGCTCGTCGGACCCCACCTGGAGCGACTGCTCAAAAACTGAGCGATTCGCCGGTTTTGCACTCGTTCTGGGGACAGACCGCTCAGGCTGTACCCGTTAGCCTGTGCTTGGGGGACAAAATCATGGCTAAACGGGCGACCGGATCGACGAGGGCGCCGCGCATTCGCGTTGCCATCGTTGACGACCACCGTCTCGTTCTCGACGGCCTGTCAGCCAAGCTCGCGCAGCCCCACCACAACATCGCGATGGAAGCGGCCGAGACCAACTGGGGTGCCCTGCTCGAGCACCCGGGATTCCCGTTCGACGTCGTTGTGCTCGACCTGCACTCGAACGACAACATCCCGATCGGCGTCAAACTTCGCGCACTTGGACCGACCGGCACCGCCGCGGTCGTGATGAGCGGCCACACCGACAGCGCCTCGGTCGAGGCAGCGCTCAAGGCCGGTGCGCTCGGTTTCGTTCCGAAAACCGAGACCGCCGATGAACTCATCTCGGCCATCCACGCGGCGGCGAGCAGCCGCCCGCACGTCACCGAATCGATTGCCGACCGCCTCGCCACCTTCGGCGATGCCCCGGATGCCGGACTCGGCGCCCAGGAGTTCCGCGCGCTCGTGCTATTCGCCGGCGGCCGAACCGTGCGCGAGGTCGGCACCGCGATGGGAACGACGGACGAGACGGTCAAGTCGTACATCAAGCGCGGTCGCCGCAAGTTCAAGAGAATCGGTGTCGACCTCGGTTCCCGAGTTCTGCTGCGCACCCACGCTGTGCGCGAGGGCTGGATCCGCCCGGAGTAGCGGTCTTGCTTCGCAATACGATTGCAGCATGGTCGCGAATCGCCCCCTCACGCGAACGCTGAAGCAAGCCCTGAAGCGATCACTGGCTCCGATCATTGGGGCTGCTGCCCTCGGCGCCGCTGTCCTGGTCGGCGTCGCCGCGTGCTCCCCCGCTGCGCCGCTGCCCGCCAACACACTGCCCGCCACCACACTGCCCGATGGCGTCGAGGTAAGCGTGTACCAGTCACGCTCCGACTACAGCGCGGGCATCATCGACGTGCGTATTCTCAACGGGTCGGATGCCGCCCTCGAGTTGACGACGGCGACTCTCGCGACGACGCAGTTTGCTTCGCCGACGTCGTGGGATCGCGGCACGACCCTCGCCGCCGGCGCAACCGTCGACCTCCGGCTCGACCTGCCGTCGCCGGTGTGCCCAACGCCCGATGACGCGGAACCGCGTGTGACGATCGCGTTCGAATCCGCCGGCGTCGGCGGTGCGGCGACCGTCGTCGCCGATGATCCCATCGCGACACTTGAGAAGCTCTCGACGGAAGAGTGCATCTCGTTTGCCGCAGCCGTCCACGCCGACATCGAAGCGGCATCCGCTGTTCGCTGGACTCCGGGTGCCGGGGAACCGGCCGGACTCGACATCACGGTCACCCCCACCACGGCCGACGGGTCACTCACTATCGAGCGGGCCAACGCGACAGTACTGCTCGCTCTCGCCGGCGAGGGCGGGCGCTCGGAGACCACCCTCGAGCTCGGGACGGTGGTGGATGCGGACGCGAAGCCGAGCGTCATCTCGCTTCACCTCGTGCCGAGTCGCTGCGATCCGCACGCGGTGGCCGAAGACAAACGGGGTACGTTCTTTCCGCTCGTCGTGTCGACGTCCGAAGGCGAGAGCGGAACGATGTTCGTTCCGGTGAGCGACGAGGTGCGCGTGTCGCTGTACGAGTTCGTGCAGGACTACTGCGGGTACTGACCCGCGGCCACCGCCACGGGAAAGCGGCCGTTAAACCAGGCGAGGGCCGCAGGTTTCCCTGCGGCCCTCGCTACCCCCCGGTGTGACTTTCGCCGTTACAGCCCCCGCCGCCGCGCATCCATTTGTCGAATACGCGGGGTTCGAGTGCCGCCGGGAAAACGGTTTCGAGTCGTGTGGCCACGCCATTTCGGCGCTTGCCCCTCTGTACTTAGGACTGTACCCCGGCACTCGTCCCGGGCTGAAGCGGAGTGGCACCCCCACTTCTGGTGCCAATCTGTGCGAGAGTGTGCCACGATTCCAATGGTGCGTTTCTGCACCAGGCACTTTCCACTCACAACCGCGGAGCTCGATGGACCAGATCCTCAAAGAGAGAGATCGGCTGCTGCAGCGCATCGCGCGCGTTTTCGGACTGAGCTTCACCGTCGTCTCGTTGCTGTGCCTGCTCATTCCCGAGGCGGTTCCGGCGACGACCTACGGGTTTGTCCTGCCGCTGTACGCGGTGCTCGGGTTCACCCAGTACCGCATCGGCCTCAGCCGGAGCCCGATCTGGCTCTTCCTCGCACTCGCGTCCGGGGTAGCCGCCATTCTCGCGATTTCGATCACGAGCCAGGGTCTCACCCAGTCGTCGTTCTCGGCCATCGCCCAACTGGGTGCGGCATCCCTCAGCTCGATCGCGGTCGTGCTCACTACAACCCTCCGCCGCGTCGCCGTGCTCGTCGTGAGCTTCATCGTCGTGGGGGCGTCGACGATCGTCGCCACGTCCGACTGGCAGCCAGCGCTGCACACGTCCGGCCTGCTCATCCTCGGCTGGCTGCTGCCGACCATCACCGGAATCTGGATCACCGCGAGCGTTCCGCAGGCCGCGAGGCGCATTGCGAGCATCGGGCGCGCCCACCGCGCTGAGCGCCAGGCGAGCGAGCTCGAAGCCCAGCGTCGCCAGTCCGCGCGCCTCCTGCACGACACGGTGCTTGCCACCCTCACTCTTCTCGCCCACTCCGGTGTCGGAGTCGCCCCCGATGCCCTTCGGCAGCAGGCAGCGGATGACGCCAAACTGCTCCGCCAGCTTCGCCTCGGCGCGACGCCGACCCCCCAGTCAAGCGGCCAGTACAACCTCGAGCCGGTGGAAGAAACGGTTCTCGGCACCACGCTCGAGTCGGTCAAGCAGCGCTTCGGTCGCATGGGCCTCGAAGTCAGCTGGCACGGAACCGGCCAGGTACTGCTGCCGAGTGACGTGCTCGACGCGTTTTTGCTCGCCCTCGCCGAGTGCCTCGAGAACGTGCGCCGGCACTCCGGTGTGACCGAAGCGCACGTCACGATCGTGGATGACGCCACAACGGTTCGCGCGATGATCACGGATGCCGGGGTCGGTTTCACCCTCGACGATGTGGATTCGGCGCGGCTCGGGTTCAAGGAGTCGGTCGTCGGCCGGCTCAAGGAGGTCGGCGGTCACGCTCGACTGTTCTCCGCGCCCGGCTCCGGAACGACGGTAGTACTCGAGGTGCCCCGATGAGCTTTCTGCGCAGCAACGACAACACCCTCGACGTCATCGTCAGCGGCAAGCGCGCGCCGCTCGCGATGCCGGCGCGCCAGGCGGCTCCGCAGCGCGGAACGCTCGGTACGGCGTTTATCGGTATCGGCGCGTCCCTCGTCGTCGGAATCCGGGCGATCTACGGCTTCAGCTGGTTCGTCGGGCAGTGGCCGATCTACCCCAACCCCGTGCCAGCGCTCATCGCGTGGATCCTGCTCATCGCGATTTTGGTCACGACATTCGTGACCGCACGAATCGTCGGCGACCGGCTGCCGAACTGGATCTTCGGGCTGTTCCTGCTCTCGCTGGCCCTCGTGATCGCCCTCGACTTCACGGCGATCTGGCCGCTGCACGACATCGGGCGTCACGCGACGGCATCCCTCGCCGCGGCAATGTCCCTGCTGCTCGTTCTCACGCTGCGCGGCACGACAGAACTGCTCGTCGCCTCCGGTATCGCCGGGCTCGGGATCGTCGCGGCCATCCTGATCAACTCGGACCTGTCGCCGAACAACATCGCCCCGCAGGTCACCTCGGTCGCCTTCGCGGTGCTTCCGGTCGTGATCGGTGTGGTGCTGGTGCGCGGATTCCGGAGGATGATCCAGATCGAGCTCGACCGCGTGCTCATCCAGAGCACCGTCTCGGCCCCGCGGTTCGCGGTCGGCATGCTGGCGTCAGAAGAGCTCGCGCGGCTCGACCTCGCTGCCGAAGACCTGCTCGACTCGGTGGCATCCGGTCGCACTCCCCTTCCGCTGCGCCCGAAAACGGCCTCGGTCGCCGCCTCGCTCGCGACCGAGCTTCGCCTGCACCTCATCGAGGGCCGGCGCGAGACCTGGCTGTACCACGCGGTCACCGAGTCCGAGATGCTCGGGCGTTCGGTGACGGTCACTGACAAGGGCGGACTCGCGGGACTCCTCGACGCCAACCAGCGCGACGGGCTGCTCGCGGCCACCTGGCTGCTCGTGAGCGACACCGCGAAGGCCAACGCCGGTCGCACCGTGCAGATCGTTCTCGGCCCGATGGCGGCCGAGCGTGACCCCGCCGCTGGCCGCAAACTCGCGGTCCCGATCCTCGTCACGACGACCGGAGTCACGCGCAACCGTGTCGATCCGTCGACGTGGGACGCCATCCGGCGCGTGGGACGCTACAGTGACTCCACCCAAAACGCCAGTCTTCGCGTCGATATCGAGTGTTTCGTCGACAACCCGGCTGAACTCTAAACTTGTCCGAAGTGCAGAATGAAGAAAACAAGATTGAGGCCCCGACAGTGACTCCACCAGAAGAACGCATCCGCCTGGCAATCGTTGATGACCACCGGATGCTACTCGGTGCTCTCACCGAGTGGATTCGCAACGCTGCACCGGACATCAACCTCATTGCCGCCGTTGCAAGCTGGCCCGAGCTGCTCACGCACCCCGAGTTTCCGGCCGACGTCGTGCTGCTCGACCTCGACCTCAAAGACAACATCCCGATCTCGCTGAAGATCTCGACCCTCAAGACCGCCGGCGTCAAGGTCGTCCTGATGAGCACGTACTCCGAGCCGAACGTCGTGCGCGAGGCTCTCGCGGCCGGCGCCCTCGGTTACCTCGTCAAGAGCGAAGACGCCGTCATGATCGTCGAGGCGATCCGTGCTGCAGCAATCGGCGAATCGTTCATCTCGGCCGAGCTCGACCTCGCGCTCAACGCCGGTGTCATCGGCGGATCCCCCAAGCTCAGCGCCCAGGAGCGCCGCGTCATGGCCCTCTACGGCGGAGGCGAGCCGGTCAAGGCCGTCGCGTTCCACCTCAGCATCTCCGAAGAGACCGCGAAGAGCTACCTCAAGCGCATCCGCGAGAAGTACCGCGTCGCGGGCTTCGACGTCGGAACAAAGGTCGCCCTGCGCAAGCGTGCGATCGAAGACGGCATCCTCATCGAGTCGGACCTCCCCCGCCCGCTGTAACCCCGCGCGCCAGCGCCGGACTCGACCGTGCGCCCCGTTGTTATCCGTGCGGCCTCTCAAACGGCCGCACTGATAACGAACCGGCGCACTGCCGGAGCTACAGGGCGAGCCGCTCCGCCTGCTTGCGGCTGGCGTTCCAGCTCGCGAGCGCAACGAGCGAGCCGATCACGCACATTCCGAGCCCGACCCAGGTCGGCGACAGGTAGCCGAGCCCCGCGGCGATCGTGAGCCCGCCGAAGAACGCGCCGAGCGTGTTGCCGATGTTGAGGGCCGAGTGGTTGAGAGCCGCGGCGAGCGACTGGCTGTCTCCGGCGACATCCATGAGCCTGGTCTGGATCGCGGGCGACAGCGCCGCGGCCGATCCGCTCACGAGGAAGACGGTGATCAGCAGCCCGGCCGGGTACTGCGCGGTCAGGGCGAAGCCGATGAGGGATACCGCGAACAGCCCGAAGCAGACGAACACCGTCTTCATCACGTGGTGGTCGGCGAAGTGGCCACCGGCGAGGTTACCCACGGTCATTCCGAGGCCGGCCGCGACGAGCACGATCGGCACAAACGATTCCTCGAGCCCGGTCACATTCGTGACGACCGCGGCGATGTAGCTGTAGACGGCGAAGAATCCGCCGAATCCGATCGATCCGATCGCGAGCGCGAGCCAGACCTGCGGGCGACGGAAGATCGTCAGCTCGCGACGCATGGTCGCTGCCGGGTCACCGCCCTGCAGCGGTACGAAGAACGCCACGGCGACGAGCGTGAGCGCGAAGATCGCGGCGACGACGAGATAGGCGGCACGCCATCCGGCCTGCTGCCCGAGAAAAGTGATGAGCGGAACGCCGATGACGTTCGCAATCGTGAGGCCCGAGAGCACGAAAGCAACGCCGCGGCCTCGCTTGCCCTCCCCCATCAGTGAAGCGGCAACGAGTGAGGCGATGCCGAAGTAGGCGCCGTGCGGCAGTCCGGCAACGAAGCGCGAGACGAGTACGAGCTCGAACGTCGGCATGAGAGCGGATGCCACGGTGGCGACCGTGAACGCGGCAAGCAGCCAGAGCAGCAGTTGCTTGCGCGGGAACCTGGACGCGAGAGCGGCGATCGTCGGCGCACCGACGACGACACCGAGGGCGTAGGCGGCGATGAGATAGCCGGTCTGGGCGAGGGCGGCCTCGTGGTCGGTGCTGTTGAGCTGCGGAAGCAGGTCAGCCGCGATGTTGGGCAGTAGCCCCATCACCACGAACTCCGTGGCTCCGATTCCGAACCCACCGAGGGCGAGCGAGAGCAGTGCGAGCCGTACGCGACCGGGTGTAAGCGTCATCGAGCTGGGAAATTCCTTGCGTTAGGGGTGTTCCCTAAGCCTGTCATGCTCCGCGTCGTTCAGTGGCCACGATGACGGGCTGTGGACCTGCGACGGCTGCTCGTCGTCCGGCGATTCCGGATGCCCGGCGGGGCGCACAAAACGGAGGAGGGCGCGAATAGTCCACCCGAACAGAACGAACAGCATGATGTTGCGCACCGTCACAACGACGACGAGCAGCGGGTTGAGTGTTAGGTAGCTGTAGTAGTTGATCGGATAGAGGATCTGGGTGAGGGCGGCGATCACGAGCACGAGGATCGCGGGGGTGCGAAAGCCCCGACCGAGCGTCACGATTCCGAAGATGACCGGGACCGAGAGCCACATGATGAACTGCGGCGAACCGACCTTGTTGAAGGCGATGAGGCAGGTCACGAGAGCGAGGGAGAGCACCGGCAGCAACTCAGTGACGGTCGTTTTACGCCGATAAGCGAGGACGCCAAGGGCACTCGTGCCGAGGGCTGCAATCGCAAGCACCGGAGTCATCAACATGCTGACCGTCGTCGCGCCGCGTCCGCTGACCTGGTAGGTCAGGATTCCCTCGTCGAAGTAGACGAACGTGTCGGGGACCCGCAGGAGTGCCGCCCACATCCACGGTGTCGAGATCGGCGCCTCGATCTGCAGGCCGCGACCGGCCTGCTGCGAGATGAAGCTGAAGATGTTGGCTCCGCTGCCGTAGGTGAGGGCAATGGCAATGATCGCTGCGCTGGTGATAGCGGCCCAGGTGACAGTAGTCACCCGGTGCTTGCTCGCGATCACGATCGCGGCGAGCAGTGCCGCCGGCCAGACTTTGATCCAGGTAGCGACGGTAAGCACGATGGCTGCGGCGACGGGGTGTTTGAGCAGCAGGAGCATCCCGATAATCGCGAACGGAATCGTCACGGAGTCGATCCGACCGACCGCGATCGGGCCGAGAACCATGAGGAAGAGGAGCCACCACCAGGCTGCGCCGAGGTTGCGCGGGCGTGCACCCCACCCGGACAGCGCGGCGAGGCCGACGGCGTTGAGCAGCATGATCATGCAGAGCCAGGTGCTGCCGTAATTCGCCGCACCGAGCAGGTGGGACGCGAGCATCGGAAAGATCGCGAGGATCGGGTAGACGAATGGCCCGTCGATGCCGACCCAGTAATGCGCGACCAGTACCTGGTCTGTCCAGGTCTTGTAGGGCCCGGTGACGTCACCGAACGGAAAACCCGGGCCGTGCAGATTCTCGTACCCGAGCCACAAATGCACGAGCACGAAGGCGATCCACAGGCTGAATCGATTGCCGAAAATCGTGAGGCCAGCCTCGCGCGCACCGCGCATCACGACCTCGGCCCCCTTCATTCTCCCCAGCGTAGCCGGGTAACAATTCGTAGTCGGACACACCGTTGAAACGTGGGCCTTGGCAAGATGGGAGCATTCGTTCACAGTTCATTCGCCCGACGGTCCGTTCGCGCGAAAAGAGCAAGCCAAGGAGAACCATGCCAGCCCCCCGCATCTTCCGCACTCTCGCGGCCGTTGGTGTCGTTGCCGTCATTGGATCCCTCGCAGCGTGTGCCGGACCGAGCGACTCCCCCGAGGCCGGACCGAGCGCCGACACCACCCCGACCTACGTGACCGATGGGAAGCTCACGATCGCCACCGGCCAGCCCGCGTATGAGCCCTACGTTGTCGATGACACTCCCGAAAACGGCCAGGGTTTCGAATCCGCGATCGCCTACGCCGTTGCCGAAGAGCTCGGCTTCGGTGCCGACGACGTCGTCTGGGTACGCACCGGATTCGATGAGGCGATCCAGCCCGGGCCCAAGACCTTCGACTTCAACCTCCAGCAGTTCTCGATCACGCCAGAACGTGAAGAGACCGTCGACTTCTCGACGCCGTACTACTCGACGCCGCAGGCGATCATCACCGTCGCCGGTTCGAACGGCGAGGGAGCGACATCCATTGCCGATCTCAAGGATCTCGTCGTCGGCGCGCAGACCGGTACGACGAGCTTCACGACGGCAGAGTCGGCAATTGCCCCGACCGGCGGCGTGCAGGCCTTCAACACCAACGACGACGCCAAGCTCGCCCTGCAGAACGGTTCGATCGATGCGCTCATCGTCGACCTGCCGACCGCGTTCTACCTGACCGCCGCAGAGCTCGACGGCGGAATCATCGTCGGCCAGCTTCCGGCGACCGACGGAATCAGCGACGAGTGGGGCCTGCTGCTCGACAAGGACAGCACCCTCACCGACAGCGTCACCGAGGCTGTCAACGCGCTTCGGGATGACGGATCGCTCGCCGAGATCGCCGACCAGTGGCTCGGTGGCGAAGCCGGTGCGCCGGTCCTCGAATAGCGCTCGGTTCCGCCGTACGGCAGTTGTCAACTAGCGTGCAGGAGTGAGTGAAAGAACGGCGAGTGGCGAGCGGCAGCCGAGCGAGGTAGAACTCGGGCGCCGCGCCTTCCGTCGCCGGCAAAGCACCCGGTCGGTGCTCGTCAGCCTCGTGAGCACCGTCGTGTTCGCCGTGCTCGTCTGGCTGTTCGTGATCAACACCCCCGGCTGGTCGCGGGTACAGCAGAGCTTCTTCGACCCGGAGACGTTCGTCGCGGCGCTTCCGCGGGTGGCATCCGGATTCCTGGTGAACCTGCGCGTGCTGCTGTTCGCGGCCGTCGGCGTGCTCGTGTTCAGTCTCGTTCTTGCGCTTCTTCGCACGCTGCGCGGCGCGATCTTCTTTCCGGTTCGCGCGCTCGTTGCCGGCTACACCGACCTGTTTCGCGGGCTTCCGCTCATCATCGTGCTCTACCTCGTCGGGTTCGGGATCCCGGGACTTCGACTGACGGAGGAGCGGATCCCGTTCGAGACCCTCGGAACCATCGCGCTCGTGCTGACCTACTCCGCCTACGTGTCGGAGGTCTGGCGGGCGGGAATCGAGGCCGTGCACCCGTCGCAGGTTCTCGCGGCGCGATCCCTCGGTCTCAGCCACGGCAAGACGCTGCGACTCGTGGTGCTTCCGCAGGCCGTGCGCAAAGTGACGCCGGCGCTCATGAACGACTTCGTCGCGATGCAGAAGGATGTCGGGCTCATCTCGGTGCTCGGAGCCATCGACGCGGTGCGGGCGGCCCAGATCGAGACCTCGAAGTTTGCGAACTTCACCCCCTATGTGCTCGCCGGGCTGCTGTTCGTGCTGCTCGCCATCCCGACCATCCGCCTCGCCGACTGGTATTCGGCGAAGCTGCGGGCGCGCGAACAGATCGGACCGCTGCAGTGAGCGCCCCCGAGAACGCTCTGGTCCTGCGGCTGGAGAACATCCACAAGGCGTTCAACGGCGTCGAAGTACTCAAGGGAATCGACCTCGACGTGCACTCGCACGAGGTCGTCGCCCTCATCGGGGCGAGCGGATCCGGCAAGTCGACGCTGCTGCGCACCATCAACCAGCTCGAGCGAGTCGACGACGGGCAGGTCTGGCTCGACGGTGCCGACATCAGTGCTCCGGAGACCAAGGTCGACGAGGTGCGGGCGCGCATCGGCACGGTTTTCCAGCAGTTCAACCTGTTTCCGCACCTCACCGTGCTCGACAATGTCACCCTCGCGTCGCGGCACGTGCTCGGCATCACGAAGGCAGTGGCCGATGCTCGCGGGCTGGAATTACTCGACCGGATCGGTCTCGCGAGCCAGGCGCGTTCCTACCCCGAGCGCCTGTCGGGCGGCCAGCAGCAGCGCGTCGCGATCGTGCGCGCGATTGCGACGAGCCCGGCGCTCCTGCTGCTCGACGAGATCACCAGCGCGCTCGACCCTGAGCTCGTCGGCGAGGTGCTCGACCTCGTCCGCCAACTCAAAGCCGACGGCACGACGATCGTCATGGCGACCCACGAGATGGCGTTCGCCCGGGATGTCGCCGACCAGGTCGTGTTCCTCGACGCCGGCGTGATCGCGGAGTCGGGACCGCCAGAGCAACTGTTCACCGCGCCGCGCACCGAGCGAGCGCGCGCGTTCCTGTCGCGGTTCACCGGCTAGCCAGCCCGGCCCAGTGCCGCAATAGTTGCCGGTTGGGACAACCGTGGCTGCGCGCGCAGCCACTCGCGGCCCAAACGGCCACTTGTGCCGGCACGAGCTCGCGCCCGGCCGGCGCTCAGCGCGACGCGAGCAGCTCGGCGATCGTCGCGGGAACCTCGGCGGCGAGGTCGAGGATCGTGAGCGGTCCCCCGGCGCTCGCGCGCTCCGCGGCGAGACCGTGAATAACGGATGCCGTGGCACCGAGCCGCGCCAGTAGCGACCCCTCGGCGGCGAGTTCGTCGGCGTGGGTGGCGACGAGCGCGCCCAGGATCCCCGCGAGTGCATCACCCGCGCCGGCCGTCGCGAGCCAGGTCGGGGCGCTCGAGACGCTCAGCGCGACTCCCCCGCCGGCAACATACGTCGTGTGCCCCTTGAGCAGTACGGTCACTCCGAGCTGCCAGGACGCCAGTTGCGCCCACTTTCCCGGGTCGTGTTCGATCTCGGACGGGTCGACGCCGAGTACCCGCCCGAGCTCGCGATAGTGCGGTGTGATGATCGTCGGCCCGGCCGGCAGGTCGCCGGTGCGTCCGGCACGGTCATGCACGCGCTCGAGCGCACCGCCGTCGAGCACGGTCGGAAGCGCCTGGCCGATGGCGGTGTCGATGGCGGCCTCGGCATCCGCTTCGCGGTTTGCGTGGTCGGTTCCGGATCCGATCAGCCAGGCCTGCACGCGGCCGTCGCTCGCGACCGCTTCGGGGCGACGCTGCAGCACGAGCGTCGAGACGCGTTCGCCGCCGAGGTAGCGGACCATTCCCACACCGGTGCGGAGTGCGGCTTCCACGCCGAGCACGGCCGCGCCCGGGTATTGGTCGGAGCCGGTGATGACGCCGAGCACGCCGCGGGAGTACTTGTCGTCGTGAACCGCGGGAACCCGGATGTGCTTCGCGGCCTCCGCAGCACCCCACCGGGTGTACTCGAGTGGTGAAGGCTGAGTGCTCATCTGCTCACGATAGTTCGCCTGCGGTAATTTGTTCAGGGGCGCCGCGGGAATACGGTCCGCGCGCCCGCACTTCACTTCTGTGTACCTTCGCACGCGGTGGTGGCGCCTCGCAGCGCCCAACCCGCGTGATTTCGCACCCGTTTAGGAGCCCCGTGGCAACATCCGCCCTGTTCGAACCGCTGTCCATTCGCGGAACGACCTTTCGCAATCGACTCTGGGTTCCGGCCCTGTGCCAGTACTCGGTCGACAAGCGGGACGGCGTTCCAACCGACTGGCACCTCGTTCACCTCGGTTCGTTCGCACTCGGCGGTGCCGGGCTCGTCATGACCGAGGCAACGGCTGTCGCGCCGATCGGGCGAATCTCTCCCGAGGACACCGGCATCTGGAACGACGAGCAGGTCGAGGCGTGGAGCCGCATCACGGCGTTCCTCCACGAGCGCGGTGCCGTCGCCGGTATGCAGCTCGCGCACGCCGGACGCAAGGCATCGACGCACCGCGGCTGGGCTCCCGTTGCAACCGGGACCGTTGCGGCCGAGGACGGCGGCTGGCCGACCGTCTCGGCGTCGGCCATCGCGTTCGGTGAGTACGCGGTGCCGCGTGAGCTTGCGGCATCCGAGATAGCGGATGTCGTCGGCGAGTTCACCGCGGCCGCTGTCCGCGCGATTGCGGCCGGCTTCGATCTCGTCGAGGTCCACGCCGCGCACGGCTACCTTCTTCACCAGTTCCTCTCGCCGCTGACGAACCAGCGCACCGACGAGTACGGCGGAAGCCTCGAGAACCGCGCGCGCATCGTGCTCGACGTGGTGCGCGCCATTCGTGCGGCGGTTGGCGACGACGTTCCGGTCTTCGTGCGCTTCTCGGCGACCGACTACGCCGAGGGCGGGTGGGACCAGGAGCAGACCGCGATTGTCTCGCAGTGGGCGCAGGAGGCCGGTGCCGACTTCTTCGACATCTCGACGGGTGGAAACATCTCCGGTGTGACGATTCCGCTGAGCCCCGGTTACCAGGTGCCGTTCGCCGACTTCGTCGGTACGACCGCCGGTGTGCCGGTCAACGCCGTGGGACTCATCACCCAGGCAACGCAGGCCGAAGAGATCATCGCTTCCGGACAGGCGGATGCCGTCATGCTCGGTCGCGAGATGATGCGCGACCCGCACTTCGCCCTTCGCGCGGCCCACGAGCTCGGGGTCGAGCTCGACTACTGGCCCGAAGCCTACGTGCGGGCTCGCTGGCGCTAGGCGCTCCCGCTGATTGAGCTCGTCGAAATCTCTGTCGCAAGCGAGGTTTCGACGGGCTCAACCAGCGGTAAACGCGGGAAACAAAAGCAGCAGCGATCACACCCTTACCCGCGACTCCGCATGGAACGTGCAACCCCCGCGCTCCCAAGGAGAGGGTCCGTGGCGCGACGCACCCGCCACAACAGTTTCCGACGAACTACCGACGATTTTTTCGGTGCTGGGTATGGGCGAATTGGTGCGGTGGGCCTCTACGGGCGGAGCCCGTATCCAGCTCCGAAAAAATCGTCACCACGAGCGATAAAGCAGACTACGACCGACGAGTAGCGTCCTGAACCTCTCCGACCAACTCTTCGATGATGTCCTCCAGGAACAGCACCCCTCGCGTCGCGCCGTTCTCGTCGAACGCCCGCGCGACGTGCACGCCGGAGCGCCGCATCGTCGCCAGCGCGTCTTCGAGGTCGGTGCCGCGGTAGATCGAGATCAGCTGGCGGATGCGCTTCGGCGGCACCGGTTCGGTGAACTCCGACTCCGGCAGGTCGATGACGTCCTTGAGGTGAAGATACCCGGTCGGCTCGCCCTCGTCATTGACGAGAACGTACCGCGAGAACCCGCGCTGTGACACGGCTTTCTCGACGTCCGCCGGGGTGGCATCTTCGGGAAGCGTGACGAGGTCGTGCAGGCCGATCGCGGTGTCCTGCACCTTTTTCTCGGTGAACTCGAACGCGGCGTTGAGCGCTCCGGTCGAGTCCGACAGGACGCCTTCCTTCTTCGACTGCGCGACGATCGTTGCAACTTCTTCGAGGTTGAAGACGCTCGTCGCTTCGTTCTTGGGTTCGACGCGGAACAGGCGCAGCACGCCGTTGGCGATCGCGTTGAGCGCGACGATGATCGGACGGAACACCGTCGCAACGAAGACGAGCGGTGGCGCGAGAAGCAGCACTGCGCGGTCG
>Ga0247815_10001564_pt1 | contig 17429 bp, 18 predicted proteins | sample UWRJL194509B1_FD_181014 | JGI IMG/M metagenome (GOLD analysis project Ga0247815, IMG submission 181014) | Plant litter microbial communities from Arlington Agricultural Research Station in Wisconsin, United States - UWRJ-L194-509B-1 | ecosystem: Environmental > Terrestrial > Plant litter >...
GAGGAGGTCATCTCGAGCCGCACGGCCAAGGTCACCAAGCGCGTCAAGGACATCCCGCCCCACGTTCTCACCTTCATCTCGGCCCGTACGGCCGAGTTCGAGTCCCTTGCTCCGGATAACGACGTTACTGTTTCCATCGTCGGCCCGGACGTGCATGTCTCTGGTCACCGCGGGGCCGTGGCTGAGGTCATCGAGGCAATCAAGACCAGCATTGACGAACTGAACGCGAGCATCACCTGCATCAAGATGCCCATGCCCAAGCGCCAGCACCGTCTGCTGACCGGCAAGGCTGCAGAGGAGATTCTCAACAAGTCCAAGTGCTCGGTCCAGGTTCCCAAGGCTGATTCGGACCTCGAGGAGATTGCGCTTTGGGCGCGTCCGGCCGACCTGCCGGGTGCCCTTGCCGCAGTCCAGCAGGCGGCCAATTCGCAGCACATTCACTCGTACAAGTTCCCCGGCAAACACGCACAGGCACTCCAGATCTTTACCTACCTCTCCCGCACCGGCTTCTCTAGGGAAGTCTCCAAGGCAAACCCCGGCATCTCCCTCCACGCGCCTACGGCAAAGGATCTCCAGAAGGAGTCGATCGTTATCGACATTGTCGGCGACAAGGCTGCTTGCGAGGCTGCTGCGAAACAGGTCAAGGAGGCCGCGGACAAGCTCGTCGGCGCCACCCGCGACGTCGAGATCGATTGGCTCCTTCACCGTGCCATCGAGGGCAAGTACGCCAAGAAGATCAAGGGCTTCAAGGACACCCAGCGCGTTACCATCTTCTGGCCGGCCGAAAACGCAGAAAGCTCCAAGGTTCTCATCGTTTACGAGCCAACTGCCGATCAGAAGGACAAGGCTGCCAGCCTCGACGAGGTTCAGAAAGAGCTTCTCAAGTTTGCCAAGGAGGTCGCCGACGTCAAGACGGAGGTCATCGAGGTGGACGAGAAGTGGCATTCGGCGATCAAGGGCACGAACGGCACGACTCTGAATGCGTGAGTGGCTCCTCGTTCAAACCTTCGCGGCATCAAACTGATATTTTATATTACGCGCAGCCTCATCGGTTCTGAGTCAACTCTGGCAATCAAACTCGGAACGGACGCCGCAAAGTTCGTTCCGGCTGGCCAGACCGCGACGGTGCAGACCATCGCTGTGCGTGGCGTCGTGTCGGACGTCACCCGCGCCATCGCCGACATCCACCGCATCGTCGAACAAGCCAAGAACGACGAGATCGACAACAGCTACACGACCGAGTTCCAGATCTCGCAAGAGTACGTTGGACGCATCGTCGGCGCTCAGGGTGCAGCGGTCAACCGTCTGCGCGAGGCACTCGGTATCGAGGTCGACTTCACGGACGAGGATGACCGGGGCAACAAGGACTATAAGGACAAAGACAAGGAAATCACGGTCAAGAGGAAGAAAGGCGGTGCGAGCGGTGGTGCCAAGGCGCGCGTGACGCTCAAGGGTCGTAAGGAGAACGTCGAGGAGGCCAAGAAGCGTATCCTTGCGCAGATCGAGCGCCTCGAAGACGAGACGGTCGAGGTGCTCAAGATCCCCCGGCAGTACCACTCGGCGCTCATAGGTCGCGGCGCCAAATACGTTAGGCGTCTGGAGGACAATTACGCGGTCAAGGTCACGTTCCCGCGCGAGTCGGACGAGAGCGGCGAGCGCACGACGCGCGAGCAGCTCAAGGCTGACGAGGTACTCATTAAGGGCGGTAAGAAAGGTGTTGCGGACGCCAAGAAAGAGCTACTCGATGTGAGTCAACTATCGTCGTCCGTGAGAGCCTGCAGCTGAGCACATTTTCTACAGGCCGTCGAGTACGAGAAGGAAAACAACCAGCAGATCAAGTTCACTGTTCCCTCTCGCTCCGTCCCGCGTATCCTCGGCAAGAGCGGCGCCAACATTAACGAGATCAAGGAAGACACGGGTGCCCAGATCGACGTCGACAAGGCCGAAGACAGCTCAGGCAACTTGACCAGCATCAGCGTGCGCGGCACCAAAGAGGCTATTGCGGAGGCCAAGGCGGCGATCCTTAAGATCGTCAGCGAGGTTGGCGATGAGATTACAGAGACACTTCAGATTCCGAACCACTTCCACCGCACGATCATCGGCTCGCGTGGCGCTGGTCTCCAAGATATCCTGGACAGGTGCGGTGCAACGGACCCACGAGCTCAAGCTAGTCTTTGCCGCTTGTAAGTTCTGCTGCCTCTGTTAGAGGCTCGGACTGACGGCCCTTTTAGCCCGCGTCAAGGCGACACCTCGGACGAAGTTGTTCTTCGCGGTCCGAAGACCATTGTGAACAAGATCGTGGCCGAGCTCAAGAAGATCGTCGAGGGGCTCAGCGACCGCGTCGTTCTCGGCGCGAACATCCCTGCTGCTCAGCACAAGAGCCTCATCGGCCGTGGCGGTCAGACACTCGAAGCGCTTCAGACCAAGCACGGCGTCCAGGTTCAGTTCCCCGGCTCGCGCTCGTACTACGGTCTCGGCACGCTCGACAACGAGGACGAGCTCAATGATGTCGAGTCGGAGAACTTGGTCAAGGTCAGCGGCCCCAAGGCAGCGTGCGAGGCGGCCATCAAGGACATGCAAGCGTCGGCCAAGTCTGCACCTCCGGAGCGCGAGCGTTCCGCCCAGTATTCCAACACCAACGCGTCCGCCGTGACGGAGACTGTCGAGGTCCCACTCAAGTATCACCATGCAATTTCGCAAGGCGGCCAGTTCTTCCGCAACCTGCGCAACTACGGCGTCAACGTCGACCACTCTGTAGCGCCACCGCGTGGCTCTGCGCCTGCGCGTCCGACGGCCGGTGCGGCCTCTGCACGTATCGACGCGGATGAGGCGGACCCGAGTCAGCCCACTTGGGAGCTCGCGGAGAACCACGCCGATGCGGATGAGAGCATCTCGACCTGGACGCTCAAGGGCCGCGACCAGGAGGGTATCGACAAGGCGAAGGAGGCGCTTGAGGAGGCGATCAAGAACGCCCAGGCCATCTCGCACGTCGGTTTCCTCACCGTGCCAGACCGCTCGGTCTTCCCGCGCATCATCGGCTCGAAGGGTGCCACCGTGCAGCGTCTCCGCGCTGACTCGGGTGCCGACATCACGGTCGGCAAGGACGACAACATTATCACGCTGCAGGGTACGTTGCACTCTGTTGAGGTGAAGACGCCATTTCTCAACTGACGCTTGCTTTTTCCAGGTTCCGAGGCGGCTGTCCTCAAGGCCAAGGAACTTATCCTCGAAATTATCAATCGTCCGGCTCGCGGTCCTCGTCGTGACCGTGACCGCGACTACGACTAAATCTTCGACATGTTTATTTCCATTCTCTCCTCCCCTCTTCTCTTTTTCTTCAATGTGTTGCTCAGCGCAACGCAAACCACTTGTGGACGACGGAGTCGACTGGCTTTTTGCACATTCAGCTTGCAACTTTGGCGTCCCTGCAACGACAAGAACGAGTAGAGGCGGCGGGAACGGAGATAACATATTCGGAGCTTTGGTTTTTTCCATCTGGCTTACAGAGGCGTAAAAGAAAGTATAGTACAGAGATGATGAAGAAACGATGAGGTTGATTGTTGAACGTACAAGCTCGCGAGCAAGTGTTGTGACTAGTCCGATTCGTGCATGCGGTCGTCTTCATCTTCTTCATCGTGTGCAGCCGTCGGTTCTGAGTCCTTGAGTGGTGAGCCATCCATGTCATCCACCAACGGTGCACCGTCAAGGTCTTCCTCCAGCGGCGCACCGTCCAGATCTTCGTCGAGCGGCGCACCGTCGACATCGTCCAAAGGTTCTCCGTCGACATCATCAAGCGGCATCCCATCGACGTCGTCCAACGGCTCCCCATCCATATCGTCGAGTGGCGCACCATCCAGATCATCCTCTGGTCCCGGCGTCACGGCTGCCTCTACCACGGCCGCGGGCTGGAACGTGCTGCTCTTGAACCTAGACTCTTGCACTGGCTCCGCTGGCCCATCGTCCATCTGCTCGACCGTTTCCTCCTCCTTGCGTAGATCCTCCGTTGTCCCATCCAGCCTCAACCTCAACTCTGTCGTGAAATCTGGCGGAAACACGATCCAGTCCTCCCAAACATCAACGACCGATGTGATCTGTCTCTTGAACGTCTCCGCCGTGATGCGTCCAGGGAACGAATGATAAATCGTGCTAAGGTGATCAAACACCAATCCGAGCCTTGCCTGGAACTCGCCGCGGAACTTCCACGCGAACGGAACACTTGCCGCGCTGTTATGCAGGATATCGCATATGAGGAACAGACGGGCGACTTTGCGTGGTACGGGCGTCGCGTCGACGAGGAGCGCAGACGTAATCAAGTCTGCGAGCTCCGAGGCAGCTTCGGCATGGTCGAGTGCAAAGACCATGCATCGACCGACTTCGCCGCGACGTCCGCTGAGCGCACGGAGCATGCGTTCAAAGCGTTTGCGTGCGATGGGACCGAGACGGCCTCGCGTGCTGCGCTCGCGCTCGGAGTCTTCGGCAGAGTCAGTCGAGTAGACCGAGTTGGCGCCTTTTTCGTCAAAGAGGTCGTCAGGAGCGCGATCGGCGTCGAGGAGACGGTGGTACTGCCGATAGAATGGGCTCTGTCGTATCATTTGATGTTAACGAAAACAGAACGACTGGCGTGAGATGGAGATATGGCGACTGACCTTGGCATCCCACATGAAGCCAAAGTGTGGCTTGCCAGTCTCGCGTTCGCGCAGGGTCGATTCGAACTCCTGGCCGTGGCTTTTGACCATACGTGCAACCATACGCATGAAGCTCTCCGTCTCGTCGGCTTCGCCAGTAGCGGCAGCCGGCCGTTTCGGTGCGACTCGCGGTGGCGATCGAGAGGGCGATAGAGACTGAGAACGGAACGACGACTTGCGCCGTTCCCGCGAGCGAGAACGTCTTCGTGGAGACCTGGAGCGAGATGCTGATCGTCGACGAGGAGAGCGTGACCGGCTCCGGCTCCGGCTATGGCTGTGCGAGCGGCGAGAGTAATGGCGCCTTGAACGGTCGCGGCTACGGCTACGACTACGGCTGTGAGACCGTGAATGAGAACGAGAGCGGCTGTGGCGGCGGCTGCGTTCCCGAGAACGCGAGCGATCTCGTCCGCGGCGCTTGCTGCTGCGCTCGGGGGACGGTTCGCGATCCTTTCCAGTGAGGGCGCGCGCATCTGGCACAACGGTGGTGAGCGCATAGTCAGGTTGAAGGTCGGTGTCAACGCACCATACAGCGGCTTGGCAGACAACGCAACGGCCTTGCTCCAGCCTACACGCAAAATTGAGCCGCCCCAGTCGATGCCGTCGAGTTCACGGAGTGCATCCTCGGCGTCCTTGCGCTTCATAAAACTGACAAACCCGCTAAGTCCAGCACTCCTGCCTCCTCCCTGCCTCCGCTCAACGCCGTCAGCTGCTCGCGGCCACATAATCTTGACAGAGCCAACAGGGCCGTGGCGCGAGAAGAAATTACCGAGAGCGGGCTCGGTGACATGGAGGGGCAGGTTCGCGACGAAGAGGTTAGATGTTTCGGTGTCGCCGCGGTCGCGGCTGCCAGTCTGCATTTCGGTGGCAGCCAAACTGCTAACCGAACGTCCTTGGTCTGGCAAATATATATGAGAATCATCAAGTTGACTGTCTGATATAAGCCAAACGTACTGTCAGACGACCGCTTGAGTCTTGCTTCGCGCTCGGCTTGCTCCCTGAAGGTCGCTCAGAAGGACGCAAAATGAAGCATTCGGTGAAGAGCTGACTGCTTGATCTTCTCAAGATATGTGTCCATGGCACGTTTTCCCTTAGGTCTACCGGCGGCGGCGGAAGAGGCCGATGGCGCGTCGTACTAAGCCTTGGATGTGAGCACGAAAGGCGTGTTACGAAATTCGTGGTACGCACTTCATCATTGAAGACAGGAGCACGCTCAACCCGAGCTTTTGGAGCCTCTCCAGCACGCACGAACGCGTTTGAGCCGCGTTTTGAAGTGTCTACATCGAAGCTCTGAACGAACTCTGCGTAGGCGCGTGCGGCGTCCTGCTCTTCCTGCTGTCGCTTTTGCTCAGCAACCTCGGCTTCTTTTTCTCTCTGTGACTTTTTACGGATGCCGTGGTTGAAAGTGTTCATCTTGAGTTGCTCGATCTCGGTCCTCTTGACCTACGGCGTGTGAGCTTGGACCTCTTCAGGTGGTGCGCGCAGTAGTCGCACAGGCACAGACGAAGCCCCCGACGCGTCTTCAACATCATCATCGGCATCAAAGAACGCGGCTAGACGAGCGCGCGAGCTGCTGGCCATTGAAGGGTGAAGTTGAAGGAGATGGTGGAGGTACGAAGGCAAGTTGTGAACGGAGCTCGAACTCCGCTGGCAGCAACTTGGACTTGTACTCTTTGGATCGGCACGGACGGGGATGACCGCGCCGCCTGCCCGTCCGCATGCCGCGCACGTGCTCGCGTTGAGCAGACAGTACGCGCTCAGCACGTCGTGGGATGGCGACGACGCGTGGGACTCTGGCTCAGACGATGAGACTGCCCCAGACCGCTCGTTTACATCCACCCCTGCCTCATCGTCTACACGCCCTATTCCCGTAAACCGCACCCAGCCCTCGCCAGTCTCGACTTCAGCTCACCGGCCTGCAGTTGGCAACGCGTTCTCGTATACGGTTGTCAATCCACCCTCGCCGTCGAGCTACCCACCACGTCCTCCCTCACAGGTACCCACACCGCCAAAGTCAGGATCAAACAGCAGCCAGCATGGCTCAGGTTGGACGCTTGTGACCAAGAGCAAACACGAGTCTTCGTCAACATCGAGCCACAGATCGTCCCGTGAAAGCTCTGGACTATCCACAAGCACACCTGCAGACGCAGATGTCGAAGCAGACATGATTATTCCAGGCGAGCTTGAAGATGAACAGCCCTTCGCCTCGCGTAATACAATAGCCCTTAAACCAGACGCGGAGGGCATCGTCACTGGTGCGTGGCGCGCAGTTGGCCGCCGCAGACGTGTACGCACAACACTCACCCCGCAGCCGTGCAGATCCCTTGCGCAACGTACACGCACGGGCCAAGAAAGCTGAAGCCGCTGCCGCCGCACCCAGCTCTTCGCAGTCTGGCCTGTCGCGCGGAAATTCCATTCGCACGGCGCGCAAGGACAAGATCATCGACTGTCTGCTTGCAGAGGATGTCGATCTCGGTATGTCCGCCGCCCGGCATCACTCCGAGGATTGTGGCTCACCTCAGGCCCAGCCGTCCTGCGCAAGATCGCATGGTCCGGCATCGTCGACGACGTTCGACCAGTGGCCTGGCAACTGCTGCTCGTGAGAAGGATTGGCTACCTTGCCAGGGCGATTTGCTGATCTCCCGCACGGTTTAGGGGTACCTGCCACTTGCCCAGGCTGCTCGCGCTCCGGCCCTCGCCCGAAAGCGCGAGGAGTACGCGTCCCTCGTCCGTCTGACGTTTGCCCGGGGGCGCGAATCGCTCGACCAGGCTATCTGGCACCAGATTGAGATCGACGTGCCCAGAACAAGACCAGGCGTGAGGTTGTGGATGGAGGCTGCGACACAAAGGGTCAGCATAGTCGTCCCGGTTCATGTGAGATCACTAACGCGTTGTACAGTGTCTCGAACGAATACTGTACGTATGGGCAATCCGCCATCCCGCGAGCGGGTACGTCCAGGGCATCAACGACCTTGTCACGCCCTTCTTCCAGGTCTTCCTTTCCGCCTACATCTGTACGTCTCTTCCTGCCATCCGCGCACTAACAACCCCGTTGACCACCCTTCCAGATTCCGACCCTGAACAAATTGACCCCGCGCAGCTTCCAGAATCCATCCTCAATGCTGTGGAAGCCGACACCTTCTGGTGTCTCTCACGGTTGCTTGATGGTATTCAAGACAACTATATCTCCGCACAGCCAGGCATTCACCGGAGCGTGCGGCGTATGGCGGAGCTCGTGAGCCGGATCGACGCGCCTCTGGTCGAGCACCTCAAGTCGCAAAACGTCGAGTTTATGCAGTTCGCGTTCCGTTGGATGAACTGTCTCCTCATGCGCGAGATCAGCGTGCGCAACACCGTCCGCATGTGGGACACGTACCTCAGCGAGGGACCCGACGCGTTCAGCCAGTTCCACCTGTACGTGTGCTGTGCGTTTTTGGTAAAGTGGAGCGAACAGCTGCGAAAGATGGACTTCCAGGTGCGTCGGCTTTTGAAGAGTTGGTCGGTTGCGTGTTTCTGACCCGCACGCGATGAATTTGCAGGGCATCATCATGTTCTTGCAGTCGCTGCCGACGCAAGGCTGGACAGACCACGACATCCAGATGCTTCTCTCACAGGCATTCGTCTACAGCACGACCTGGCAAAACGCGCAGAGCCACTTCACATGAGTGCCGCTCCGACCGCCCCCACCCCCTCTCATCATCCCAACCATTATAATCTCTCATTGGTGTCGTTTTTGCGGACTCTGTTGTGTATACGTGGGACTGCGGGCCTGTGTGTTGTACGCAATAGACGAAGCGCGTGACTCTGCAAGAAGGCGGCCCGTGTTGAGATCCAGCGGGCTGTAAAGCGGAGTTGCATGACTTGACTTCTGCCTGTCGTCCCTCCGAAGCTTGCTTGTCTGAGGTGCGACAACCGGTGAAATGTCTCTGCTCCAACCAATCACTTCGTGATCCGCCAGAATTCGGCTCTTCTGCCTGTTGACACGGGAGTCCCTGCTGTTTGCGTTGTGTCGCCACTGGACAGCGCGCTGCCAGTGCCAACGTTCCGCGTCCGCACAGACAAGCTCCCACCAAGACGCAACCATTTTCACACAATACCGGACGTCTAATCGGTTCTATCTTCCTGAAATCGGGCCAAGTGAAAAACGATGTTGACTGCATTACTCGCGAATCGCTCCTGGAACCTCGAGGTCGTCCTTACCACAAACAAGCGCCAGCACCATACGGGCGCCACTGTCTGGTCAGATCTCCGGTCCACTTCCCATATTTGAATATGCCCATGGTGCCTGTTTTTAGATCTGGCAGCGACGTGGGCGTCGACCTTCGTAGCCTGCTGACCCTGTACACCTCCACCTTGTCCGCTTCTTCGCCTCTCATTCTCTCACACTCCTTCCCTGCTCACGGCTGACCGTTCCTTCATGTCCTATCGCGCACCACTGCACCCAGCGTTGCCCCGGATCGACACCTTCACTGCCCATTCTCCCGACGCCTACTCAGATTCCGAAGGTACCCGTCTCCTGAGCGCCGTCTCTCGCTCTGGAATCTCGACACCTCGTCGCTTCTCCCACGGATCATCCGTGTACTCCTACCGCGACTCGAAATATCCCGGCTCGCCGTTCACTCCGGACCAGCACACGTCCTTTGTTCCCCTTCTCGGGGCAGACGGTGTCCTCTTCACGCACGGTGCGCCATATGACCCTGCCGAGGTCAACTACGGCCGAGATCCCGATGATGCGCTGCACGACCCCGATCCGCCGGGCGTGAAAATCCAACGCTCAAAGTCGAACGCGCGAGGATGGGGCAACGTCCTCTCACTTGGCACGCTCATCGCAGTCGTCGTCGGACTGTTTCTCATTTATCCCATAACTGATTGGATTGCAAGAGGAGGGATCATGAAACTCGTGAGCAACAATCAGTTTGTGAATGCGACGGGTCAGGCGGCGGTCCTTGCAGGCATGCCGAAGTTGGTCGATCCGGATACGCCAGTAGAGTTCCATACTCGCACAGGTTTCGACGGCCAGGAGTATGAACTCGTTTTTAGCGACGAGTTCAACAAGGACTACAGGACGTTCTTTCCCGGAGGTGAGCAGTTCCGCCTTCTCCCTACGTTTGGAAGCACTGACTGACTGAATATCAGACGACCCATTCTGGGAAGCTCAAGACATCTGGTACGGTGCCACGAGAGATCTAGAATGGTATGATCCAGATGCGGCGTACACAGGTGCGCTAGCTTCGTTAGGTCAAGGTCCCACGTTCATCTTGCATCTCGAACAGAGGGTGGTTTTCTGAAGATCAAGCTGGAACAACTCACCGACCCTTCGATCAACCACAACCTCAGTCTGAAGTCTGGTATGCTCACTACTTGGAACAAGGTTAGTATGGGAGTCTCGGACCCTGCTTCGAAAACTGACGGCGACGTATAGTTCTGCTTCACAAGCGGCTACATCGAAGGTTTGTTCAGAACCGCCATCCTTTGGACTTGTGATTGACCGTCCGCAAGCTCGTGTGCAGCTTCCTGGTCTGCCAAAAACCTCTGGATACTGGCCGGGTGTCTGGATCATTGGAAATCTTGGGCGTCCTGGCTTTGGAGCGACGTATGTCGAAGGTGGCCGCTGAGTGTCACAGTTGCTGACAAAACGTTTTCTTTGTCGCTAGTACGGATGGCTTATGGCCATACTCGTAAATCAACATCTAACTCAAGCGGCTGCTTTCTCGCTAACATCTTCTGCCAGCTACGACTCTTGCGACGTCGGGGTAATGCCCAACCAGACCGATGCCAACGGCCCACCTGCCGCTCTCGTTCCTCTTGAGCCTGCTCCTGCGGGACGAGGTCGGCCCGATTTCAACTATCAACTTTCTATGCTCCCCGGTCAACGACTAAGGTGCGGTAACCCGATATGGATACGCGCGTCAAGCTGATCTATTGCTGTGAACCAGTGCTTGCACATGCAAAGGTCAGGACCATCCTGGTCCGTGGCTTGATGGCGAGAACAGGTTCCGCGGACGCGGCGCACCTGAAATTGACGTTATTGGTGCGTATCGTGCGCTAGAGACGCTTGTGGTGTTGACCCCTCACACGGACACATCGCCGCCGCAGAGGCGCAAAAATGCAAGCGCCGCGGACCGCTTGCGGACGCATGCGTCTCCCAGAGCGTACAGTTTGCACCGTTCGACCTCAACTATGACGTGTGTAAATTTCCATGTCATCCAAGACCACCTGCTTATACTCTCCAGTTCGTTGAAGCTGGAGTCAGCATCGAAAGCCCGCAAAAGACTGAGCGCAACTACTTCCACGGCAGCGCGCTGTGAGTTTATTTGACTCCCTGCTCGTTCAAACTTAACTTTTCTGCTGCACCCTTAGGCAACAAAGTGTATCATGTATCAGCAACGTCACTAATTCCACAATGCGCGACGGTCCTGGTGGCGGCGGCTACGGCGTCTTTGGCTTCGAATACTTCGCCGACGACGCGGATCCGAGCCAGAGTTATGTCAGCTGGGTGAGCGACGGCGAGCGGTCTCATACGGTCCGAGGGACTGCAGTCCCTCCTCGCGAGGATGTGATGATCGGGCAGAGACTTGTGGCTGCTGAGCCTATGGTCAGTGTAGGCTGCTTTTTCTGTCGCGTTCTCTTTCTCATCATTGGGCTGTCAGACGATCGTGCTCAACCTCGGCGTTTCGGAAGGCTTCCAACCCGTTGACGAGGCGGCCATGACCTACCCAAACTACATGTCGATTGGTGCGCCGCAGTTGCCGAACAAGAGAAAGGCCGGCTGCTAACTACACGTGCAGACTACATTCGCATTTGGCAACGTAAAGGAACGGGCGAGAACGGGGTGTCATGCGATTCTCCAGGGTACCCAACAACAAAATACATTCAGGACCACTATGAAGCATATGTGAACCCTAACATCTCCACCTGGAGTCCGAAATACGATCGGCCGCTCAATCGTTGGGTGAGTGCGATTCTCGAGTTATATTAGAGTCACCTCTGACGAGTTGTGGTAGCGTGACCCCGGGTCCTGCTGATGGTAAGCCTTTTGGCATATTGTATACAAATACTGTCATTTCTTGTGCTGTTGTGCTCTGTATTCGGTTATGTAACCTTACGTACTCCTCACCGCCGTGTTCCGTTCAATTGCGAAGAATTACCTGGGGAGAGATCACGTGTGGAACGGCCCCCCAACGGTGTTCCTCTGGTTGATCTGGTGGCGAGCTCCCTCGCTGAACCGCCCCTCAGGGTCTAGACTCCTCTCCGACTGCATCGCAACACCAAAGATCCGGGTGTGCCGTGAGGGAAGTTGATACCCGGGTTGGTGGCATCAAACGGTCTAGGCAGTGGCCAACCTCAATGTAGTCGATTGCTATCAGATAAGACAAGCCCAAGCGATCTAGGTACGCGTCGGCCTTCGCCGACGCGTTCGCTTCTTGTCCTCCTGACCTACACCTCTCCCATCACACAATGCGTCTACTTCAGTTCACCACCGCTCTTGCCTCCGTGGCTGCCCTTGTGTCTGCTCGGGAGACTGTCGAGGATGCGGGTAAGCCACATACTTCCCGCAACGACTTCAAGCTGCTGAACACATGAGTAGCGCGTCTCTCACGGCAGTTGGTGGCGAGCACAGGTATCAGCTCGCTAGCTACTGTATTTCCGGAGGACCACCCGACGCTTGGTGGACAGGCGCTGAATCTTATGGAGTATCATGCGAGGTATGGTGTCTTGTGGCATCCGCAAGGTGCTGTGCTGTGGCTGACCCAGTATGCAGCTGTTATTCAAACGGCAGCCTCACAGTCATATTCACACCCATATCTGTCAGTAACGCTCTCTATCTTTTTGCTGCCTAGCCTCTGGGTTGCTCAGACACGCAGTGACTGACGCCACACCTGCTCCTCACCTCCGGCTCCAGCTGAATTCCAAGAACATTCTCAAATCCCAGACTCACTCCGCAACTATAACCGTTGTAGAAACCCCCACACGTGCATCCAACGCTCGCGTGGCGCTCGTGGGCACGATGGAGATCTTCTTCGAGATCGACGCGACTCTGCGGGACGAGCTTGCGGACTGTTACACAGCCGTTCATCCAGACGCCAAGCGCTGGATTCCCGGCACAGTGAACGCACACCCGGTACGTCCTTCTGAACGTCTGAATTCGTTCAAATCTAGTACTCTGAGCTGACAATGTCGCTTCGCCTATGCGTACACTTGTCGGTCTGTGGCTTATGACCTTCCACAGTCCTGGTGGGCTCGCTTCGACCCTCATACCGCGTACTGGATTGGTGGCTTTGGTGGGGTACATTATATCGGCTACATTCCTATTGATCTGTATCAGTCATCCGGTAATACAACGACCGGAGGGTTGAGGATCCAGGTGTAGCACTTAAGCTAGCTCCGCATCTCCTATTGGCCCCAGAAGTCTGATCCCAACTGTTACACTTACGAGCCAAAATGAAGTTCATGTGCATGAGAATGATTTATCGATTTCATGGGCTTGACCCAGTGCCGAGGCGTTTCAGGCCAGGTTACTGTAGTACATATCGAACAGAGGTGAAATCACCCATGCTCTGCCGAAGTCCATACAGGCGCGGAAACTAGCAGGCTCCATTTCATCCCTGTAGAAGGCCTGGCAGAGCCGCCGTGCCTGCCAGACGCTCCAGCCGCATACAATCATAGTTACTGTACATCACACGCACGTTGACGTCTGATGCATCGACGCCGTCATCGAGGAACGGAAACGAAAGCAACTCTGAGTAGAACTGCGGATGCTCTGGTGCCTGATAGAACACCAGGTTAAGGACACCACGAATCTTGTATCTGCAGATTGCCAGACATCAACACACAGTCCGAACTTTCAGATTTCAGATAGCACACGTACCGGCGGAAGAAGTGGAATCGCTCAGTCATAACGAGGAACGCTTTGTCGCCAGCGAAGAACGATTGCCGCGCGCGCGAGATGTCTTGATTTGAACTGTATTCGGAGAGTACGGCAAAGGAGAGTTCGAGGGCCTTCAGATGTTTTCGTACCCGTACGAAGTCGAAGTAGGACGGAACGAAAATCATCGTTTTGACGCTTTGAACGGCGGACCTCTGAACTGCTGGTAGGACCTGTGAACGGTTTTATGGATAAGTGGAACGACCAATCTATAGGGCACTAGAACTCGCAGTTTGAGTGAAGAAGTCGAACCGGCTGTCGGGCTCTTGCTGCAGGTTCGATGTTTCAAATTTTACAAAGTTCTGCGACTGGGTTAGAAACAGTTCCAATGAATCGCAGAGCGCATACCTGGGCGATGCCTTCGGGCACCTTAACCGCCGGCCAGGCATGTTCCGTGCGTAACTTCCCGGCGACGTTGATGAATGAGCTGTTGAAAACACTACGGATTTCCGGTGTCTCGTATGCAGACAACAGAATCGATTGTCGCAAGAACTTGGCGCTATTGACGATGGCGGGATTTCAGCTGCTGGCTTGAGCGCAACTGAGGATCACACGTACTGGCCGTCCAAGTACCAGGGCTTAACGCGCGAGAAGTCGGTATCGTGCGCCTCCTTAGGCAACTCGTTCAAGTTCGATAGAACAAACTGGACGTGCTCCCAGTTCTGCATCGTCATCACGTCCGACTGGTCCATGACGAAAGTCTCGATCGACGACAAAAAGTCGGCGCTCCTGTGCAAATGTATCGTTAGTACGGTTCCGCGCTGTGGTGAGTGGTGGACGCACTTTTCCTTCCCGATAGACAACCGTAGACCTAACGGGCTCGCTAGAATGATGTCTGAGGTATAAAAGTCACTGAATAGCTTGACATTCTTGCGCGTGAGCTTGATGCCAACGCGGAAAGTGTCGTCGATGTTGCCCTTGAATGTCTCAATATGGTCACGCGGGTACGTGCCAGGCGAAGCTGAGGCGAGTTTGTCGTTCGCATCTGGCGGCAGGGCAAACTCGGACTCAAAGCGACCGAGATTGTCAACCTGATGATCTGGAAGTGCTGCAAGGAGGGCTTTGACCCAGCGCAATGCGGAATTGCGGAGCGGGAGGAGGATGAGGACTGAGGGCCGTGTGAAGCCTTGGTCTTGGATGTCAGCAGCGGATGGTTGCTCCGCTGCCTCGTTTTTGCTGGCTAATGTTATGCGCTCGTTAGTCTTGAGGATATTTCTCCTCTTCCTGGATGTAAATGTCAGACCGTCGAGTCTAAACGATGAGACTGAAACTAACTTGGAGACATGGTTGATGAGGTGAAGTGCGATGTTTCTCCTTGTGTCTTCGCTGGATCCAGCGGGTAGCTTACTGATGTAAAGATCTTGGTAATTTGATATCGCTGCCAAGACGCTCTGGCTAAAGGCTGAAGCGTAAGTCAGCGCAGGATTTATGAACGAGGACTGAGGTAACCAACGAGACGCTGTGCTCGCCATGGACTCTCGTAACTTGGACAGGACCTGAATAGGCGTCAATTCAGTAGATATCGACCGTAAAGATACACTTGCTGTGTCCTTGACGTCCACATGGCCGATTGCTGAGTGCTGATCGGGTAGCAGCTCGACAACACGACCGAGGTGGTCGATTTTGCGCCGTTTTGAGTTCCATCTTCCAGAGCTCACAGCATCTCGAGTAGCTTGCGTGAGAGTGGATGATTGTGCGCCGAAGTGGGCGATGTAGGGGTCGCGAGAGTCTGGGTGGCGCAGGTCAGCAGAATTTCTCGCGCAGATCAAAGGAGGTCGTGCGAACCAGCTTTGGAGCTTGATTCAGGCTCATCGACCTCGAATGGTGACGGGCTGCGCTTCTCTTGCGCTGGAACCTCATTTGAAGGCTTCGGAGTCGATGCTGCAAGTTTTGACTGAGCACCAGCCCCGCCTAGCTTGACCGAGGAGGTCAGATCTGTTCGCCTGCGTTTGCTCGTGGATTTGGCCGCAGAGACGTTCAACAGCGTGAGCAATTTTGTGACGGTAGCCTCGGTATCGGCCGCCATTCCGTTGACGAGTTGGGTCAGTCGAAGGCTGAGGCTGAGGCCAAGTTGCGCGCGCAAGATTCGCGGTCCGATCGCGCCTCTGCCTCCGACTTCATCATGTTTCCCGACCAGCCCGCTGTCGAGGCCCTCTGCGCATCTCACCCTGGCCGCACACAACAGATTGTAGACTTCTGCACGCTGCTTGGCTCGCGCGATGTCGCCCCTCCTTTTATTGTCGTCTACGACGCGTTCTGCCCGCGCCGGGCGCGCAACCTCATCACAAACATCCTCCATACCACTCGTGCACGTGCCGCATTTGTGCACATGCGCGAGGCTACCAACCAGGCATTCTTGTTCGAGAACGTCATGCGCCAGCTTATCGACAGCAGCAACCAGCCTGACCGAGAATGGACCAAGCTGTGGACTGAGAGCATCGACGGCTTTTGTTCAGGGCTTCGCGACGTCCTATTGGAAAACGAGTCTCAAGGACCCGTCGCGTCGATTTCGCGTCCGTCCTCGCCAACCAAGAAGAGTCCTGCGAAGAAGAGCCCTGCGAAGAAGGCCAAGGGTCGCCCTTCTCCTCGCAAGTCTGCTGCCAAGCGTGCTGCTCAGGATAGTGACGAGGAAATGGATTTGGATCCTACAACAACAGAGGTGGACCCAGCTGTGGTTTTGGTCATCGACGCAGCACAACACGTTCGGGAATATCTTCCCGACCTTCTCGTCCCATTGACAAGGTTGGCCGAGCTCGCCCGTGTCGACATCACCACTCTCTTCATCTCAACATGCTCCTGGTCGGACATCGAGCCTCCGTTTTCTGCCTCTCCCGACCCATACATTGTACACCTCCCGCCATTAGACAAGGAGCCCTTGCTCGCCACATTAACGCAACCTTTCTTCAAGGCCTCCGCCAGCGCTCCGGTAGATGGGCCGTACTCATCAGTCCTCGCAGGGTTCTTTGCCAAGTTCATCGCATCTCTCCACGACACTTGCATACCATTTGTGCGCGACCCTGACGAGTTGGCATATCTCTGTGCAGCCTTATGGGTGCCGTTCGTCCAGCCCATTGTGGAAGCCTGGCGGACAAGACGTGCAGAGCACGATATGGAAGACGACGCCGAACCTCCCGCACCAAACGAGCTGACACAGATGCGGTTTCTCCGCGCATTCGTGTCTGTTGGAGCCTTGGCTCTGGATCAGCTCTACCCGCGAACACTTTCACCACAGGAATTTGCTGAACGACACATCGCACCCGTCATCGTTAACCTCGATGTTTCATTCGCCGATCCCGCGGATTTGGCGCTCCCACTCTCACCAACGAAACCGAAGATCGCAAGTGGCTCCCTGTCCGCGGATGCCGATGCCCAAACGCTCGTCGCTGGTCTTCCACGGGTTGCGCGCTTCATTCTCGTTGCGGCATACGCAGCGAGCGTGAACCCTGCACGAAGTGACGTGCGCATGTTTGGGCGTGCGTCGGAAGGCAAGCGTCGACGCGGTGGCGGGTCAAAGTCAAGAACCAAACGCTCCACCGCAACTGCCAAAGTTCCGGCACGACTCTCGGGACCAGCGCCATTTCCACTGGAACGTCTTTTGGCGCTTGTAGGTAGACTACTTGAGGACTACGACGCGCCGATCGCTGAGGAGGATGCGGCGGATGACGAGTTCGATGTAGGCACTGTCGCGAGAGAGGCCGCGGAGATGGATGTGGGTCGGGTACAGCTGCTCGCGCTGATATCCGAACTAGGGACCCTCAGGCTGCTGCATCGGACCAGCAGTGGAGCGGACAAAGTGTTGGACAGCATGCTGATGTTCAAGT
>Ga0247815_10001566_pt1 | contig 17418 bp, 9 predicted proteins | sample UWRJL194509B1_FD_181014 | JGI IMG/M metagenome (GOLD analysis project Ga0247815, IMG submission 181014) | Plant litter microbial communities from Arlington Agricultural Research Station in Wisconsin, United States - UWRJ-L194-509B-1 | ecosystem: Environmental > Terrestrial > Plant litter >...
TGGAGATGATCATGCTGAAAGTCTGATCTTTATTGCCAATTTTACTCCGGTTGTACGGGAAAATTACAGAATTGGTGTGCCGCGGATTGGATTTTACCGTGAAATCTTCAACACGGATAATCTAAGTTATGGAGGTAGTGACCTGCTGAACCTGGGCGATTTAGAAACGGCACCTATTCCTTATCACCATCGCACACACTCCTTATCGCTGACACTTCCGCCACTGGGAATGATCATATTGCGGCATACCAGTACTTACGACTGGATAGAGGATGATTTGTTTTAAAAAAATAATTAATTGTTATAAAATGAAATTATAATTAAAAGTTATTAAAATATTGATTTTTTTAATAAAACAAATTTTTGTTTTATTGCGATAAGGGGTTTAGTTTTGTTCAGTTGATGAGGTTGATTCATCGTTAATTTACTGAGCATGACAGATTACAAAGAACCAACAAAGAAAAAGGATTATAAGATACAGTACCCTGAAGTTAACACGGTTCAGGAGCTTGATTTTTCGCAAACTTACTCTTATGCGCATTATTTAAGGTGGGCATTTGAAGACAGAATGGAATTAATTAAAGGAAAGGTATTCCATATGAGTCCGGCACCTGCGCCGGTACATCAAAGGGTTTCTGTGAACCTGGCCAGTGAACTTCATCAGTACTTGAAAGGAAGCTGCTGCGTAGTTTATCCGGCACCTTTTGATGTACGTTTGCCGGGAAAATCCCTCCTTGATGAAGATATCTTTACAGTTGTCCAGCCAGACATCAGTATTGTTTGTGATGAAAGTAAAATTGATGGAAGAGGATGTATAGGTGCTCCTGAAATCATTATTGAAATCCTGTCGCCAGGAAATGGGCAGCGTGAATTGAAAACAAAATTTTCTCTCTATCAGGAACATGGGGTAAAGGAATATTGGATCGTATATCCCTCAGAACATATAATAATGAAATATGTACTGGATGAAAATGGAAGGTTTGATTCAGGAACGCACTATATGGGTAATGAACCTTTGGTTTCGGAGCTGCTACCTGGCTTTTGCTTATCAATGGAAGATGTATTTGGTTTGCTTACTATCTGATGTACAAGTAGTCACAATCTGCTAACAGGTATATATAGGAAGTGCTAATTTTTATTTTACTATTCCGACTTAATTCTTAACCTCTTATTAGAACAAAATACGTAATTTTGCGTGATTTGCTTGTGGTGATAATCATGTAAGCAAGACCATATATAAACGTTGATGTGTACCGGAGATCATTGCTTACACTTGCAGGCTGTTTGTTGTTCTGTGTGCTTTATGCGCAGCAGGAACAGGTGCAGTTTTCCAGGTTAGATATTTCCAATGGCCTGTCACACAACCAGGTAAATTGTATACTGAAGGATGCCAGTGGTATAATGTGGTTTGGTACGCTTTCCGGATTAAACCGCTATAATGGTTATGAAATTAAAACGTTTAAACATGACCCGGGCGATACAACCTCACTGAGTGACGACTTCATTACAAATATTTATGATTTCCCGGGTCAGCTGCTGTATATTGATACAAGGGGAGGACCAAATATTTATGATCCCAGTTCGGAAACTTTTAGCAGGAATGTACAACCTTACTTTAAAGGTTTACACATCGGCGCAACGCTCATAAGGGACATCCTAAAGGATAAGCAGGGTGATTTCTGGTTCAATGCCGCTAAAAAGGGCATTTATATCTACCGGCCTGAAACTGGTATAACGACCTTACTTCGCTGCGATGGTACTAAAAATGGTTTGTCTGCCAGCGGAATATCGGCTTTGCAAAATGATCCTAAAGGAAATATCTGGGTCATTCACCGCGATAAAACTGTAGAAATGCTTGACCGCAGGTCTGGTAGTGTAATCAGGCGTATTCAGTTGTTAAAGCAGCCTAACATTCTGCCTTTAATTGACTACAGAATGTTTGTGGACAGCTCAGGTGCAATATGGGTGTATACAATTAATATGCCTGCAGGCATCAGTTATTATGATCCCAGGACCGGCGAACAACGTTTTATCGATAAACGCAAAGGAGGCTTAAACAATAATCTCATCAGCAGTATAGGACAGGATGAAAAGGGCGTGATCTGGATTGCGACGGACCATGGTGGGGTTAACCTGCTCGATAAGAAAGATTTCAATATCCGGTACCTCCTGAATAAAGAAAACGATGTTAAAAGTATCGGTCAGAATAGTATCCTGAGCCTGTACAGGGATCCATCGGGAATAATGTGGTTGGGGACGTTTAAAAAGGGAATCAGTTTTTATCATGAAAAGATATTAAAGTTTCCTTTGTACCGCCATCAGGGTGCAGGCTCAAAGGGACTGGCTTATGAAGATGTAAACAGGTTTGTAGAGGATGCTTATGGCAACCTATGGATTGGCACTAATGGCGGTGGATTGTTCTATTATGATCGCCGTGCGGGTCAGTTTACCAGATATCTTCACGATCCCCAAAATCCGAACAGCCTGAGCAACGATATTATTGTAAGCCTCTACATTGACAGGGAGGGCAAACTCTGGATCGGAACGTATTTTGGCGGTCTAAGTAGCTTCGACGGAAAAAATTTCAGTCATTTTAAGCACGATCCGAAGGACGATAAAACATTGGCGGACGACCGTGTTTGGGATATCCTTGAGGACCGTAAAGGTAACCTTTGGATAGGTACTTTAAGTGGCGGACTGGATAGGATGGACAGACGAACCGGTACTTTTACGCATAAAAGAGCGGGAGAGCCAAACGGTATCGGTTCCGATTTCATCTCCTGCCTGATAGAAGACCGGGAAGGTAATATATGGATTGGAACGTCAGATGGTATTGATATGCTGAATCAAAACGGTCGGTTTGTACACTACAAGAATAAAGCAGGCCAGGCCAGTTCTTTGAGTAATAATATAGTGTATGACCTGATGCAGGATAGTTATGGTTTTATCTGGGCAGCTACGCGTGATGGCATCAGCCGGTTGGATCCGCACAGCGGGATATTTAGGAATTTTGACAACAAGGACGGCCTTACAGAGAAGGCAACGCTTAAAATTCTGGAAGACCAAAACCGCAACCTCTGGCTCAGTACCGCTAACGGATTATTTAATATACTGGTTAACAGGAAAGGAAAGAAGGATTTTTCTTACGCCTTTAGAAAATATGATGCACATGACGGACTACAGGGAAATGCATTTAATGCAAATGCCGCTTATAAAACGAGGGAAGGCGAGTTGCTTTTTGGCGGGGCCAATGGTTTCAACCTTTTTAAACCGGAGAATATTAAAGATGACCACAGCGTGCCAAGAATTATCCTTTCTGATCTTCAACTGGCAAATAGTCCGGTAACCATCGGTGAAAAAGTTAATGGGCATGTGGTGCTGAAACAATCAATTGCGGTAACTAAGGAACTCAAATTGCGGTACAACGAAAATGGGTTTACGATTGGTTTTGCGGCATTGAATTATTTCAATCCACAAAAAATCCGTTATAGATATATGCTCGAAGGCTTCGATCACAGCTGGCAGGAGCTTCAAAATGATAGCAGGAGGGCAATATATACCAATATAGATCCGGGAAGCTATATATTCAGGGTAATGTCTACCGATGCTTCGGGAAACTGGGTAGACAATGAAACAAAACTGGCCATTACTATCATGCCGCCATTTTGGCGTACCACGCTGGCCTACATATTATATATCATATTTGCTGGTGGAGCGCTTTTGCTCATAAGGCACCGTGGCATCAACAAAATTCGAAGGGAATTTTTGGTGGAGCAGGAACGTCAGCAGGCGAAACGCCTGCACGAGCTTGACATGCTTAAGATCAGGTTCCTTACCAACGTAAGCCACGAATTCAGAACGCCATTGTCGCTGATCATCACTCCTCTCGAAAAGCTGATCAGGCAGGCTAAGATCGAAGAAAAGCAGCAGTTGCAGATGATCCAGAGAAATGGACGGCGCCTGCTTAATCTGGTAAATCAGCTGCTCGACTTCCGCAAAATGGAAGAAGAGGAACTGAAACTACACCCCTCAACTGGCGATGTTATCAGTTTTATACGGGAATTATCAAATTCCTTTAGTGATATCGCCGAACATAAGAACATCATGATGCGGTTCACGAGTGAAAGAAGTAGCCTGATAACCCTTTTTGATCACGACAAAATAGAGCGGATCGTATTCAACCTGCTTTCTAATGCATTTAAATTTACTCCTCAGTATGGTGAAGTTAGCATTGATCTGAAAATCAGTTCGATGGGAGACGGAAAGACAGCACTGCTGATGGAAATCAGGGATACAGGAATAGGAATACCACCGGAAAAACAGGATAAAATATTTGAGCGGTTTTTTCAGCATGATGTTCCTGATTCTATGGTTAACCAGGGAAGTGGTATCGGTTTGTCCATTACCAGAGAGTTTGTGCGGCTTCACGGTGGTGAAATCAGCGTAAAAAGTGACGGAAGCTCAGGTAGTACTTTTGCTGTAACCATGTGTTTTACAGAGCAGCAGGAACAAAAACCGCGGCCTGAAGCAAAGTGGCAACCCGAACTTTTACCAGAACCAGAGGCCGCGACGGGACAACCCGCTGTTATTTGCAAAAACAAAAAGCCAGTGGTAATGCTGGTTGAAGATAATGAGGACTTTCGCTTCTATCTGAAGGATAACCTGAAAGAATACTACCAGATTGCGGAGGCACCTAACGGGCGTGAAGGCTGGCAGAAAATTCTTTCCCTGCATCCTGACCTGATTGTAAGTGATGTAAGCATGCCCGAAATGAATGGTATTGACCTGTGTAAAAAGATCAAAGGCGACAAACGTACGGCACATTTACCGGTAATACTTTTGACCGCACTCACAACAGAATACCAGCAGCTGACTGGCCTGGAAACTGGTGCCAGTGATTATATCACAAAACCGTTCAATTTTGAGATCCTGCTTTCCAGGATCAGGAACCTTCTGCAACAACAGGCCCTGTCCAAAAAAACATATCGGAAACAGTTGGAAATTAAACCTGCTGATACTGAAATAGAATCTGTAGACCACAAATTCATCAGGCAGATTTCCCAGCATATTGAACAACACCTGGCTGATGCGTCGTATACGGTGGACCAGCTGAGTGCCGATATGAACATGAGCCGGGTTGGCCTTTACAAAAAAATACTGCCACTTACAGGTAAAACACCAGTAGAATATATCCGTTTGTACCGTTTACGAAAAGCACAGCCGCTTTTGCTGAAGTCGCAAATGACAATTGCTGAAGTTGCCTATGAGGTAGGATTTAGTAATCCTAAACATTTCAGCCGGTATTTCAAACAGGAATTTGGTATTCTTCCTTCAGCATATGTTGCCGCGAACGCCGCAGAAATAGGAAATTAATCATTAATTACGCTGTTTGTTAACATATCTGCACCCAATTGTTATCATTTGGATACCATAACCTTTTTCGTTTACTGATAATTTTAGAAATAATAACAACCAGGTATAAACTGTATTATTTCTATGCGAAAAATCAAGATGCGTTTCCTAATTTTTGTCGGGTCTACTATTCTATCTCTGCACCTACGTGCCCAGGAGGGCAAAAGTTTTGTGCGGTCAGACACTGGAATAGATATTTCCATTCAACACTCTTTCTCAGGTATCAAGAAGATCAGGCTGCAGCCGCTGTCAGATCAAATTATCCATGTAACGGAAATTGCTGCGGAGAATTTTCCGCCTGAACAAAGCCTGATGGCTATTAAACAGCACAGCAACGGATTCAAATTTTCAGTTCTGGAGCAACCGGGGATGGTGACACTGACAACGGCGGATTTAAAAGTAGAAGTATCAGTAGAGACAGGATTGATCACTTACCGTGATATTGCAGGAAAACTCTTGCTTGCACAAAGTAAAGTAGCGGCTGTTTCACTGGTGCCAAAAGTGTTTAATGGCGAGCCTTCCTATCAGGTATCGCAGTTTTTTGACTCCCAGAAAGATGAAGCATATTACGGTCTGGGGCAGCATCAGCAAGGAATGATGAACTACAGGGGGCGCCGTGTTGACCTTGTTCAATATAATACCGATATCGCCGTGCCCTTTTTTCTTTCTAATAAGGGATATGGTGTGCTGTGGGACAATTATTCGATTAGCAGGGCGGGAGATGTGAGGGACTATGAACCGCTGAATGTACTGAAACTTTTTTCCAGGGATAACAAGGAGGGCTGGTTAACGGCGAGTTATGCGAATAAAAATTCTCCGGACAAGGTTTTGTTCCGTCGCCCGGTTTCAGAGATTTCCATGAACTGGTTAACCGACCAGCATAAATTCCCAGACAGTATTAAGCCTGTAGATGCCGTTGTAAATTATGAAGGGAGCGTAGAAAGCGGTCTGGCGGGTGTGTACCAGTTGCAATTGAAGTATGCGGGTTACATTAAGGTATGGTTTGATGGAAAGTTGATTGCGGATTACTGGAGGCAAGCCTGGAATCCTGGTGCGGCAATATTGGACTTGAACCTGCAAAAGAACAAAAGGGTAAAGGTAAAGATTGAATGGATTCCAGACGGGGGCGAGTCTTATCTGGGCTTAACCTGCCTGCCACCCATACCGCCGGAACTCGAAAATACCTTTGCACTATATTCAGAATCGGGCAGATCGGTAAATTATTATTTTATACATGGAAGTACTGCGGATGAGGTGATCGGCGGTTACCGAAATATTACAGGTAAGGCTGTGCTGATGCCAAAATGGGCGATGGGTTTCTGGCAAAGCAGGGAAAGGTACAAGACTGAAGAGGATATACTTTCTACTGTTAAGTCGTTCCGCGACAGGAGGATCCCATTAGATAATATTGTGCTGGACTGGTCATATTGGAAAGAACCAGAATGGGGAAGTCAGCAGTTTGACCCGGCTCGTTTCCCCAATCCCGATAAAATGATTGCTGAGCTTCACCGTCAGCATATCAACCTCATGATTTCGGTGTGGCCAAAGTTTAACAGAGGATTTGATATTTACGATGAATTTGACCGTAAAAACTTCCTGTTCAAACGGAACATTGAAGAGGGGCGTCGCGATTGGATAGGTAAAGGGTACGCGAACACCTTTTATGATGCATTTAACCCTGCCGCTAGAACAGCTTTCTGGAACCTGATGAACAAAAGGCTGTATGCAAAAGGTATTGATGCGTGGTGGATGGACGCAACTGAACCGGATATGCATTCAAACCTTCCTGTGGAAGCGCGGAAAGAGCTAATGACCCCCACCTATGAAGGTTCTGCAACTACTTATTTTAATGCATTCCCCCTGGTAAATGCAAAAACGGTGTATGAGGGGCAGCGTAAGGCAAACCCGGTAAACCGGGTATTTATCCTTACACGGTCGGCCTATGCAGGATTACAGCGGTACGCGGCAGCGGCATGGAGCGGTGACATTGCTTCCAGGTGGGAAGATATGAAGACGCAGATCAGTGCAGGCCTCAATTTTTCGCTGTCAGGCCTTCCGTACTGGACGATGGATATTGGCGGGTTTTCTGTAGAAAAGCGCTATGAACAAGCAAAGGGAGCTGACCTGGAGGAGTGGCGCGAGCTTAACACCCGCTGGTACCAGTTTGGTGCGTTTGTGCCTTTGTTCAGGGTACATGGGCAGTATCCTTTCCGCGAGATCTATAATATAGCACCTGCAAGTCATCCGGCCTACCAGAGTATGTTGTATTACAATAAATTACGCTACAGACTGATGCCTTACATCTATTCGCTGGCTGGAAAAAGTTATCAGGAAGACTATACGCTGATGCGGGGCCTGGTCATGGACTTCCCGGGTGATTTAAAAGCAGGTAACCTAAATGACAGTTATTTATTTGGGCCTTCACTGCTTATTAATCCTGTTTTGGGGTACAAGGACCGGGACCGCAAGGTATACCTGCCCACGGGACAGGGCTGGTATGACCTATATAGCGGGAAATATTTTAAAGGGGGCCAGGACATTACTGCTGCGGCACCTTACGAGAGAATCCCGGTATTTGTAAAAGAGGGTTCAATCATACCAGCAGGGCCTGAATTGCAATATACTTCTGAGAAGCCTGCTGATCCGCTAACGGTCCTGGTGTACACCGGAAAAGACGCCTCATTTTCCTTGTACGAGGATGAAGGTACCAATTACAACTATGAACGCGGCGATTTTACCACCATCGATTTTGAATATAGGGAAGCCAGCAAAACCCTGGACATCGCTGCACGAAAGGGAAGTTTTAAAGGAATGCTGAAAAACCGGACCATCAACGTTGTTTTTATTGCGCCCGAAAATGCAAAAGGACTAGACTTTGAAAGAAAACCAGATAGGTCGGTGCAGTATAGTGGGTTGAAAATCAGCATTAAACAGTAAATAACTAAACAGTAACCAAATATATATGAGTTTAACATTTATCAAATCTTATGAACGGGATGAAAACGTATAATTTAAAAAGGACAGGGATATTTATCCTGTTGTTCTTACCCCTGTTAGCTTTTAGCCAGGTTGTATTTGCGCAGCAACGCCAGGTCTCTGGCAAGGTAAAAGGGCCTGACGGCCAGCCGATACCGGGAGTGGTAGTAAAGGTCAAAGGCAAAACTGATGCTACGGGCACCAATAATGAAGGTGTATTTAGGATTTCTGCGCAAGCGGGAGATGTCTTGCAGCTGAGTTCTGTAGGTTTCCTCAGCAAAGAAATCACAGTTGGCGCGGGTAACAGCATCGAGGTGAGCCTTGATGAAGACAATAAACGACTTGAAGAAGTAGTAGTTGTTGGTTATGGTGTGCAAAAGAAAAAGCTCTTGACCGGCGCCTCGGTGCAGTTAAAAGGCGATAATCTGCAGGCACAAAGTACGCCGAACCCCTTGCAGGCCATGCAGGGGCAAACGCCAGGCGTGCAAATCACCTCTGCTACCGGCCAGCCTGGCGGAGATGTAAAAGTAGTGATCCGAGGATTAGGTACAACCGGAGATTCCAGCCCGTTGTATGTGGTTGACGGCGTGTTAACCGGTGATATTAGCTACCTGAACTCTGCGGATATTGAATCTATAGATATCCTGAAAGATGCGGCTTCGGCAGCGATCTATGGTTCACAAGCTGCCAATGGCGTTGTATTGATCACAACCAGAACAGGAAAAAAAGGGCAATCGGGACAGATCACATTTGACAGTTACGTGGGCATACAGAATGTGGCCAGTAAAGTCGATCTTCTAGATTCAAAAGGGTATGCAACAATTATGAACGAAGCGGCCATTAATAGTGGCAAGCAGCCTTACTTCAGCAACAGCCAGATAGCCGCTATGGGCACAGGAACAAACTGGATAGATGAAATGCTGAGCAACGATGCGCTTACCCAAAATTATTCCCTGGGTGCGTCTGGTGCCTCTGAAGCCTCGGTTTTTTCTACGGGATTATCGTATACCGGGCAGGAAGGTGTAGTAGGAGGGAAGGACCTTTCCAATTATACACGATACAGCTTCAGGATAAACTCTGAACATAATTTCTATAAAGATATAGTGAAGATCGGCCAGCATTTGACGTATACAAACATCAAAAGTAATGGTGTGGCCGTCGGGAACCAGTACAATAATACGCTGCGGGCGGCTTTAAATACCAGTCCTTTTGTACCGGTATATGATGAAAACGGGAACTTTTTTGATAATAGTAATTCCACCTGGAACACGGGTGAAGCAAATCCATATGCATTGATGGTGTACAATAACCAGAACCGTAACAACTCTGAACGGTTGCTGGGTGACGTTTATGTGCTGATCCAGCCAATTAAAGGGTTGACCTTTAGGACAAGTCTTGGGATGGATTACAGCTCAAGTGACAATCACTCCTTTACGCCAATTTATAAATTGTCGGCCTATGCGTATACCACAACCACCAAGGCAACCCAAAACATGAGCAGTGGAAAATCGTTGATTTGGGATAACTTGCTGACCTACAAATTCAATGTACATAAAGACCATAGTTTTGAGGTGCTGGCCGGTACATCAGCTTACAGGGCAGATGGTAAATTGCTCTTTGGAACAAATACCAACCTTGTTTTTGACGATCTGGAACATGCCTGGTTAAGCAATGCGACCAACAAGGCCAGCACTGGAATCACTATTGGCGGGGGACCAATTGATCCGGACCGCAGACTTTCTTATTTTGGAAGGATCAACTATAATTACAAAGAAACCTATCTGCTGAACGCCACTTTCCGTGCGGACGGCTCGTCAAGGTTCTCCTCACAAAACCAATGGGGATATTTCCCTTCAGTATCGGCAGGATGGGTAGCGACCAATGAAGATTTCCTGAAAAATGAAAAATCCTGGCTTAGTTTCCTGAAGTTCCGTGCCAGCTGGGGCCAGGTGGGAAACCAAAATGTAACACCTTTTCAATACCTGGCGCCCATCAATATTGTTAATGTAAATTACGTGTTTGGGCCAAATGAGGGCGAAAATACTCCAGGCGCGTTCCCGAGCCGGTTAAGTAATGCAGGGTTGAAATGGGAAACTTCGGAGCAGGCAGACCTTGGTTTTGATGCCACTCTGCTTAATGATCAGTTGTCTGTTAGCTTTGATTGGTACAACAAAAAGACTAAGGACTGGCTGATTGCAGCACCTATTTTGGCTACTGCAGGTGCTGATGCCCCGTTTATCAATGGAGGTGATGTGACCAACAAGGGGATTGAACTGGCTTTAAACTACAAAAATACGATCGGTGAATTTGGTTATGCTGTCGGGCTAAACGGGTCGTACAATAAAAACAGGGTAGGTAAAATTCCTACCGCAGATGGTATTATTCATGGCAGCACTGCCCAGCTCTATGATAATTCTGGTGAGTTTTATCGTGCGCAGGATGGGTTTCCCATCGGCTATTTCTGGGGATTGAAAACATCAGGTATATTCCAGAATGAAGGAGAAGTAAACAGTTACCGCTCAGCCGCGGGCACAGTTATCCAGCCTGCAGCGCAACCAGGTGATGTAAGATATGTAGATATAAACAATGATGGGGTTATCAATGACAGCGATAGGACGCAAATAGGAAAGCCTAATCCGGACTATACCTTTGGTATTAACCTGGGCGCCAATTATAAGGGTTTTGATTTTGCACTGGTAGCTTCTGGTGTGAGCGGAAATGATATTGTACAGTCTTATAGAAACCAGGCCAACCAGTATGGCAATTATACTACGGCCATTCTTGAACGCTGGCATGGTGAAGGCTCGTCTAACAGGATTCCACGGGTAACGGAAGATAACCGCAACTGGACCAATTTTTCGGACCTGTACCTTCAAAAGGGCGACTACCTGAGAATCAGTAATGTAACCATCGGTTATGACCTGAGCCGCATTTTGAAAAAGAGCTATCTCAAAAAAGTGCGATTATATGCTACGGCATTGAACCTTTACACTTTTACTAAATATGACGGTATGGATCCTGAAATCGGTTATGGAACTATCCGCGGAACCAGCCCTGACGGGCAGCGATCTGACAGGGATTCCTATGCTTCGGGATTCGATCTGGGCTATTATCCGCGGCCGAGAACATTCCTGATTGGGGCAAATATCAAATTATAATATAAACTGCTAGATATGAAACTGATAAATATATTTATAACTGCTGCAGCAGTATTCCTGCTGGGGGCATGTAAAAAAAGCTTTCTGGATGTTCAACCGATCACCAAGGTAACCGATGAAAACTTTTACAAAACACCTGCTGATGGGTATAAAGCCCTTGTGGGCTGTTACGATGGCTTGCAGATCATATGGTCGGCCGGGGTATCACTGCCTGTGGCTTCAGAGGTGTTTTCTGACGATTGTTTTGGCGGGACGGGTAACTCAGATGGGTTTGGATATCAGATGCTGGATGAATTTGACCGGTCCAGATCTCCCTCAGATCAGAACATCTTTGATCAGAACTGGGGTTTTTATTATAAGGCCATTTACCGCTGCAATGTGTTCCTGAGTAAAATGGATCAAATCAACTGGGGATCAAATACTGCCTTAAGAAACATTTACGAGGCAGAAACCAGGTATATCCGTGCCTATTTGTATTTTGATATGATGCGTCTTTGGGGGCATATCCCTTTGTTAACAACACCTTCGGCCGAGAATCTTCCACAATCTGAACCAGATGCAGTGTATAAGGTGATTGCCGAAGATCTCAAATTTTCTGCGGCAAACCTGCCTTCGGTTGCGTATAGTGCACAGGCCCCCGGGAACCATGGCAGGGTAACGAAATATGCCGCCGAGGCAATGCTAGGCAGGGTTTTCTTGTTTTATACCGGATATTATGGGAAAACGGACCTTGTAGGATCGGTAGACAGGACAGCCGTCCTGAATGGTCTGGAAGATATCATTACCACCGGGGGATATGACCTGATTGAAAATTACGCAAACTTATGGCCTGCTGCATCGCAGGATGCGTATGCAAAGGAAGATAACAAGGAGACTATTTTTGCTATCAAATACACATACACCAGCGATTATAACGGAAATACCGATGGAAATCACTGGATGGTGATGCTGGGCATGCGTGAACAATATAGCTTTCCCTACGGCAACGGGTGGGGCGGGGGAACGGTAAACCCCAAACTCTGGAATGCGTTTAGTGCAAATGACAGCCGCAAAGTGGCCTCAACGATTTCCATTGCCGACGAAAATATAAATTTTGTGAATCAAAGTAAGCAGCGTGAGTATACGGGGTATTATGTGAAGAAATATAGCCCTATGGTAGACAGAAACGGTGTTCCTTTACCGCAGTTGAACCAGGCTGTTGATTTCCAGATAGGCCAGTTTCAGGATTATGTGTCTATCCGCTACGCTGATGTGTTGCTGATGGCGGCGGAACTGGGCAGTGTGAATGCCCAGAATTATTTCGACAAGGTGAGAAGGCGTGCTTACGTGGATAAGTTTGTGTCGCTTCCGGTTAACAAAGAAAACATCATGAGCGAGCGCAGGTTAGAATTTGCGTTCGAAGGATTACGCTTCTACGACCTGCTGCGCCAGGGGGTAAATACGGCAGCTCAGCAGATTGCGGAAAGTACAACGGTACTAAATGGGGGCGTGAGTACAGCAAAAACGATTTCTGCTGCCAGGATCATTGAAACACAGGGTTTGCAGCAAATACCTAATACTCAGATTACGCTTTCCAATGGCACATTAAAACAAAACGCAGGCTGGTAAAATTTAAAAATTCAATTATGAAGAAGGCTATGAAAATATGGATGATGTTCATTTTAACGGTACTGATGATGGTATCCTGTAAAAAAGATGAGCATGAACTGGGCGAAATGCCCGATAAATCGGAGATCAAATATTCGGTATCGCAGGATCTGGCCGCAGACCCGGGAGGGAATACCGTTATACTGAAGAACCTGACACCTGGTACCATTTCCATGTGGGACTTTGGGACGGGTACCTCTACCAGGGTTACAGATACGGTTCATTTTGCGTTTCAGGGTAATTACACCATTAAGTTTTCTGCAGCAACTGCGGGTGGAGTGGTAGAAATGGACTCTGTTGTTGTTAAAGTGACCAGGGAAAACCTCAGTTATGTGACCGATCAGATGTATTATGATATTTCAGGAGGTCCCGGTAAACAAAAAGCATGGGTGCTGGATACCGATGGAAAGTTCTTTCTGGGACCACTTACTTTTTTTGATCCTGCAAATTTTAATACCGTTTGGTGGGATGCAGGGCAGGATATATTTCCTGGGAATATGGCTAAAGGGGATTATGGGGTGATGACCTTTGGACTGGTAGGCGGCCCATCTTTCAGTGCAGTAAAACCGATGGAAGGTGGTGTTGTACAGAATGGCTCATACTCCCTGAACCTGGCGAAGAAAAGGTTAACGATTACTGGTGGCAGTATTTTAAGAGGATATAAGCCTGCTAAAAATGGCATATCTGGTATCAACTGGACTTTCTATGAAATCATCTCTCTAACCGCAAATACAATGCGTTTAGGAGTATACCGTGATAAGGATGTTGACGGGGAGGGTAACGCGTTATTGGTATACAACTTTATCTCAAAAGAATATTCAGATAATTGGGTTCCACCTGCGTCCAGATGATGACTGAAATGGTACAGAAAATCGTACTCCGTTTGGTTCTGTGGCGACTAAAAAGTCCGGACATTTCGCCGGACTTTTTTAGATAATTTGGGACACTGTTGCGTAACAAAGTAGCCATCTGAAATGTTGCTAAAGTACGGGAATGCGGTTGATGAGTCCATAAGATTTAATATCTATCTATAGTTTAATTGTTAATAATTAAGTAACTGAATATCTATGTTTAAAAAATATCGTACTTTGTTATAAAGTTCATGATATTTGCGCGCAGTATATAACTTGTGCTTTGTTCAGTAATGATATTTTGGAGGGATTACATATTGACTTTTGCCCAGTCCAGGGTGATCTTGATACCGTCTGCGAATTTGAAAAATGGATGGTATCCAAGATCAGTTTTTATCCGTTCTATATCGGCCAGGGAATCGTGGATGTCGCCCGACCGTGAGGGGTTAAAAACTTGTCCTGGATCAGTAGCGCTGAGCTCTTTCAGGAGCTGCCATAGCTGGTTCAATGAAACGCTTTCTCCACAGGCTACGTTGTACACACTGTGTCCCGGATCTCCCTGAAAGAGCAGGGCCTTTACATTTGCCTGTACCACATTTTCGATAAAAGTGAAGTCGCGTGTCTGGTTTCCGTCCCCGTTGATTTGGGCAGGCTGACCTGACAAAATGGATTTGAGAAATAATGGGATGACCGCAGCATAAGCACCGTGTGGATCCTGGTTTGGGCCAAAGACATTGAAGTATCTTAAACCGACGCTATCGGTACCATAGGTTTTTCTGAACACGTCTGCGTATAATTCATTAACAAGTTTGGTCACTGCATAAGGAGACAAAGGATTGCCTATCCTGCTTTCATTCTTGGGTGATGCTGTGCTATCGCCATAAGTGGAAGATGACGCTGCGTAAACCATCCTTTTAATATTTTCATCATTTACTGCTAACAGCATATTGAGAAAGCCATCAATATTGACTTGATTAGTGCTTGTAGGATCGTGAATAGAGCGCGGTACGGAGCCTAAAGCTGCCTGGTGACTAACATAGTCAATTCCGGCGCAGGCTTGCTTACAAGTCTTTATATTGCGTATATCTCCCTCGATAAATTCGAAAGCCCGATTGTTTTCAAATTCTTTAATGTTTTTTAAAAAACCGGTAGAGAGGTTATCCAATACCCTTACCTTGCCTGCGCCATATTTTAACAAATAACCGACCAGGTTTGAGCCGATGAATCCTGCCCCCCCTGTAATGAGAAACGAGCTTTTGCCAAGGTCCCCGGTGTGATATTGTTTTTCGTACATGGATTGTAGGTTTAAAGCCGTCCGTCTGTAATATCTGCAGGTAGCATACCCTTGATGTCATAGATGACAGTGTTCTCGTTGCATAGCTGGCTCATGTCCAGTGTTTCAAATTCGCGGTGCGCAACAGCGCCAATTACAGCGTCAAATTTTCTGCCTTTGATTTGCTCTTTCTGGCAAGTAATGCCATATTCAAGCAGTACCTGTGCGGGGTCGGCCCAAGGGTCAAGGATACAAATTTCGACGTGATATTCTTTTAGCCGGGTGACAATGTCAATTACCCGCGTATTCCGCACATCGGGGCAGTTTTCCTTAAAAGTGAAGCCAAGTATGAGCACCTCGCTCCCGGTTACCTGTATTTTTTTTCTGACCATGAGTTTGATTACCTCATCTGCAATGTACTGTCCCATCCCATCATTAAGCCTTCTGCCTGCGAGAATGATTTCAGGGTGATAGCCAGCCTCCTGTGCTTTTTGCGCCAGATAGTAGGGATCAACTCCGATACAGTGACCGCCAACCAGACCTGGTTTAAAATTCAGGAAGTTCCATTTGGTGCCGGCTGCTTCCAGCACGTCAAGTGTATCCAGCCCGATCAGATTGAAAATCTTTGCCAGTTCGTTAACAAACGCAATATTGATATCGCGCTGGGCATTCTCTATTACTTTTGCTGCTTCCGCTACACGTATTCCTGGGGCACGGTAGGTGCCTGCGGTAATGATAGTGCGGTACAGGTCATCTACATCAATAGCGGCCTGGGCGTTGGATCCTGAAGTAATTTTTAGAATTTTTGTAAGCGTATGTTCTTTGTCTCCCGGATTAATGCGCTCTGGTGAATATCCACATGAAAAGTCTATATTGAACCTGAGTCCAGATGTTTTAGCAAGAACCGGGGCACATTCGTCTTCAGTAACTCCTGGATACACTGTCGACTCATAAATTACCAGATCTCCGGTTTTGAGATATTTGCCGACAGTTTCGCTTGCACGGTAAAGATGCTGAAGATCCGGGTGGTTATATTTATCAATGGGGGTAGGTACGGTGATAATGTAAATATCCGCGGCCTGGATACTTGCATCGTTGCTGCTGAAAGAAAGGTTGTTTTTGACCTGTATCAGTTGTTCCCCGTCTATTTCCAGCGTGCTGTCATATCCCGAGCACAATTCACTAATCCTTTCAGGGTTAGTATCAAACCCTGTTACCCTGAAATATTTTGCAAAAGCCACTGCCAGCGGCAAACCCACATACCCAAGACCTATAATCGCTATATGTGTGTCTTTGTTAATCCTCGTCATTTATTTTATCTTAAGACAATCGGCGCGCAATTTATCGAAATAAATCAGAATCTTAACATTTAAGTAATCCGGTCTGTTTGGGGAAATGTATTGGCGCAAGAAAGCCCCTGTCCCGGCATAATGCGGAACAGGGGCTTATTATTAGCGATTAGCTTACTAGTTTTTTACAAATTCCGTATTTGCAACAAGCGCAATTTCATCACTTAGCATTGCAGCTGGATATTTTGTACCCAATGCGTAATCGGCTCTTTTAATTGTTCCTGTAACTTTGAAACCAGCAATGGTTTTTTGCGATTGTGGGTTAGTAGTTGTACCTCTCAATGTTGCGTCTAATACGACTGGTTTAGTTACACCATGAAGAGTTAATAAACCACCAACTTTGTATTTATTTGCAGATACTTTTTTCACTGAAGTGCTTTTGAAAGTTAAAGCAGGGTATTTTGCAGCGTCAAAGAAGTCGGCACTTTTCAGGTGGCCATCTCTTTTGTCATCTTCTGTATTTACAGAATTCACATCAGCACTCAGTTCGATCACTGCATCTGAAAAATCAGCTTTTGCAGAAGTAATTGTGGATGTGAAGTTTTTGAATGAACCTTCAACATCACTAACCATTAAGTGAGTAATACTAAATCCTAATTTTGAGTGCGCTTTGTCGGCAGTCCAAGTTTGTGCTGATGCATTCAATGTTACCAATGCAGTTGAAGCCGCAAAAAGGAGTACGAATAATTTTTTCATGTCTTTGATTTTTATAATTCAAAGTTGTAACAAATAAATGGGTGTTTCATTGACAT
>Ga0247815_10001567_pt1 | contig 17404 bp, 17 predicted proteins | sample UWRJL194509B1_FD_181014 | JGI IMG/M metagenome (GOLD analysis project Ga0247815, IMG submission 181014) | Plant litter microbial communities from Arlington Agricultural Research Station in Wisconsin, United States - UWRJ-L194-509B-1 | ecosystem: Environmental > Terrestrial > Plant litter >...
ACCATTATGGTAACACCTTTGGTAAGTTGTTCGGCAAGGTTGCCGGTTTATATTCTAATTATCTCCTTAATTGTTCCTCCAGACCACGTATTTGGTATTTTTAATCTACAAGGGTTAGCCCTTATGATTATGTATCTGGTCGGTATAATTGCTGCGGTTTTGGTGGCTTGGGTTATGAAACTGATCATCAAAACAAAGGAGCGTTCTTATTTTATAATGGAATTGCCTGTGTACCGTATGCCTCGTTGGAAAAATGTTTTGTACACCATGTACGAGAAATCCAAAACCTTTGTTTTCGAAGCTGGTAAGGTAATTATAGCCATTTCAATAATTCTTTGGGTAATGGCATCATTTGGCCCAAGAAATAGATTTGAAAATATCGATAAAAAATACGCTTCAGCATTAGCTGATACCACCAAAAATACCGATCACATCAGCACTTTAGTGGCAACCGAAAAATTAGAAAATTCTTATGTTGGGATATTAGGCCATTGGATTGAACCTGGAATTCGCCCTTTAGGTTACGATTGGAAGATTGGTATCGGTTTGATTACCTCTTTTGCTGCCCGAGAAGCATTTGTTGGTACTATGGCAACCATTTATAGTGTAGATGGCGGCGATGAAGATACCACAACAATAAGAGAGCGTATGGCCGCTTCAATGAACAGTAGAACAGGTTTGCCTGTTTACAGCTTTGCAACAGGTATATCGTTAATGCTGTTTTATGCTTTCGCCATGCAATGCATGAGTACCGTTGCTATCGTTTACCGCGAAACAAAAGGCTGGAAATGGCCAGTAATTCAATTGGTTTATATGACGGCAATGGCCTACTTTGCAGCATTAATTGCCTATCAATTATTGAAATAAATTTATTCGTAGAGCAAGGTTTTTGCAACTATTAAAGTTTGTTCCCGCTTTCCGTTTTACTGCACCACAGCTAAAAAAGCTGTGGCTTCGTGCTCACTACAATCGGGTCTAAAAGGAAAAAATTCTGCAATTATAAACAGTTTAAATACCTCAAACTTTAAAGGGTTTATGTTGCTTATGCTTTCAGCTTTAATCTTTCTACCCTAATTCAATCTGGCGTTTAATACTCTCTTCTAACGATATTAAAGTTTCCGTACGCTGAATTCCATTAACAGCTTGTATTTCCTCATTTAAAACATGGCGTAAATGGTTTGTATCTCTACAAATAATTTTGGCGAACATACTGTAAGATCCAGTAGTGTAATGCAACTCGACTACTTCTTTTATTTTACTTAGCTGCGCTACGGCATCTTTATATTGAATTCCTTTCTCTAAGTAAATCCCTAAAAATGCGCAAATATCATATCCAGCCTTTTGCGGGTCTATAATTAAGTGCGAACCCTTAATAATACCCATTTCCTGCAGTTTTTTCATTCTAACATGAATTGTGCCGCCCGAAACAATCAGATCTTTAGCAATCTCTGTATAAGGTTTTGTGGCATCCTGCATCAATTGTTTTAAAATATCAATGTCTAGGTTGTCAATTTCTAAATTGGAATTGTCTTTTTTAAGCATATTTTCTAATTCTGTCAAGCAAATTTAGTAAAAATTATCAATATTATAAAAATAAAATTAAATGATTAAAAAATTTGCAAGGTATTGGATGTTCCTTTACATTTGTATCAAGCAATTAACAAAAAGGGAACGTTCTTTAAAAATTGTTTAACATAATGTAGGGTGGTGAAACAGGCAGACACACCTCCTTGTCTCGGTGGCGGAGAATAATGGGAAAACCAGCAATGGCTAACCACTCCTTGAAGGTTCGATTCCTTCCCCTACAGCACTAAAGTTATAAGTTCGAAGTTATAAGTTTTACGTTTCATATTTTGAAACCTTACTTATTACTTAAAATGTATCATTTATAACTTAGTTAATAATGTTGGGTGGTGAAATTGGCAGACACGCCTCCTTGTCTCGGTGGTGGGGAATAATGGGACAAACGCAGTTTATTGGGTTGACCACAATTAATTTTTTGAACTGTAGCTAACTACCCCTTGAAGGTTCGACTCCTTCCCCAACAGCATTTTTTATGAATAATAAGTTAGTTAATTGAGCAATCCTGGATAGGTTGCTCTTTTTCTTTTTATAGGCATTCTGTTAAATTTTTGATCTGTAAATAAATATTTCACTATATTCCGTTCATTATTAACGTTGCCCAAAATTAATGACTACAAAAATAAAAATTAAAGATATCGCAGATGAACTTAAAATCTCTTCTACAACGGTTTCATTTGTAATAAACGGCAAAGCAAAAGAAAAAAATATTAGTGCTGCTGTTGCTAAAAAGGTTTTAGATCTTGTAGCAGAATGGGGTTATCAACCCAACTCATTGGCTAAGAGTTTAAGAACAGGGAAGTCGAAAATTATAGGTTTTTTAGTTGATGATATCTCTGAGCCTTTTTTTTCCAGAATTGCCCGATTAATTGATGAAAAAGCATCAGAGCATGGCTATAAAATTCTTTTTAGCAGTACGCGAAATAATAATGAAAAGGCAAAGGAATTACTTCAGATTTTTAGAGACAGACATGTAGATGGTTATGTTATTGCATTACCAGAAGGCCTCGAAGCTGAGGTAGAAAGGTTAATTAAAACTGAAGTTCCTGTGGTGCTTTTTGATCGTTATGTGCCAGGAATGGAAAGCGATTATGTGGTAACAAATAATGATGAAAGCGTTTTTAGGGCGACACAGCATCTTGTTGAAAATGGGTATAAAAACATTGGTTTCGTAACCATCGAAACTGAGCAGCAGCAAATGTTAGATCGTTTGCTCGGTTACGAAAAATCAATTGAAGAGAATGGCTTTAAAAAGAGTATATTAAAGATTGAATACAAAAATTCTGAGAATTCAATTAAAGAAATAACAACTTTTGTTAAAAGTAATACAAAGCTAGATGCTGTAATTTTTGCTGCTAACTATATTTGTATGGATGGTTTGCGTGCTTTCAGGCAGTTAGATATTAACTCCTTAAATAAAATTGCAGTTCTATCTTTTGATGATTTTGAATTGCTGGAATTCTACAATCCGCCAATTACCGCTATTGCACAGCCTATTGAAGAAATTGCAGAAAACATCATGAAAATTTTGCTGTCAAAACTCAATGGAAATATTAAGGCATTAGAGCATAAGCAGGTTACGTTGCCTGCTTTATTAAATGTAAGAGGTTCTACTTTAAAAAGAGCTTAAACAAAAAAGGAACAGTTATAAACTGTTCCTTTTTTGTTTAAATATAAGGTGTTAACGTTAAACAGTCATTACATCCTTTTCTTTTGCTTCAGCGTGCTTATCAACCTTGATAATATAAGCGTCAGTTAATTTCTGAACTTCACCTTCGCCAGTTTTAATTTCGTCATCCGAAACACTTTCACCTTTTAATTTTTGAATTTTGGTGTTTGCATCTTTACGGATATTACGAACCGTAATACGGCCACGTTCTGCTTCTTCTTTTACCTTTTTAACCAGGTCTTTTCTTCTTTCTTCTGTTAAAGGTGGTACAACTAAACGAATAACAATACCGTCGTTTTGTGGGTTAATGCCAATATTAGCTACCTGAATAGCTTTTTCTATAACAGTTAAAAGTGCTTTTTCCCAAGGTTGAATAACAATAGTTCTCGCATCTGGAGTGTTAATGCTTGCAACTTGTGATAATGCTGTAGATGCACCATAGTAATCTACAAAAATACCATCCAGCATTCCTGCTGATGCTTTACCAGCTCTAATTTTAGTCAATTCAGCTTCACAATGATCGATTGCTTTATCCATTGCAGATTGAGCATCCATTAATTGTAATTGTATGAGGTCGTTCATAATTGTGTGTATTTCTACAAAAATAATAATTTTTTTAAACGGTTACTTAACCAAAGTACCAATTGGTTCGCCATTTGCAATTTTCATAAAATTGCCATGCTTATTCATATCAAACACAATAATCGGAACTTGGTTTTCTTCGCATAAAGTAAATGCTGTCATATCCATAACATTTAATCCTTTAGCATAAACTTCTCTGAAAGAAATTTCATCGTATTTAGTTGCTGTAGCATCTTTTTCAGGATCGGCGGTATAAATACCATCAACTCTTGTTCCTTTTAAAACAGCATCGGCTTTAATTTCAATTGCTCTTAATGCTGCAGCAGAATCTGTTGTGAAATATGGATTTCCTGTTCCTGCGCCAAAAATTACCACACGACCTTTTTCTAAGTGACGTACAGCTCTTCTACGGATAAATGGCTCGCATATCTGCTCCATTTTAATTGCAGTAAGTAAACGGGTTTTAATACCAACTTTTTCTAGCGCATCTTGTAATGCCATAGAATTGATAACAGTAGCTAACATGCCCATATAATCGGCTTGTGCTCTGTCCATCCCACTTTTTTCGGCACTAAGACCTCTAAAAATATTTCCACCACCAATTACAATTGCAATTTCGAGTCCTTTGTCGTGTACTGCCTTAATATCTTCAGCATATTGTTTAACACGTTCATTATCAATACCGTATTGTTTATCGCCCATTAGCGATTCGCCGCTAAGCTTTAGTAGGATGCGTTTGTATTTCATGACCTCAAAAATATTAACAATTTTTTAATACCTAGCTATGGTTTGCAACAAATGATGTAAATATTTAGATTGATATCTGCTTTCCTTGAAATATGACTTCTTTGAGGTTTAATTCTTTATCGAGAAGCAAAATATTAGCCTGGAAACCTTTATCAATTTTCCCGATTGAATTGTCCATTGCAATTAATTTTGATGGGTAAATTGTAGCCATATTTAAAGCATCAACTAAGCTTATATCGCAATGCGATATACAATTTTTAACCGCCTGCAGCATGGTTAACGATGAACCAGATAATGTTCCGTCGGGCATTACAAATTTATCGCCACTGGCCACATGCTGATAAGGTCCTGTTGAACATTCTGTAACTGCATCAGTAATTAAAAATAAACGCTCTTTTAGAAGTTTTTGTGCAAATTTTACCACTTCGAAGTTTAAATGCTGGCCATCTGCTATAATACTTGCCATAGCCTTATCATGACTAAAAACAGCTGTTGGTATCCCAGGCTCGCGATGGTGAATTGGGCTCATCGCATTAAACAAATGCGTGGTGGTTTGAATGCCCTTGTTATAAGCCGCGGTTGCCTCCTCGAAAGTTGCATTGCTGTGCCCTAGAGAAACTACAACATCATGATCAATTAAGTATTGAATAACTTCATCATCTTGCAATTCAGGTGCAATTGTCATCATTTTAATAACGCCATCGCCGAAGTCTAAAAGTGCTTTAATTTCATCAAGAGATGCTTTACGAACAAATTCTGGAACATGAGCGCCTAAACGTTTCGGATTTAAGAAAGGTCCTTCTAGGTGTAAGCCTAAGAAATTTCTGGCAGATGACTGATACGCTTTCGCGGCCTTTATACACTCGTTAAAAACTTCGGGTGTATTTGTGGCCATGCAAGCCAAAAAGCCTGTAGTGCCTTTCTTTAGTAAATCATCTTCCATAATTTGAAGCGATTCTACTGTTGGATCTGCAGAAAATAATCGTCCTCCGCTGCCATAAATTTGTAAATCGATAAAACCTGGTACAATAAATTCTGCTTTGGAATCTTCTTCCGATGATTCAATGGAAATGATTTTACCTTGATCGATTTTAATGCTTTTTCTTTCTTGCAAACCATCGCCATCGTAAAATTTAGCATTTGAAATATTGAACATAAGATTTGTTTTTTTACTGGCCTAAGTTACTAAGTTGAAACCAATTTTGAGTTTTGTGTAACCGCCTTTGTTTTTAAACCCGATATCCTGGAAATACTTTTTGTTTGGTTATCGTTTTAGATTACCACCTCGTTCCTCCTCGCAACAACGATATGGGGAAGGAAGAAGAAGCCAAAAAGATTGAAACAATAGCGGGACTATATTTACAGAAGAGCAATGACCTTTAATTTCAAAAAAGAAAAGACAAAAAAAATCCGTTCCAATTAACATCGGAACGGATTTTAATATATTTTATTAATGCTTATGCTCCTAATTGAACACGTTTGAAAGCTGTTACAGTTAATCCTTTAGCTGTGTTGTCTAAGAATTTACGAACATCTACAGAACCATCTTTAACAAACTCTTGGTTTAATAAAGTACTGTCTTTGTAGAATTTGTTTAATTTACCAGCAGCGATTTTTTCAACCATTTCTTCTGGTTTGCCTTCTTGACGAATTACGTCTTTAGCAATTTCGATTTCACGCTCGATAGTAGCAGGATCAACACCGTCTTTATCAACAGCAACTGGGTTCATTGCAGCAATTTGCATTGCAACATCTTTACCAGCTTCAGTAATATCAACACCATTAGCACCTTCAAATACTACTAAAACACCCATTTTACCGTTAGAGTGGATATAAGAAACGATTTTTTCGCCAGAGATATTTGCATATTCTTGAATAACGATTTTCTCACCGATTTTACCAGTTAATTCAGTAATTGTTTCGGCAACTGTACGTCCATCTTCCAAAGTAATTGCTGATAATTCTTCAGTAGAAGCAGGATTGTTAGCAACCGCAGCAGCTAAAACAGTTTGAGCTAAATTACGGAAATCTTCAACTTTAGAAACTGGTTCAGTTTCACAAGCTAAAGCAACTAATTTACCATTTGTGCCATCTGCTGAAACATTGATTGATACCAGACCTTCAGAAGTAGCATTACCAGAACGAGCGGCAGATACTTTTTGACCTTTTTTACGCAATAAATCAACAGCAGCTTCGAAATCGCCATTAGCTTCAACTAAAGCTTTTTTGCAATCCATCATACCAGCGCCAGTTTGTTGGCGTAGTTTGTTTACATCTGCGGCAGTAATTTGTACTGTAGACATTTTATTTCCTTTTTTAAATTTTACAATCTTGTTTATAACAATTACAGGTTACAAGTTACAAGCCGAAAGTTAAACTCATGTTAAGCCAACTTAAAACCTGAAACCAGTAACCTGCAATTAAAAAATATTACTATTCTTCTGTTTTAGTTTCTTCTGATGAAGGTGCTTCAACTTCTGCTTCAGCAGTTTTTTTACGTCTTGGTTCTTTAACCTCTGGCGCATCTGCTGCAGTTTTAGCTGCTACTGCTTCTTTTTCAGCCTCATCATCTTTTTCGCGTTTACGTTCTTCTAAACCTTCTTCAATAGCTTTGATAATTACATCAGTAATTAAAGAGATTGATTTAGTAGCATCATCATTCGCTGGAATAGGGAAATCGATGTTAGAAGGATCAGAGTTAGTATCAACCATCGCAAAAGTTGGGATGTTTAATTTTAACGCTTCAGTTACTGCGATGTGCTCTTTCTTAACATCAATTAAGAATAAAGCTGCAGGTAAACGGTTTAAATCAGCAATACCACCTAAAAGTGATTCTAATTTAATACGCTCACGTTGAATCATTAAACGCTCTTTTTTAGATAAGATCGCATAAGTACCGTCTTTAGTCATTTTATCGATGGTAACCATCTTTTTAATTGACTTACGAACTGTAGCAAAGTTAGTTAACATACCACCTAACCAACGCTCGGTTACGAAAGGCATGTTTACTTTTTTAGCTTGCTCAGCTACGATTCCTTTTGCTTGTTTTTTTGTTGAAACAAATAATACTTTACGTCCTGATTTTACGATTTGTTTAATCGCAGCCGCAGCTTCTTCAGTTTTAGTTAAAGTTTTATTTAAATCTATAATGTGAATTCCATTACGCTCCATGAAAATGTAAGGAGCCATTTTTGGATTCCATTTACGGGTAAGGTGACCAAAGTGTACACCTGCATCCAATAAGTCTTGATAAGTTGTTCTTGCCATTGTTCTTGCCTCCTGTGATTAACGTTTACTGAATTGGAATTTCTTACGAGCTTTAGCACGTCCTGGTTTCTTACGCTCAACCATACGCATATCACGCGTCATTAGGCCTTTAGCACGTAATGCAGGTTTTTTCTCCGCATCTAGTTCAACAATCGCTTTAGCAATAGCTAAACGAACAGCTTCTGCTTGTCCTTTTACTCCACCACCTTGAACGTTTACAGTGATATCATAACGACCTACAAGTTCAGAAACTTCTAAACTCTGGTTTACGATATATTGCAAAGGTAAAGTTGGGAAATATACTTTGTGATCTTTACCGTTAACGGTAATTGCGCCAGCACCATCTTTTAAGTAGATACGTGCAACAGCTGTTTTTCTTCTGCCTGAAGTGTTAGTAACTGACATTTCTTAAAGTTTAATGGTTTTTGGAGATTGAGCCGCATGAGGGTGAGTTTCACCAGCATACACAAAAAGATTGGTGTATAATTTTTTACCCAATTTAGTTTTCGGTAACATACCACGTACCGCTTTCTCGATTACACGTTGAGGGTGTTTCGCCATTAACTCCTTAGGAGAAATAAAACGTTGACCACCTGGATAACCAGTATAAGAAACATATTGCTTTTGGCTGAATTTGTTTCCTGTCAATTTAACCTTGTCTGCATTGATAACAATAACGTTATCTCCGCAATCTACGTGTGGGGTGTATTCAGGCTTGTTTTTACCACGGATGATCATAGCGATCTTCGATGACAAGCGCCCCAAAATCTCGCCTTGTGCATCAACAACAATCCACTGTTTGTTAACAGTTTTCGCATTGGCAGAGACAGTTTTGTAACTTAACGTATTCACTTGCTTGTATTTAATTTATTAAACAATTTATTATTCCCATTAAAATTGGGACTGCAAAGATAGGTAGAAAACTTTTATTATCAAATAGTTGAAGATAAAAAAGTTTGATCATTTATCGTCGTAGCGAAGAGCATAGCGATGTGGCAATCTGATTGGAAGATTATTTGGAAATCAAAATCAGTGATTCTTCGGCAAAGTTTGGTCGGGCTTTGCGCTAAATCTTTTAAATACTTCCGTCATGCTAAGGCACGAAGCATCAGCTTCCTTTAATCCATTGAAAGCGTAATTCAGGATTGATTTTGTCATCTGGTGTGTAACTCATCGATACGATCAGTTCATCGCATTGCGACGCAGCAAAATTTATTAATGCAGTGTGGCCATTGTGAATAGGCATAAACTTGCCAATTACTAAACCTCTTTTCATGCAATTTTGCTATAGCCTCTATACTCCTTAATCCAATTCCACAAGGCAAACGCTGCAATAATGGTGAATACAAAATATTCTACGCCGAAAAATTTTGCACCTTTTAAAAAGTATAAATAGGTTGCTACAACATCAATCAGCAGCCAGATAATCCAACATTCAATTCTTTTTTGAATCATTAAAAATGTTGTAATTACACTCATTACTAAAATAAAGGAATCTACAAAAGGGTAAGCGCTCGGCAAATTGAATAACAAAGGGAACCAATTGTGAAGCTGGCTGGCCAAAGTTCCGACAAGTATAGTTCCAGCAATACCTACAGCAAGCCAAACTAAGAATTGCCCTTGAGGCATAAAACTCACTTTTAACTCTTTCTTTTTGTCTTCTTCTTCGGGTTTTGGATTAGCCCACCGCCACCAGCCTAAAATATTGGTTACGAAAAAGAAAACCATTAAAAACATATCAGGATAAAGCTGAATCTGATAGTAAAAAAAAGCCGATAAAAATACATTTACAATGCCTGCTGGCCAGCTCCATATATTTGCCTTAGCCGAAAGAATAACAGAAATTATACCGGTAAGAACCGCAAAGAATTCCAAATAACTCATTTGGTAACCAAGAACGCTAAAAAATATACTATGGGAATTGAAAAAATCCATGTTCAAATTTCGTTTTCAATAAGAAAGCCCTAATGTATATAATTTATGTCTTTGTTCGTTTTCTTGCTCACAAACAAAATGTAAAAGATGGTGTTATTAAACTATCTAATGGTTTTTTCAGCCTTATTTATTAACCAACAAATTTCTTAAATGCAGTATTTAGATAATATTTTCGGTTATCCCATTCCATTATTTTTAAAAAACATAATTATTGGTGTAGTAGCAATTGTGCTTGGCATTCTAATTAAGTTTATCATACATAAGATGTTTATCTTACTTTCTCGTTGGTGGGATTTTATTATCATTAAATCGACTATTAAACACTTAAGAAGACCTGTTGCTGTTTTTATCCCATTACTTTTTTTAAATTTTTCTTTGGATTTAATGGTGATGCCAGCCAAAATACGATTACCATTGGATAAGGTACTTGAAATAGGTTTAACCATCACTTTCGCCTTAATTTTAGTCAGGTTAATCAATGTTTTAGAAGACTTTTTCTACCTCAAGTACGACCTAAACAAAGAGAATAATTTAAAAGAGCGTAAAATCAGGACCCAACTTCAGTTTGTTAGAAAGTTTATTGTGTCGTTAATTATTCTAATAACTGCTGCAATTATTCTATTAAGTTTCGAAAGTATGCGTAAAATAGGGGCAGGTTTGCTTACTGGTGTTGGAATTGGTGGAATAATAATTGGCTTTGCCGCACAAAAATCTTTAGGAAATTTACTTGCTGGCTTTCAAATAGCCTTCACTCAGCCCATCAGAATTGATGATGTTTTAATTGTAGAGGGCGAATGGGGGAAAGTAGAAGAAATTACCTTAACCTATGTGGTGGTTAACATTTGGGATCAACGCCGCCTAATTCTTCCCATTACGTATTTTATAGAAAAGCCCTTTCAAAACTGGACCAGGGTTTCGGCCGATTTATTAGGAACCGTTTTTCTTTATCTCGATTATACGATTCCAATTGAACCTTTAAGGCAAGAAATGACAAGGCTTTTAAGCTCAAATCCCCTGTGGGATAAAAGAGTAAATGTTGTGCAAGTTACCGATAGCACAAAGGATGGCTCGATAGAAGTACGTTTCTTAATGAGTGCTTCGAACTCATCTCGTGCTTTTGATTTACGTTGTAACATCCGCGAAGCGATGATTGCCTTTATCCAAACCAATTATCCTGGAAGTTTACCTAAAAAAAGGTTGGAGTTTAGAGATAAATTTGATGGAATATAGGTTTGTCAGTCTGAGCCTGTCGAAGACATTTAAAAATACTTTGACAAGCTCAGTACGACAAATATCGAGAACTATTTAAACATCCCTTTCAGCTTTGCTAATTTCTCCTGTAAATCACCATCAGCATCTTTAGGCTCATTTTTAGGTTTAATATTGGGCTTCGAATTATTTGGCTTAAAATTCTGTTTTGATCTTTCCTCTTTTGGTTTCTTGTTTTGGTCTTTCTGCTTTACGCTTTCTTCCGTCTTCATAGAAAGCGAAATTCTTTTACGAGCAACATCAATTTCCATAACGGTAACCTCTACCTTTTGATGAACTTTAACGATGTCGTTAGGGTTTGCTACAAAGCGGTTTGCCAACTGACTAGTATGAACCAAACCATCCTGGTGAACGCCGATATCAACAAAAGCACCGAAGTTGGTAATGTTCGTTACGATTCCTGGTAACTTCATGCCCGTTCTTAAATCAGCAATTTCATTAACGCCATCAGTAAAACTGAAAGCTTCAAATTGCTCACGCGGGTCGCGACCAGGTTTCGCAAGTTCTTTTAAAATATCGGTTAAGGTTGGTAAGCCTATTTCAGCGGTAACATATTGTTGCGGCTTAATTTGCTTTTGCAATTGCGTATCTTTCATCAACTCAGAAACCGTTGTGCCTAAATCTTTCGCCATTTTATCAACCACAGGATAACGCTCTGGGTGAACGCCACTGGTATCTAAAACGTTTTCGGCGTTGCGAATACGTAAGAAACCTGCCGCTTGTTCATACGCTTTATCGCCCAGGCGAGGCACTTTTTTCAAGCTTTCACGGTTTTTAAAAGCACCGTTTGAGTTTCTGTAATCAACAATGTTTTGAGCTAAAGTTGGGCCCAAACCCGAAACATAGGCTAAAATTTGTTTTGAAGCCGTGTTTAATTCTACACCGACAGCATTTACGGCACTAATTACGGTATCATCTAAACTTGCCTGTAATTTATTTTGGTCAACATCATGTTGGTATTGCCCAACACCAATAGATTTTGGGTCGATTTTTACCAATTCTGCCAATGGGTCCATCAAACGGCGACCGATTGAAACGGCCCCACGAACAGTAATATCTTGAGTTGGGAATTCTTCGCGGGCAACATCCGATGCTGAATAAATTGATGCCCCACTTTCGTTAACCATTACAATCGTAACATTTGGTAAATTTAAACCACGCACAAAAGATTCGGTTTCTCTTCCAGCTGTTCCGTTGCCAATAGCAATGGCTTCAATATTGTGTTTTTCGCACAACTGCTTAATAGCGACTTCTGCATTTTTTACATTTCCTTGTCCTGTATGTGGGTAAATGGCCGTATTTTCCAATAGCTGACCTTGTTTATCTAAACAAACAACTTTACAACCCGTACGGAAACCTGGGTCGATAGCCAGAACATTTTTTTGCCCCATTGGTGCAGCTAACAATAACTGACGAGCATTTTCTGCGAAAACACGAATCGCTTCTTCATCAGCTTTTTGCTTAGTTAAAACACGCAATTCGGTTTCCATTGCAGGCTCAAGCAAACGTTTATAACCGTCTTCCAAAGCTTGCTGAACTTGTTTCGATGCTGCGTTATTTCCTAAAATAAACTGGTTTTCTAAAATAGCCAATGCATCTTCTGCAGGAGGCAAGGCATCTAAACGTAAAATCAATTCTTTTTCGCCACGGCGCATGGCTAAAACACGGTGAGAAGCAGCAGTTTTTACAGGTTCACTCCATTCAAAATAATCCTTGTATTTTATGCCTTCTTCTTCTTTTCCTTTAATAACTTCGGCTTTAAAAGCTGCTTTATCTTGAAAATAAGTACGCATTTTCGTTCTTGCTTCTGCATTTTCAGAAATCATTTCGGCAATAATATCTCGAGCGCCAGCCAAAGCTTCATCCAAGGTATTTACACCTTTTTCAGTATCAATAAACTTGTCGGCCTCCGCATCTAAATCAAAACTCTTTTGGTCGAAAATTTGAAGAGCCAATGGTTCCAAACCTTTTTCTTTGGCCATCGAAGCACGGGTTTTGCGTTTCGGTTTATATGGCAAATAAATATCTTCTAAAAGCGAAATGGTTTCGGCCTCGTTAATCTGTTTTTCAAGATCGGGCGTTAACTTTCCTAACTCAGTCATCGATTTTAGAATGGCTTCACGGCGCTTATCTAAATCTCGTAATTGTAATACTCTATCGCGAATTCCAGCAACCTGAACTTCGTCTAAACTTCCTGTTAATTCTTTACGGTAACGTGAAATAAATGGCACGGTTGCACCTTCATCTAATAAGTTTATTGTAGCTGTTACTTGTTTTTCTGCAACTTTTAATTCGGCTGCAATTATTTTATGGTGAGTTAACATATTCTAAAATTAATGTGGCAAAGCTAATCAGGATTTACTGGATTTAAGGATTTTTAAAATGAAGTTTTCCACCAGAAATTGTGAGTAATTAGTCGCTTCGCGTACTTGGATTTGAAAGATTAAATGATTTTAGGATTTTGTAGTTTCCTTCTTTTTTTGAAAAGCAAAGGCAAAATCCTTGTTTAATGTTAGTCTGGCTTTACTCTAAATTCCAGATGAAAAATCGCGATATACCGCTTCAATCCCGTTTAGATAATTCGGATATTGCTGCTATTTTTGGTTGCATGATGCAGAGATAGAAATTATGGAAAAGTAAAATAATCGCATCATATTTATAAAATGAAAAATGTAATAGTTATTCTGTTGATATTTTGCTTTGGATGTGGATATGAAACTCATGAAAATAGGGAAAATGTTGATGAAGAGGTTCAGGTTATCTTGAATACATTTGAAAATGCTGTTACTGCAGTATCAGAAAACGATTTTGATGAGCTAAGAAGAGCCATGGTTCAATTTCGACCTAAAGGAGGTAAGGAAATTAATTTAAGCAAAATACCGAAAGTACCTATAAATAGAAAGCATCTATATTTAACAAATGACACCTTAAATGAAACGGGTCAAAAGTTGTCTAATAATTTATCTTCAAAGTCAATAGCGATATCAATACATCCAGATTCCATTGGTGAAATATTGAAGAATACTAAGCTTAAATTTTTACCAGCAAATTTGACAACAAACTCAAAAAAATATGAGATTAGAAATGATTCATCAGTCATTCATGACAGAAACTTTAATGGAAATCTGATTTTTACTCGAGTTGTTTTTAACAAAAATAAGACAAGGGCTTGCTATGTCTTTTCACAGAGTAAGAAAGTTGGCTATCAGAATTTTTGGAGCATGGGTACTATTATCTATGCAAAGAAAGTAAACGGAGTTTGGGTTTTCGATAAAGAAGAAGGACTTTGGATAAGCTAAAGTTTTTTCTTCGCGGCTTTCTCTAAATCTCTTTCGGCTTTGAATTTTGTAATTCGAGAAATTAAATCTAAAGGCATAGGCTTATCAATAGGAAACTGAACTGCTCCTTTGCTCCATTTATAATTTTCGAATTTATGCTGAAAAGCTTCAATGCCCGAACCTGTAGGGTAAAAACCGATATGCTTTTTGTAAGCCGCAAAATAAACTAAAACACCATTTTGTTTAAATGCAGGCATTTTATAGCTGATAACTTCTTTTGCGTTTGGTACGGCTTTATGAATAGTTTCGCGGACTTGTTGTAGAATTTGCTGCGTTTTTATTGGAAATAAAGCCACATATTCATCTATGGTTTTTGGGTCTGTTTTTTCCGTAACATTGAAATCTTGATATGAAAATACGAAAAATCTAAATTAATTTATTCACTAACCTGGATATCGTATTTGTGTAAAAGACCTGCTAAACCAGATTTAGAAAACCTTGCTTTTTTAATGCGGTTATTATCTGGGTCGATGGAATAGTTATAGCCCGTTCTGAAATCGGCTTTTTCTAGAATGGTTCTGTCGAAAGTTGCGCTCAGTAAATCGCAGTTGTCGAAAGTTGAATTTGCCAAGTCGCACTCAGAAAAATCGACTTCTTGTAATTGGGTGTTTTTGAAATGGGTTTTCTTCAATTTCAGTTTGTAGAAAGAGGAATGGTCTAATTTGCAATTCTCAAAACTGAAAGCCAAACCGAAATCGTTACAATTTTCAAACCGCAAGCCAAGCATTTTACAGTCGTTAAAGCTAATCTCGTTAAATGAAGTTTTGGATAAAGTTGCTAAACTCAAATTGCATGAAATAAATTCACAATCGAGAAATTTTAAACCACTTAAATCGGAATTTGCAAAGTTGCAATTAATGAATTTACAGTTTTCGTATTCGGCTTTTGGTAATGATCGTAAAGTAAAATCTTCTTTATTAAATGTTTGTTCGGCTATGTATTCAGACATTTTGATGGGACGTTTTTGTTGTAGCGAAGATAAAAAATATCGCTTGATTTTTAGGCTTTAGGCTGGAAACTGAATTGCGTTTTTATCCAGGTTTAGTTAAATAAACCTGACAGTGATGGAAATACTTTTTAGTTTGCAGCAACCCTGAATATGCTGTCATGCTGAGGAACAAAGCATCTGCAGACGATGAAACAGATACTTCGTTCCTCAGCATGACAGCTTTCTAAAAAGATTGAAATGGGTGGCAGGGCTGCTTAAACCGAAGAACTGCTGAACGTTGGTTTTCAAATTATTTTACCATGTAAGAAATCTGAATTCATAAGCTTAAATGTTCTTAAATGCATTGTATAATGAAAATTTTCGCGTAAAAAAAATCCCCCAAATTGCTTTGGAGGATTCTATGTTTTTAGTCTTCGACTACGTTTAGACTGATACTTTATTATTTTGTAGCGTACATTACTTCTTTAACCGCTTTAACAACTTTCTCAGCATTTGGTAAGCTGGCAGCAATTAAAGTTGGCGAGTATGGAAGTGGAACATCAGCACAAGTAATGCGTAAAACTGGCGCATCTAAGTAATCGAAAGCTTTTTTCTGAACCATGAAAGCAATTTCACCTGAAAGTGATGCTAATGGCCAAGCTTCTTCTACTACTACTAAACGATTTGTTTTCTTAACAGATTCGATAATTGTATCGTAATCGATAGGACGAACAGTACGTAAATCGATCACCTCAACATTAATTCCCTCTTTTGTTAATTCTTCTACCGCTGGGTTAACTACGCGTGTTAACATTTTACCGAAAGTTACGATTGTTACATCAGTACCTTGTTTGGTTACGTTTGCTTTACCGAATTCGATATAATATTCTTCTGCAGGAACATCGCCTTTATCGCCATACATTACCTCAGATTCCATGAAAATAACTGGATCCGGATCAATGATAGCTTGTTTTAATAAACCTTTAGCTTCATAAGGAGTTGATGGAACCACAACTTTTAAACCTGGTGTGTTTGCAAACCAGTTTTCGAAGTTTTGAGAGTGTTGTGCTCCTAATTGACCTGCGTTACCTGTTGGGCCGCGGAAAACCATAGGGCAAGAGAACTGACCACCGCTCATTGATAAAATTTTCGCAGCACCATTGATGATTTGATCGATTGCTACCAATGAGAAGTTAAATGTCATAAACTCTACAATTGGAATAAGGCCAGCTGTTGCGGCACCAGTTGCAATCCCAGCGAAACCTAACTCGGCAATTGGGGTATCGATAATACGTTTCGCACCAAATTCATCAAGCATACCTTGACTTACTTTGTATGCACCGTTATATTCTGCTACTTCTTCACCTAATAAAAAAACGCGGTCATCTTTACGCATTTCTTCTTGCATGGCTTCGCGTAGTGCTTCTCTAAATTGGATTTCTCTCATTGTAAATTTTAATAACGGTGGCAAATATAATTATTAATCGCTACCAAACCAAAGGCAAAAATGCCTGTATTTTGTAATAATTATGGTTGATTATGATTGAATATTCTGCTTTTTGCTTTTTATCTGAGCTGTTATTTTAGAATAGCTAAAATATTATTTTGCAATGTATTAACTTAAGTTGTTTTTGTATTACGGTTTATCAGTTTTCCGAAATATTTAATGATTTGGATTTAATAATCCATAAATCTCGCTATCTAAAAATTGTCCTCTGAAATAGTAATCTTGTTTGAAATATGCTTCTTTAACAAATCCATGTTTAACTAGCATTTTTCGCGAGGCATTGTTCCCAGTATTAATATTTGCCTTTATGGTGTGCAAATTCATTTCTTCGAAGCCGAAGGCGATGGTTTTTATCAATGCTTCGGCAGTAATTCCTTTTCTCCAATAATTGGGGTCGAGCATATAACCAATTTCTGCTCGATGATTTGCATAGTCTGTTCGCCAATAACCAATAGAACCAATCATATGCTCGGGATTTTCTTTTAAAGCAATTACCCAAGCCAAATTATCGCCTTTTTCGAAGCCTTCATTAAAAGCAGTGATGAAGGTTTTAATTTCTAATAAATCTTTCGGCCTTTCTC
>Ga0247815_10001568_pt1 | contig 17396 bp, 15 predicted proteins | sample UWRJL194509B1_FD_181014 | JGI IMG/M metagenome (GOLD analysis project Ga0247815, IMG submission 181014) | Plant litter microbial communities from Arlington Agricultural Research Station in Wisconsin, United States - UWRJ-L194-509B-1 | ecosystem: Environmental > Terrestrial > Plant litter >...
CGGATCAGCGGCATTCCAGGTCTGATTATCGTACAACCCGGGATGTGAAGGGTGCATGAAATAATTGTGGCAATTGGCAAAATCGGCATACTTTGTGCCTTCGGGCATGGTAGTCTCTACTCCTTTGGGTATCTCAAGGTATTGCAAGCCGGTATTGTCGGTCTGCGCGCCATTTTCACTCAGACTCCAGACTGGGTATTTTTTCAGCGCCTCGTCTTTTTTGACCGCAGCGTAGAGATCACGCTGCACTTTGGCAACGGCCAGCCAGCTCAGCTCTTTACCACCTTTTTCGTCCTGGTAAGTAATGCCCCAGTTGTTGGGTTCGTTCAGCCCCTCAAAAGCCAGCAAAGCCCCGGCACTGGCCAATTCCCGGCCACCGTTCAGTAACTTTGGTATGTCCGTCCCGCCGCTGAGCAGTCCGTAGCTAAAGCGAACACCTGCCTGTTGATGAACGGTGATCAAGTCAGCTATAGGTACACCACCCTCATAACCCGACCGGATCCAGCGTATGCCAAGGTATTTTGTAATTTCTATGGTTTTTTTAAGTGATTCTCCACGTGTGGAGATGGCAGAATTGACTCCGATACTGTTCAGAAAATCTGAAGCACTATGCGCGGTAACGGGTTCAATTTTACTTACTTGTTCCTTAAGACTGAAAGGTTTGAATCCATTTAATCCAGCAATAGAAAGTAATCCAATGCAAATGATCGCAATTGATTTAGTTTGGCGTTTCATATGGTGTTTAAATACTAACGCTAAAATCGCACATTTCTTTTAAAACATGCTCCCCGATTACCCTTTTACTTTAATAACCGGCTCCAGCATCTTGATATACAGCTCAATTCCCTCTGCAATCTCATCAACATAAACATACTCATCTGCCATATGCGACCGCGCTGAATCCCCTGGCCCTACTTTTACCGAAGGGATGCTCAATAAGGCCTGGTCGGAAGTTGTCGGGGAACCATAAGTGGTTCTACCAAGGGCAATCCCTGCCTGAACCAATGGATGTTCCTTGTCAATTGAGGACGGCTTTAGCCGGATCGACCGCGGTTTTACTTCACAGTCGACATGTGAACGGATAATCTTCAGTACTTCTTCGTTCGCATACGCATCAGTGACACGCACATCTACCGTAAACAGGCAGGTGGCGGGCACTACATTGTGCTGTGAACCTGCATTGATGATCGTTACTGTCATTTTTAGCGGTCCAAACACTTCCGAAACCTTGGAGAAACGATAATTTCGGAACCATTCTATGTCTTTTAATGCTTTATAAATGGCATTGTCACCCTCTTCACGTGCCGCATGCCCAGCCTTACCAGTCGAAGTGCAATCCAATACCAGCAACCCTCTTTCTGCAATCGCCAGGTTCATTTGTGTGGGCTCGCCCACAATCGCAAATTCCAGTTCGCCAAGATCCGGCAACACCAGTTCTAAACCATTATTTCCGGAGATTTCTTCTTCCGCAGTAGTTGCCAGACAGACATTATAGCTTAGGTCTTCCTGGTCATAGAAGTAAAGAAAGGTGGCTATCAGCGATACCAGGCATCCTCCTGCATCATTGCTGCCCAATCCATATAGTTTGCCATCTTCAACCGCAGCATCGTAAGGATCGCGCGTATAGCCCGAATTTGGCTTTACGGTATCGTGGTGTGAGTTTAACAGCACGGTCGGTTTAGCAGCGTCGAAATGCTGGTTGTATGCCCAGATATTATTGAGCTTTCTATATGTTTTTATACCTCGCTCCTGCAAAAACTGCTCAATCGCATCCCCGGTCTTGTCTTCTTCCTTACTGAATGATTGTATCCGGATCAGTTGTTTTAACAATTCCAGGCTGTCGTTTTGCAGTTTTGCTATCATATCTTGTTCTTTTATATCCCTGCTAAAGGTATTGTTCAGTTTTATGTTGCTTGGTTTACAGCGGTTATTCTTTGGTGTACAATGCGCCGGCTTTGACTGCCGACAGCTTTATGCCTTTGATCAAAGAGGAACTAAAACCATTGTGTTCCATTTCGTTCAGCCCTGCTATGGTGCATCCCTTAGGCGAGGTCACTTTATCTATTTCCTGTTCCGGGTGTGACTGCATTTGCAACAGCAGATCTGCAGCGCCTTTGGCTGTCTGAACTGCCATTTTCAAAGCTTCATCGGCATGAAAACCAATCTCTACTCCACCCTGTGAGGCAGCTCTGATCGCCCTTAAAAAAAAGGCAATACCACAGGCACATAAGGCTGTAGCTGAGGTCATCAGGTCTTCATTGATTTTCGATGCGGAGCCTACGGTCTCAAACATCCGGATCACCTCTTCTACATTTTCTTTAGATGCATTGTCTGTCGCTACACAGGTCATTGACTGACCAATCGCAATCGCTGTATTTGGCATCGCCCGGATCACTTCTACCTGCTCACCCAACTTGCTTCTGATGTCGGCACAGCTTACTCCTGAGGCGACAGAGATGAAAACTTGCTTACCTGGATCCACAACAGGCCTGATCTGGTCCAGCAATTGGTTCAACTGTTGCGGCAATACCGCCAAAACGACAAGATCCGCCCCTGCAACAACCGCAGCATTATCTGTACTGGTTATAAAACCCTGATCGGCCAGCGCACTTAGGTTTGCAACGTTACGCCTCGTCAGACTGATCTGTCCGGGAGCAGCATAGTTTGCTTTTACAAGGCCCTTCGCCAGGGAAATCCCTATATTCCCACTTCCTAATATGGCAATGCTGCCTTTAAAATGATTCATATCTATTTGATTAACCGGGTTCCGAAATTTTGTTCGTCAATAAGAGAAAGCTCATCTGCTTTACCAATATAAACCGCATTTACGCCGCTTTTTATCGCTTCGAATGCATTGTGCAGTTTGGGGATCATACCGCCCGACACAATACCGGCTGCTTTCAATCCGTCAAACTCGCCCATCCTGATCTCTGGCACCAAAGAGTTATCGTCATCCACATCTTTCATTACTCCTCTTTTCTCAAAGCAATAGATCAATGAAGTCTCATATAAACCCGACATGGCCACTGCTACCGCCGAGGCAATGGTATCGGCATTGGTGTTTAGCAATTGCGAATCGCCGTCGTGCGTAATGGCACAAAGTACCGGCACCATTCCTGCCTTCAATAAACTGTCCAAACCGACTGATGAAACTGATGTATCAGACAGGTCTCCAACAAAACCGTAGTCAATCTCTTTTACCGGTCGTTTTACCGCCTTGATGATGTTGCCATCAGCACCGGTCAGACCGATGGCATTGCTGCCTTTGGCTTGCAACTGTGCGACAATGTTCTTATTAATCAGCCCTGCATAAACCATCGTAACGATCCTTAGGGTCTCAATATCCGTAATCCGCCTTCCTTCTACCATTTTTGCCTGCACCCCAAGCGAATCGCCAAGTTCAGTCGCAATTTTACCTCCGCCATGGATCAGGATCTTATCTCCGGGAAGGGCAGTAAAATCCAGCAGGAACTGGTGTAGCTTTTCTGAATTATCAATAACGTTGCCGCCAATCTTGATGACGTTTAAATGCCCTTTATTCATATCTGTCATTAATCTAAGCCTTTTCTGAACTTTGCGTAATAATTGACAATACCTTGCACTTCAGTCTCCCGAAGGGATGGATCAGCCCAAAAATAGTAATTGCCAATAACCTTCTTTTCCGGTTTTAAATCACCGACACAGAACTGGTGCACTGCGCCAACTAGTTTGCCGTTTTTGAACAAAATCCTGAGCCTGTCATTTGGTGAAGGATCATCCAGGTTGTTTTCATATAAAAAAAGGCAGTTGTAACCAAAAAACTTTCCTTCCTTGAACCGGTATTTGGCCAATGAGGCCTTAATTGTTTTTTCTGAAACGGATTTTCTGCTGATCAGTTCCCAAAGTGTGTATTCCGGAAAATCTTTAGCGTTGAGCTGGTCCAGACCCACATAACCACTAAATAGAAACGAACGGTCCCTGAAAGGTATCAGCTGCTTTGCAGCATGCAGTTTCCCTACCGGATGAGCATAAGCTGCATCGCTATATAAGGTAGCCGGAAGCTTTTTAGGATCCTTGACAAAGCATTCAAGGTTCACGCGAACAGCTTTACCTTCCTGAGCGGCCAGGTAAACCACTGCACCTTTAGACAGTTCAAAACTCCTTTTGGCGGCACTGTTGTCAAAGACCTTGACATTGGTCGTCAAAGCCACCTTTCCGTCTGTCCTCTGGCAAAAAGCAGAAAAGCAAGTACCGATAAGCATACAAATAACAACTGCCTGTTTGATCATAAACCCTGGGTTAACCCGACTAAGATAAGCTTTCCAGCATTTGTTTCAATACCGCCTGTGCTGCCCATAGCCTGTTGCCCGCCTCATGGATCACCAGCGAGTTAGGCCCGTCCAGTATTTCGGAAGAAAGTTCCAGGTCACGGCGCACTGGCAAACAGTGCATTACCTTTGCATCATTGGTACCCTTCAATTTTTCGTTGTTCAGCATCCAGCCTTCCGGGTAAGTCAGCACTTTACCGTATTCTTTATAGCTAGACCAATTTTTTACATACACATAATCTGCTCCGCTCAGTGCTTCGTCCAGGTTGTGGGTGATGGATGCACCTGGTGTGAAGTCCTCTGACAACTCATATCCTTTCGGCTGCGCAATGGTAAAATCGATCATGTCGTCTTGCTGTGCTTTACACATCCATTCCGCAAAGGAATTGGGTACCGCCTGCGGCAATGCTTTGATATGCGGCGCCCAGGCCAACACGACTTTAGGCTTGCCTTTTCCTTTCCAGGTTTCCTTGATGGTCACCAGGTCAGCCAGGCTTTGCAAAGGATGCCGTGTAGCACTTTCCAGGCTTACAACCGGAACGTTACAGTATTTGATGAACTTCGTGAAAAAATCTTCATTGTAATCTTCCTCCCGGTTGATCAGTTTCGGAAACGAACGTAGTCCCAAAATATCGCAGTACTGGCCCATTACTGCCGCTGCTTCGCGGATGTGCTCTACTGTTGTCCCGTTCATGACCACCCCATCCTGTGTTTCCAATGCCCAGCCTTCTTTGTCCAGGTTCATCACCATGACACTCATACCGAGGTTCATGGCTGCCTTCTGGGTACTGAGTCGTGTCCGCAGACTAGGGTTCAGAAACACCAGACCGAGGGTCTTGTGTTTACCGAGTTCGGACAGGGAATAAGGGTTTTCCTTCAGGGCCAGCGCATCTTTCAGCAGCTGGCGGATGTCTTGTACATCGTGTACGGAAGTGAATTGGTTCATCCTTTTAAAGCAATTTTAAATTCGTTAAGGAAATGATCGGCCTGTTCTTTGTTTAGGTTCAGGGCCGGCAACAGCCTGATTACATTAGGCTTGGCTTCACCGGTAAATATATGATGCTTAAACAGCAAGTCTTTTTTCACATTTGGCAGCGATTCCGGAAGTTCTATCCCAATCATCAATCCACGTCCCCTTACTTCTTTTACGCCCTCTATTTTCTTCAATTCTTCAATCAGGTAACTACCCACCATTTCGGCGTTCTGCATCAGCTGGTCTTGGTCCATGATCTCCAACACGGCCAGCGCCGCAGCACAGGCCAGGTGATTGCCTCCAAAAGTGGTGCCCAGCATGCCATGCCATGGCTTGAACTTAGGTGAAATGGAAATTCCCGCTACCGGAAAGCCATTCCCCATACCTTTAGCCATTGTGTAGACATCTGCTTCTACCCCGGCGTAGTCGTGGGAATAAAAAAGTCCCGTCCTGCCATAACCACACTGCACGCTATCTGCAATGTACACGGCATTATACTGGTCACAAAGTGAACGGATCTGCTGGAGGAAACTCACCGAAGCTTCCTTAATGCCACCCACTCCTTGTATGCCTTCGATGATCACTGCACAGATTTCGGACCCGTATTCCGCAAACGCAGCAGACAAGGCCGCTTCATCGTTATGCGGCAAAAAGACAATATTGTCTGTTTCGTTGACCGGCGCAATGATTTTTGGATTGTCAGTAGCCGATACCGCAAGGGAAGTCCTTCCATGAAATGCACCCTTAAAGGAGATGACTTTCTTCCTGCCGTTGTAGAAAGAAGCAAGTTTCAGGGCATTTTCATTGGCTTCTGCGCCAGAATTACACAAAAACAAATGGTAATCTTTCTTTCCAGATACTTTTCCCAGTTTTTCGGCCAGTTCGACCTGCAATGGAATCAATACGGAATTGGAATAAAAGCCAACTTTGTTCAATTGTGTGGTCAGGCGCTCCACATAATGGGGATGTGTATGACCGATAGAGATCACAGCATGCCCACCGTAAAGGTCCAGGTAGGCTTGTCCATTGGCATCCCAAACGGTACTGCCAGATGCTTTGGTAATTTCTATGTTGTTTAAAGGGTATACGTCGAATAAATTCATGATGTTAAATATTGTATTGTAAAAGATTGAATAGTTTGTTTTGTTCCCGTCACCAGGAAGGTTTAACCGTCATCCCGACGATAGGAGGGATCTCTTGAACTACTCCTAAGCGAGAGATCTCTCCCTATAGGTCAGGATGACGATAGCATTAAAAGCAACAGCGTTCAATTAAAACGCCGCTGCCTTTAGCCGTAAGCCTTCGCTTTCAGGCAAACCAAACATGAGGTTCATGTTTTGTACCGCCTGTCCGCTGGCACCTTTCAACAAATTATCTATCATACTTACCACAAACAACTTCGAGCCATGCTTCTCTACATGTACCAGCCCTTTATTGGTATTCACGACCTGTTTCAGGTCAATATTTTTCTTGCTCACATGTGTAAAAACATGCTCCGAATAGTAATCATCGTAAATGCGCTGTGCCTCTTCTCCCGTCAGGTCACTCTCTACATAGATTGCAGCAAGGATTCCCCTGGTAAAGTCTCCACGCTGTGGAATGAAATTCATAGCATTGTCAAAATCAGGCGCCAGTTGTTTCAGGCTCTCGCCAATTTCATTCAGGTGCTGGTGCTCAAATGCCTTATAAACGGATAGGTTGTTGTTTCTCCAACTAAAATGTGAAGTGGCGGACAAACTCTGCCCTGCCCCGGTAGATCCGGTTGTCGCATTGATGTGCACCTCGTTTTTTAACAGGCCCTTTGCAGCAAGCGGCAGTAAACCCAACTGGATACAAGTGGCAAAACAGCCCGGATTGGCAATATAGCTGGCCGTTTTAATTTGCTCACGGTTCAGTTCCGGCAACCCATATACCCATTTATTCCCTCCATTGACCCTTAACCTGAAATCCTGGCTCAGGTCAATGATCTTAATCCCTTGTTCAATCGGGTTTCCCTCCAAAAACTTCTTTGCATCGCCATGTCCTACACATAAAAATAAGACATCAATAGCTGATGACAGTTCTCCGGCGAACCTCAAATCGGTATCACCGAAAAGGTCCGTATGTACATCAGAGATCAGGTTGCCGGCATTGCTGCTGCTGTGTACAAATACAATCTCCACTGAAGGATGGTTGATCAGCAAACGGAGCATTTCACCTCCTGTATATCCTGCGCCTCCGACTATCCCTGCCCTAACCTTCATGATTGTTTACTTTATGCCAGATCATCACCTGGTTACCAAAAATTTTCGAAAAGCCTTTTACATCTTCTCCGCTCCAGGCATTGTTCATTTCTCCGTAACTGCCGAACTTATTGCTCATCAGGTCATGTGCCGACTCAATGCCAATAATATTGAAGCGATACGGCAGCAATTCTACAAATACCTTCCCGCTTACTACTTTTTGGGTGTCTGTCAGGAAGGCTTCTATATTGCGCATAATCGGGTCGTGAAACTGGCCTTCGTGCAACCAATTGCCATAAAAAGAGGACAACTGTTCTTTCCAGGACAACTGCCACTTGGTCAGTGTATGTTTTTCTAAGGTATGGTGTGCTTTGATGATAACCATCGGTGCGGCTGCTTCAAAACCCACGCGGCCTTTGATGCCGATAATGGTATCACCCACATGGATATCTCTGCCCACACCATATGGCTGCGCTATGGCTTGTAATTTTTGAATGGCTCTTACCGGTTCAAAAACTTCCCCGTCAACTGCAATCAACTCTCCTTTTTCAAAGACCAGTTCCAGCTTACGCGGTTCGGTTTCTGTAATCTGTGTCGGCCAGGCCTCTTCAGGAAGGGTTTCATTGGAAGTCAGGGTCTCTTTTCCGCCAACAGAAGTTCCCCATAAACCCTTATTAATGGAATACCTTGCTTTTTCAGCACTGTACTCTACACCGCGTGCGGCGAGATATTCTATTTCTGCTTCGCGGGACAATTTCAGGTCCCTGATCGGGGTAATGATCTCCACCCCCGGAATGATAATGTTAAAGATCATGTCGAAACGCACCTGGTCATTTCCAGCTCCGGTGCTGCCATGCGCTACATAATCTGCACCAATCTTTTTTACATAGTTGGCAATCGCTGTAGCCTGGCTAACACGCTCTGCACTCACAGAAAGCGGGTAAGTTGCATTTTTCAGCACGTTACCATAAATCAGGTACTTAATACAGCTTTCGTAATAGTTTGCCGTTTCATCAACCACTGCATGAGAAGCAACGCCAAGGGCGTAGGCACGCTTTTCTATTTCCTGCAATTCCTGTTCTGAAAAACCCCCGGTATTTACAATCACCGAGTGTACTTCCAGGTCACGGTCCTGAGCCAGGTAAATACAGCAAAATGAGGTATCCAAACCTCCGCTAAAAGCTAAAACTACTTTCTTCTTCATTGATAACAGCTATTTAAATAAAACAGTAAACAATAACAACAGGGATTTCAGGCCCTTACTTTGGGGTTTTGACTTCAGCACCAGCTTTTGCTTGATGCTCATGAAGCGCTCATATAGGGTTGGGTTCTTGTGCAGTTCTTCGGCAAACTTTTTAGCGGCGTCATGCTTCTGCTCCACAGGATCGTACAGCATAGCGGTACACATGCAGTTCTTGCGCTCTTTCATTTTGAGAATCTCAAAATTCACGCAGCTCTGACAGCCTTTCCAAAACTCCTCGTCTTGGGTAAGCTCAGAATACGTTACCGGCTCATAACCCAAATCTGAATTGATCTTCATGACGGCCAGGCCGGTTGTCAGACCAAATATCTTTGCTTTAGGATATTTTTGTCTCGAAAGTTCAAATATCTTATGTTTAATGGCATTCGCCAGTCCTGCCTTACGGTATTTAGGACTTACAATCAGACCCGAATTGGCCACAAACTGACCATGGCTCCAGGTTTCGATGTAACAAAAGCCGGCCCAGGTGCCATCTTTATGAAAAGCAATTACCGCTTTTCCGTCGACCATTTTTCCTGCTACATAGTCAGAAGAGCGTTTGGCGATACCTGTGCCGCGTGCTTTTGCCGATTCTGACATTTCCTCACAGATTTCTTCTGCAAAGACACGATGTTCAGGAAGTGCTACCAGCACTATAAAATCGTTTATATTCATTAATATGATAACGAAAAAATATACATGTTCTGATTAATTGTTTTTTGAGAGGCAATCCTCTGTGGAAAATTACTGAGTTGAATCAGCTATTTACTCAAATGCGTGGCGTATAGGTTTGCCGGTCCGTGATCACAGAATAGATGGGTCGCAAGCGCTCAACAAACAAACTTCTGGAAGCGATTTTCTTCGCTTCTACCTTAGAAAGTTTATGTAGGTTATACGTCTTCATTTTTCTGTTTGCAAATGTTCTTTAAAAGTTGAGGCGCAAAGGTTTAAATAAATATCGAGTTGTGCAATACGTTTTTAATTTTTTTACATTTTCCGGTAGATTATATTCATCAAATCCCTTATCGGATTTCTATATATTTACGTACACAACAATGAGACCAATTATGATTCTGAACCTGAAAAAGCTTTTGCTTAGCACCTGTCTGCTGTTTGCCTGTCATGCCTTTGCTCAAGACCTTAAGCTGGCGCGGGAAACCTTAAACATGCTTACTTCAAAGGAATTCCGGGGACGGGGGTATACACACGATGGCATGGCCAAAGCGGCTGATTTTATTGCTGGAGAATTCCTGTCTTACGGCCTCAAACCGATGGACGGCAAGGATTTTAAACAGGGCTTCTCTCTTTCGGTGAATACTTTTCCCGGAAAGATGAAAGTTAAGGTCAACGGCAAACAACTCATTCCAGGCAAGGATTTTATAGTCTTGCCTGAAAGTATGGGCAACAAGGCCAAAGGTCAGCTTGAACAAAAAGACAGCGTCACCTTCGTGGATCCGGTCAACCGCATCCTATTGAAAATTAAAGACAAGCTCACCTGGTCTGTAGCCCAACAGGTGCAGGACTATACCGGAATTGAAGTCGACAAAAAGGCATTTACAGATCTGCCAAAAGCCGTCGAGATCGACATCGAAAATGAGTTTGTTCCGGAATTTAATGCCTCAAATATCTGCGCAATGGTAAAAGGCACCAGCAAACCAGACTCTCTGATTGTGATATCGGCTCATTACGACCATCTCGGTGAAATGGGTACTGAAACGTATTTCCCTGGCGCTAATGACAACGGAAGCGGCATTTCTTTTCTATTGGGCCTGGCCAGATATTATGCCGCACATCCCCAGCCCTACAGCATCGCATTTATTTGCTTTGCTGCCGAAGAAGCAGGACTGGTGGGCTCTAAATATTTTACAGAAAATCCCCTGATCCCCCTGGCCCAGATCAGGTTTTTGATCAATGTCGACATGGTGGGGACTGGAGAAACCGGCATTACTGTGGTGAATGCGACCCTCCATCAACAAGAGTTTGCGCTGCTCAATCAGATCAATGACGCTGAAAAATACCTGGTCAAGATCAATTCGAGGGGCAAAGCCGCCAATAGCGATCACTATTTTTTCACTGAAAAAGGAGTCCCCGCCTTTTTTATCTATACACAAGGCGGCATCAGTGCCTATCATGATGTATATGACATTGCAGCAACACTGCCCTTTACGGAGTATAATGATCTTTTCAAGATATTTGTGGCGTTCAACAGGAAGCTCATGGGGTTATAAACAAATCCATAACCTGCTTGTTAGTTCGTTAAACCCTTATATATGTCGATATTATTTTCTCCGCTTACCATAAAAAATACAACTTTGAGAAACAGGATTGCCGTTTCTCCCATGTGCCAATATTCGGCAGACGAAGGTTTTGCTGACGACTGGCACCTGGTTCATTTAGGCAGCAGGGCAATCGGCGGTGCCGGTCTTGTGTTACTCGAAGCAAGCGCCGTATCTCCTGAGGGAAGGATCTCTGAAGATGATCTTGGCATTTGGAGTGACGATCATATACCCATGCTGGAACGCATTACCAGTTTCCTTCATGAACATGGCGCCGCTTCCGGAATCCAGTTGGCCCATGCTGGCAGAAAGGCCAGTACAAGCGCCCCTTGGAAAGGTGGAAAATCAATAAAGGAACAGGATGGCGGTTGGAAAACTCTGGCGCCTAGTGCCCTGCCCTTTCATGAAGGAGATGACGCTCCGCTCGCATTAGACCAGGCTGGCATTGATAAAATTAAATCTGACTTTAAGTCGGCCGCCAAAAGAGCACTTAAGGCTGGTTTTCAAATTATAGAGCTTCATGCCGCACATGGATACCTTTTGCATCAATTTCTTTCTCCTTTGAGCAACCTGCGCAACGATGAATACGGCGGCAGTTTTGAAAACAGAACGAGGTTGCTGCTTGAAATCATCAGCAGCGTACAGGAAACCTGGCCTGCCGAGAACCCTTTGTTTGTCAGGATCTCCGCTACAGATTGGGTAGAAGGGGGCTGGTCTCCGGAAGAATCCGTCCTGCTGTCAGGAATTTTAAAAGTTCAGGGTGTCGACCTGATTGACTGTTCATCCGGCGGATTGTCTCCGGCTCAGAAGATCCCGGTTTTTGCAGGTTATCAGGTGCCATTTTCGGAAGCCGTTAAAACACAAACGGGAATTCTGACTGCTGCAGTGGGACTGATCACCGAAGCCAAACAAGCAGAAGAGATCATTCATGAAGGAAAGGCCGATTTGGTATTATTGGCCAGGGAGTTGCTGAGAGACCCTTATTTTCCTTTGCATGCCGCAGCAGAGTTGGGTGCAGATGTAAAATGGCCGGTACAGTATGAACGCGCCAAGCCCAGAAAATAAATATTTTCATGCTATTGGAAACCAAGCCTGCTCTTTTCACGTAACTACTGATATACATCTCCGAAAACATTCAGATCTACCTCTGAAAAACAAAGATCTACTTATGATACCGGCGGCCCTCCTCATCAGCGGGCCGCTTTTTTATGTTTTCATTTTTTAGGTTAGTTTAAACCAAATTCCTTTAATTTCGTTGTATCATAAAATAACAAGCATATGTTCGACAAGTTAATGGCAGCTCAGCAAAAAGCTGATGAAATAAAGAAAAGACTGGATACCATCTCGGTTTACGGAGAGGTAGAGGGCGGTAAAATTCGTGTCACCGCAACGGCCAATAAATTACTGACCGCAATCGCAATCGATGAAGATTTCTACAAACAGGCAGATAAAGAAGAGCTGGAAGAGTTGCTGCTTACCGCAGTCAACAAAGCGCTGAACCAGGCTGAGCAAGTAAGTGCAGCTGAAATGCAGAATATGACGAAAGATATGTTTGGCGGGCTTGGTGGCATGTTTGGACAATAAACAGCGCGGATATGAAATTCACGTATTACGGGCAGTCCTGCTTCTCAATTGAGGCAGACGGCAAAAAATTCCTTTTTGATCCCTTCATCAGCCACAACCCCTTGGCGAAGCACATAGATATCAGTAAGATTGAGGCAGATTATATCCTGATCAGTCACGGCCATGGCGATCATGTAGCAGATCTGGTCACCATCGCCAATCAAACCAATGCTCAGGTAATTGCCATGGTAGAAGTCGCCGCATGGGCTACCAAACAAGGCATTAAAAACGTCACCGATATCAATTTCGGCAAAGCAAAGTTTGATTTCGGAACCCTGCGCACCGTATGGGCCGTACACAGCAGCGCAAACCCAGACGAAAGCTATGGTGGTAATCCTGTAGGATACGTACTCGAACTGGAAGGAAAGACCATTTACTTCGCTGGTGATACCGCGCTTACTCTAGAAATGAAGCTGCTCGCTGACTTATACAAATTGGATTATGCCATCCTTCCAATCGGCGGACATTATACGATGGATGTAGACGATGCACTCATCGCTACCAAATATCTGGAATGCAGTCAGGTGATTGGCGTTCATTACAATACCTTTCCGCCTATCCAAATCGACACGGAGGAAGCTGTAGCGAAGTTTAAAAGGGAAAACAAAACGCTTCTACTACCTGACATCGGCGAAACAATTGAATTGTAGTGAGGTCTACCTGTGGCTTAATTTTCAAATCTTGAAATAAGCTTATGGCATTAAAGCCTTCTTGTTACTGAATAAAGTATGCATTACTGCTCGAAGGCTCAAAAACCTTAGGCGCGCTGAAGGGCGCGCAAAGATTTTACATGCCTTTTCGCAGAACGCATACTTTATTCAGGCATAATGCAAAACCTAGCCCGTCCAGGAATTGGCATCTTGCACAAAAAACAATGATATATTGTGAGACGACATGTAAAAATCTTTGCGCGCCCTTCAGCGCGCCTAAGGTTTTTGAGTCGGCGAACAGTATATCATTGTTTTTTTTAGTAAATCCAGGCGCTGACCAACTTAATGCGCTGCCAGCCAGTTTGCTCCTTCCCCAATCTCTACTTCGATCGGCACAGTAGTCTTGATCGCGGTCTTCATCCGGTGCGCAATAATAGCTTTCATAGCCTCAACCTCCGTTTTCAAAACGTCAAACACCAACTCATCATGTACCTGCATCGTCATCTTAGATTGCAGCCCCTGCGCTTGTATGTCCTTATGGATGTTGATCATTGCCACTTTGATCATATCAGCAGCTGAACCCTGAATCGGCGCATTGATCGCATTTCGCTCTGCAAAACCCCTTACAGTCTGATTCGCGGAATTGATATCTCTCAAATAGCGTCTCCTGCCCAGAATGGTCTCGACGAAGCCGTTCTCACGGGCAAAGTTCATGGTATCCGACATGAACTTCTTAATTCCCGGATATTGCGCAAAATAATTTTCTATAATCTCCGCCGCTTCCTTACGGGGAATGCCTAGGCTTTGCGACAAACCAAAGGCAGACTGTCCGTAGATGATCCCAAAGTTCACAGCCTTGGCATTGCGGCGCTGCGTGCCATCTACTTCTTCGATAGAGATGCCATAGACTTTAGCCGCAGTGGCAGTATGAATATCCAAGCCTTTGCTAAAAGCATCCAGCATATTTTCCTCTTTACTGATGTCCGCAATGATGCGGAGTTCAATTTGCGAATAATCCGCTGACAAAAGAATGTGGTCTTCATCCCTGGCAATAAATGCTTTTCGCACCTCACGCCCTCTTTCTGTACGGATGGGAATATTTTGCAGGTTGGGGTTATTCGAACTTAGCCTTCCGGTTGCTGCCACAGCCTGGTTGTAACTGGTATGTACCCGACCGGTTTTCGGGTTGACCATCAATGGCAATGCATCTACATAAGTAGATTTTAGCTTCTGCAACTGGCGAAAATCCAGTATATCCTGTACCACATCGCTTTTGGACGCTAAAGCCAGCAAGACGTCTTCGCCTGTCTGGTACTGACCCGTCTTGGTCTTCTTGGCTTTAGGATCGAGACAAAGTTTATCAAACAAAACTTCTCCAAGCTGCTTCGGTGAAGCCAGGTTAAACTTAACACCGCATTTATCATACACACTTTGCTCGAACTTCCGGATGTCGATTTCCAGTTCCTTCGAGTAATTGATCAAAGTATCGATGTCGATGCGCACTCCTTCTTTTTCAATATCTGCAAGGACGTAAATCAATGGATTTTCCACCTCTCTGGCCAGAGTTTCCGCGTTTAGTTCTTTGAGCATTGGCCTGAACTTTTCAGCCAGCTGCAAGGTCACATCGGCATCCTCCGCAGCGTAATCCACCACTTTTTCTACCGGTACATCCCGCATATTGCCCTGACCTTTCCCCTTGGCGCCAATTAATGTGGTAATCGAAATGGGCGAGTAATTCAGGTAATTTTCAGACAACACATCCATTCCGTGCCGCGTATCGGGATCAATCAGGTAGTGGGCCAGCATGGTGTCAAACAAAACGCCTTTAATCGACACGCCATACCATTTCAGTACCAGCATGTCATATTTGATGTTCTGCCCTATTTTACCAATGTTTTCATTTTCCCAAACCGGCCTGAATTCATCGAGGATCACCTGCGCGGCAACCCTGTCTTCCGGAACAGGGATATAATATCCCTCACCAGCCTTGATGCAGAAGGACAATCCCACCAGGTCAGCCATGTTTGCGTCAGTTCCGGTCGTTTCGGTATCGAAAGAAATGCTTTCCTGTTGCAACAGCAGGGCAACCAACTCCGCACGTTGCTCAGCAGTATCTATCAGTTTATAATCATGTTCAGTATTCTCAATGGTCTTGGCCTCTGAGGGTTCAAACATTTCCGGGGTAGCCACGAAAACCTTAGATTCCTGGGCAGGAGTTTCTAAAAGTTGTCCGAACAGGTCGGTTTGCTGACCGGCCACGATTTTCGCGTCATTTACGTTAAACCCATCTCCAAATACCCGCTTGCCAATGGTCCTGAATTCCAGTTCGGCAAAGAGGGGCTCCAGCAGCTCGCGACTCGGCTCTTCCAGCAACAGCGCCTGTTCATCAAATTCTACCGGCACATCCAGGATGATGGTCGCCAGTTTTTTAGAAATGATGCCTTGTTGGGCGTACATCTCGACATTCTCGCGTTGCTTGCCCTTCAGTTCATGTGAATTGGCGATGATATTCTCTACCGATCCGTATTGTTTGATCAGCAGTTTGGCTGTTTTTTCTCCAATGCCCGGAATGCCCGGAATATTGTCTACCGCATCGCCCCAAAGTCCGAGGATATCAATCACCTGTTCTACCCTTTCGATGTCCCATTTGGCCAGGATCTCTTTAACACCGAGCACCTCCATGTCATTGCCCATACGGGCGGGTTTGTAAATGAAGATATTATCGGATACCAGCTGACCAAAATCCTTGTCCGGCGTCATGCAATACACCTGAAAACCCTGGCGCTCTCCTTCTTTGGCCATGGTGCCGATGATGTCATCTGCCTCAAAACCGTCTTTGGTGATCACCGGAATCTTAAAGCCTTCGATCATTTGAAAGACATAGGGCAGTGCAGTAGCCAGATCCTCCGGCATGGCTTCTCTGTGGGCTTTATAACCTACAAAATCGGTATGCCTTTCTGTCGGTGCATCGGTATCAAAGACTACCGCAATATGGCTTGGCTTTTCCTTTTTAAGCACTTCAAGCAGGGTATTGGCAAAACCCATTACCGCTGAAGTATTGATGCCTGTAGAGGTAAAACGGGGTGCTTTACTTAGTGCGAAATGAGCGCGGTAAATGAGCGCCATGCCGTCAAGAAGGAAGAGTTTTTTCATCGGTTCTATAAATTGTAACTCCGATAAAGGTAATAATTGTTTTCCCAGAGATAACAAACAACAATTAATTTCCGTTATTTGACCTATATGAAATTGGCAGGAACATTTATCGCTGTATTGGCGCTGGCTTTAAGCGCTTTCACGGCTATTGCACAGGATATTGTGGTGATCAAAGAAGGTGATTTTATCCGGGGAACGATCAAAGCGACCAACTTTGCTTCTGTAATCTTAAAAAATGACGACGAGAGCATCGTGCAGTACGAGGCTAAAAATATTAAGGAATTTGTATGGAATGGCGAGACCTATGTGAGCAAACCAATCCTGATCAATAAGCGCATGGAATTCCGGTTTTTCAGGTTATTGGAGTCAGGCACGGTGAACTTATATTCCATCGGTGGCAATACCATGGCTGCGGAGCCTGTTCAGAAAAGAGCCAAGGCCAAACCTTCGTTTTCCGTCGGTGGCGGAACCGGCGGCATGGGTGGCGGCGTAGGGATTTCTATTGGTGGCGGACGCAATGCTGGTGCCGAGCAACCTAAAATCATCATGCCGACTACTTTATTCATCGAAAAATTAGGCACGGGACCACTAATGGAAATTCTGGTTGAAGGTCCTGCAGCAGAGGGCAAAGCCCAGCACGTCAAAAATGTCCTGCTTCAAAAAATGACGGGTAATGAGGAACTGAGCAGCAAAATTAATACGGCAGAAGTGTTGGACGCCAAAACTGTCCGCGCGCTCGTCATCGACTACAATAATGTCACTGCCAAAAAATAACCGCTACCTACTGATGCAGCCGATTTTATGGTCGTTGGCCATACCGGTGGCCTGCATGTGTGCGTAACAAATGGTTGTACCAAAAAACTTAAAGCCCCGTTTTTTCATGTCTTTACTAATGGCATCTGAGATCTCTGTCCGGGCAGGAACATCACCCATACCCTTCACCTGATTCACG
>Ga0247815_10001569_pt1 | contig 17394 bp, 10 predicted proteins | sample UWRJL194509B1_FD_181014 | JGI IMG/M metagenome (GOLD analysis project Ga0247815, IMG submission 181014) | Plant litter microbial communities from Arlington Agricultural Research Station in Wisconsin, United States - UWRJ-L194-509B-1 | ecosystem: Environmental > Terrestrial > Plant litter >...
ATACAAATACAATCACCCAGAGGGAGTCGCAGGCTCAGCTCCTGGATGATATGGATCTGGAACGTGAGAGGGGTATAACCATTAAAAGTCATGCTATCCAAATGGACTATGTTCAGGATGGGCAGCCATATATCTTAAACCTGATAGATACACCGGGCCACGTGGATTTCTCTTACGAGGTTTCGCGCTCTATTGCGGCCTGTGAAGGTGCATTGCTGATCGTTGACGCGTCTCAGGGTATCCAGGCACAAACTATTTCCAACCTCTATTTAGCCCTTGAGCATGATCTTGATATCATCCCGATCCTGAATAAAATGGACCTTCCGGGTGCTATGCCTGAAGAAGTAAAGGATCAGATTATTGAATTGATTGGCTGTAAACGTGAAGACATCATTCCTGCGTCTGGTAAAACCGGATTAGGGGTTCATGATATCCTTCGCGCTATTGTTGAGCGTTGTCCGCCACCAGTGGGTAACCCAGACGGTGAATTGCAGGCACTGATTTTCGACTCGGTTTTCGATTCGTTCCGAGGTATTGTAGCCTATTTTAAAGTATTAAACGGAGAGATCCGTAAAAAAGATAAAGTTAAATTTGTGGCTACCGGCAAAGAATACATTGCTGAGGAAGTAGGTACATTAAAACTGAAACAATCTCCTAAAGACGTCATCAAAACTGGTGATGTTGGTTATATCATTTCTGGTATCAAAGAAGCCAGAGAAGTAAAAGTTGGAGATACCATTACCCATAAAGACCGCCCAAGTTTGGAGCCAATCAAAGGTTTCGAAGAGGTTAAACCTATGGTATTCGCGGGTATTTACCCAGTAGATACTGACGAATTTGAAGATCTCAGGGAAGCAATGCACAAGCTCCAGCTGAACGATGCGTCTATCGTGTTTGAACCAGAATCATCTGCAGCCTTAGGATTTGGTTTCCGTTGCGGGTTCCTCGGAATGCTGCACATGGAGATTATCCAGGAGCGTCTGGAGCGTGAGTTCGATATGACGGTGATCACCACTGTTCCCAACGTATCGTACCAGGCAATGACCACCAAAGGTGAACTTATCATTGTAAATAACCCTTCCGATCTACCTGATCCAAGTAAAATGGAATATGTAGAGGAGCCTTATATCAAAGCAAATATCATTACCAAATCTGAATTTGTCGGACCGGTAATGTCATTGTGTATCCAGAAAAGGGGCATCATTGCTGCGCAGTCGTACTTAACGTCCGACCGTGTTGAACTTGTATTCGAGATCCCGATGGGTGAAATTGTGTTCGACTTTTACGACCGTCTGAAAACTATCTCTAAGGGATATGCTTCTTTTGACTATCACCAGATTGGTTACAGAAAATCTGACCTGGTTAGATTGGACATCCTGCTCAATGCAGAACCAGTTGATGCGTTGTCTTCACTGATCCACCGCAGTAATTCTTACGATTTCGGAAAACGTATCTGTGAGAAACTGAGGGAACTGATCCCGCGTCAGCAGTTTGAGATTATCATCCAGGCTTCAATCGGCGCTAAAATTATTGCAAGGGAAACAGTGAAAGCTTTACGTAAAGATGTAACTGCCAAGTGTTACGGTGGTGATATTTCCCGTAAACGTAAATTGCTGGAGAAACAGAAAAAAGGTAAGAAACGTATGCGCCAGGTAGGTAATGTGGAAATTCCGCAAACCGCATTTATGGCCGTATTGAAATTAGATTAATCAAGCAATAAAAAAGCATTATTAACATGCAGTTACTGGACGGAAAATTCGCATCAGAAAAGATAAAATTAGAAATAGCGGCAGAAGCAGCTGATTTTTTAGCAGCAACAGGACGTAAACCTCATCTACTGGCGATTTTGGTTGGTAATGATGGTGGCAGCGAGACCTATGTGGCCAGCAAAATGAAGAACTGCGAAAAAGTAGGCTTTGAATCATCGCTGGTAAGATATGATAACTCAGTTTCTGAAGAAGAACTGATACAAAAGATCCACGAAATTAATGCCGACGCAGGTGTTGACGGAATGATTGTACAGTTGCCCCTTCCTAAACACATTGATCCTGAGAAAATTACTGAAGCGATAGACTACCGCAAGGATGTAGATGGCTTCCATCCGGTAAACCTGGGAAGGATGATGCGTAACCTGCCTTGTTTTATTCCTGCAACCCCATATGGTATCCTGTTGATGTTACAAGCTTACGATATCGATACAACTGGTAAACATTGTGTTGTAGTTGGTCGCAGTAATATTGTCGGCAGTCCGATGAGTATCCTGATGGCACGTAACGCCAATCCTGGAAACTGCACGGTGACGTTAACACACAGTCGCACCGCAAACCTGAAAGAAATGGTAGCGCAGGGCGATATTGTGATAGCTGCTATTGGTAAAAAGAACTTCGTAACTGCAGATATGGTGAAGCCAGGTGCAATTATCATAGACGTCGGCATCAACAGGGAAACCTCAGAAACTACAAAATCAGGTTACAAATTATATGGTGATGTTGATTTTGAAAACGTTGCCCCACTTGCTTCCTGGATTACCCCGGTACCAGGTGGAGTTGGATTGATGACCATCGTTGGTTTGCTTAAAAACACACTCGCTTCAGCCAAGAAAGAAATCTACGCGTAAGCATCATACTATTAAAAGCAAGAAAGCCTGCAGATTTATATTTGCAGGCTTTCTTGCTTTATATTCAATTTTTATACCACAGTATCTGAAATTGGTATTACATTAACCGCTTGAAATTGCTATGTAAAGAAATAAGTAATATTTTAAATTAATGTTCTCTTTTAGAGAACTAATTCTTAACTTTGATCTATTCATATGCAAGTTCATTTAATAAAGAAAGAAATGCTGAAATTATATTTAAAATGGAAACTTTGAAATACACAGTCATTAAAACTAAAGAGCAATATTATCAATACTGCAACATCCTCGAGTCACTCGTTGACAGCGAAAATAAAAATGACCACATTGAAGATGAAATTGAGCTGCTTACAGTGTTAATTGAAAAATACGATGAAGAACACAGCACTTTTACTCAGGTTGACCCTATCAGGTTGCTGCATTCTTTCATGAACGATCATCAGTTAACTGCAACGATGCTGGCTGGTTTGCTTGGCGTTAGCAAAGGTTACGTCTCTGATATTCTCAACTATAAAAAGGGTTTATCAAAAGATGTCATCAGAAAATTATCGGAACATTTTAAAGTAAAACAGGAAGCCTTCAACAGGCCATATCCGCTTCAATCTGTGATCAGTCCAAAACTCATAAATGCAGGGTAACCTGATTATTAGAGTTACGATCAAGTTTTATTGTTAGCGTTGCGATTAAGTATCATTGCGGAAATCCTAATGATCAGTCCCCACCAAAAAACCGTTTGAAGAGGCTCTGTTTGAAACCGGCATACAGACCGTCCGCTTCTTCGCGTACAGGATATATGTTGATATAATCGCCCTGCCCCTCTGCTCCTCTCCCATTATCCAAATTATAGGAGTACCGGTGAATTGGGCAAACGATCTCATTCTGCTGGCACCAGCCACCACTTAGTATTCCGCCAGCATGAGGGCATGTGTTTTGTACCAGATGCACCTTTCCTTCGTTTCTTAACAGGCACAGCTTTTTACCAGCAACATGCACTTGTTTGATAAAGTCCCCCTCGGGAATATCTTCTTCTATCTTATGCCAGCGTAAATTGTCCATTGGGCACCAGGCTTATTCACAGATTAGTCATTTACAGTTCCAATATACAGATATTCCCTTTTCCCGTTCTTATTTTATTTAACTTCGCAAAATTAATATGGCACACAATATTCCCGCAGACGGCACAATGCTTCCTTTAATGGAAGAATTCTATACAATTCAAGGTGAAGGTTATAACACAGGCAAAGCTGCCTACTTTATCCGGCTTGGAGGGTGTGACGTGGGTTGTCACTGGTGCGATGTAAAGGAAAGCTGGGACGCTGAACTACACCCGCTAACTTCTGCTGATGATATTGCCGCTAAAGCGGATACTTTTCCTGGTAAAGCTGTAGTGATCACTGGTGGAGAACCATTGATCTATAACATGGATTACCTGACGAAAAGGTTGCAGGAAAGGAATATTCTTACGTTTATTGAGACCTCTGGGGCTTATCCGCTGTCGGGTAGCTGGGACTGGATTTGTCTGTCGCCAAAGAAATTTAAAGCACCACGTCCGGACATCACGCCTTTTGCAAATGAGTTAAAGGTGATTGTGTTCAATAAAAGTGATTTTGAATGGGCAGAAAGGTATGCTGAAACGGTATCACCAACGTGTAAACTGTATTTGCAACCAGAGTGGTCCAAGTCGAAGGAAATGACGCCGCTGATTATAGAGTATGTAATGGCGAATCCGAAGTGGGAGATTTCGTTGCAGACGCATAAGTATTTGAATATTCCATAGGATTTGGGTAGTAGTACTTGCATAATTCTTGTTGCCTTACACTTTTGCCTATTTTCTTAGGATTGATCTTACTTGAAAAAAATAATACCCTAACTCCTCCTCATTCCTTGGTATTAAGGAATGCATGTCGGAGTTTAGGATATCATTTTTTTTACAGCAAACCCTTTGGATGATCTAACCTGCATAATGGAAATACCACCGCAGGTAAAAATGCAGTTGCCAATTAGAAAGCCCATTATCCCAATATAATATACTAATCCGTCCTCGTGCGCAAGCATAATCCCCTATCCAAATCTAATATCCAAATCTTTTTTGGTGCGCAAGCATAATCCCCCTGTCAAAATCCAATATCCGAATCCGTTCTGGAGTGCAAGCATAATCCCCTATCTTGATCCATATCCAAATCTTTTTTGGTGCGTAGGCATAATCCCTTATCGAAATCCAATATCCGAATCCGTTCTGGAGTGCAAGCATAATCCCCCTGTCAAAATCCAATATCCGAATCTGTTTTGGTGCGCAAGCATAATCCCCTATCTTGATCCATTTCCAAATTTTTTTTGGTGCGCAGGCATAATCCCTTATCTAAATCCAATATCCGAATCTGTTTTAGTGCGCGACCTTAATCCCTTATCAAAATTCGATATCTGAATCTTTTCTGGTGTGCATTTAAATTACTTTATCCTGATCCATATCTGAATCCGTTCTAGTGCTCATGCATAATCCGTTATCTAAAGCCGTTGTAATTATGTTTTAGCGCAATCGCGTAATCCTGTCAGGGATTTTAAACCCGATGTCATGTTGTGACGTATATCTATTTAGAGGTATTTTTCATTGTTTTATTTAAGTTTACTCATTGGATTGGTCTGACAGGCATGATAAAAATGGTACATTCGATATATGGGAGCTTTAGACATGGCTCTATTGTTCAAAGGTTTACTTTGTTGGGCAGCTGGATCCCATTATTGATTTGCTGTATTGCTTTGTTTTTCATTTCATCGATATCATCTTTTGCTCAGGAATCCGAAGTCAGGAAGGCACAACAGGGTTTTGAGAATGCACAGAAATCATTGCAGAAACGGGATTACGATGCGGCAATCGGCTTTTTGAAGGAGGCGGTGACGGCAGACACAACTTTCCAGTTGGCCTTACTACAATTGGCGGATGTGTACAAACTGCGGAAGTCGTTTGAGTTGGCGAAAGAGACTTACACCAAAGCGCTGGCTATTCCAGGTACAAAAACGGATGCACGGAACTATTTCTCTCTGGCGGATGCAGAGCTGCATACTGGCGATTACATCAATGCAGGAAAACACTTCAGGATGTTCAAAGAACAGTATCAGGGTAAGGATCAGGATTTTTTGAAGAAAGCAGATAAGTATATACTGGATTGCGAATTTTCAGTGGTCGCGGTTCAGCATCCAGAAAAATATCAGCCTGTTAATTTGGGAAAAGCGATTAACACCAAAGACAGGGAATATTTCCCGGCATTGACAGCCGATGGTTCAAGTTTAATCTTTAGTCGCACCGTAGACGGCAATGAAGATTTTTACATCTCACAGCAAAAGGACAAACAATGGGCGGAAGCTGTTCCTCTCAGTAATAAAATTAACACGCCACAAAACGAAGGTGCGCAGTCGATTTCACCAGACGGTATGTATCTGTATTTTACCGGTTGTAATCGGGAGGGTGGATTTGGAAGCTGTGATCTTTACCTTAGCCATAAAAGCGGAAACGAATGGGTTGCGCCATTCAATCTGGGTGCAGCGGTAAATTCACCCTCATGGGATTCACAGCCGGCAATCAGCCCTGATGGTAACACTTTATATTTTGTCAGCAACCGCCCCGGCGGTATCGGCGGATATGATATCTGGAAAACATCACTCAATGCGGAAGGCGAATGGGGCAAACCGGAAAACCTTGGGCCAGACATCAATACCATTTACGATGAAAATACTCCTTTTGTGCATCCCGATGGCAAAACCCTCTACTTCTCGTCCAATGGCTGGCCAGGACTTGGGAATATGGATATCTATTATAGTCGCGCACAGGAAAACGGAAAATGGGGAAAACCGATCAACATGGGCTATCCAATTAATACCTTCAATGAAGAAACCGGACTGATGGTCAACCCGGAAGGCAACCTTGGTATGTTCTCATCTGTTCTGAAAGATGGTTTCGGGGATATGGATATCTACAGTTTTGAGATGCCCGCGACAGCTAAACCATTACCAATCACTTATGTAAGAGGAATAGTACGTGATAAAAATACACGAGATTTTCTCGAAGCCCGCGTGCAGGTGGTAAATGTCAAAACCAAAGAGACCCGATTTAACGATTACACCTCCCCTGCCAATGGTGAGTTTCTGTCGGTCATGCCTCTTGGTGGTACCTACGCCTTCAACGCCGTTGCTGATGGATATCTTTTTTACTCTGACAATTTTGAACCCACCGTTGCCGAAAAAGGAAAACCCTATGTATTAGAAATCTACCTCGAAAAGCTGAAACCCGGAGGCAATGTGATTTTAAAGAACATCTTTTTTGATACCAATAAATTCGAATTGCTGCCAAGTTCCCTCACCGAACTCCACAGCCTGCTCCAGCTCTTACAAGCCAACAAAACCATCGCTATCGAAATACAGGGCCATACCGATAACATTGGAAACGCAACCGACAATCAGAAACTCTCAGTCCAGCGGGCTAAAGCGGTATACGATTATCTAACTGCCAAAAATATAGATCCAGAACGTCTAAGTTTCAAGGGATTTGGTGCAACAGTCCCAATCGCTAAAAACGATAGCCAAGAGGGACGTCAGAAAAACAGAAGGACTACTTTTCAGATCACCAGAATTTGAGTTTATATATTCAATGTAAGCCCCACTAGTAGTACACAGCTCAAAATCATTAACAAGACTAAGCTTACAATTTCATGAATTCAAATTAAAGCAACACGAGTGCAAAGCTCACAAACAGCAAGGAGAGCGGGCTTGAGGGTTTCTGAATTCAATGGATGCCATCATAAATATACAGCTTACAAATAGTAATGAATGCTTACGATGGTTTCATAAGCGATGAATATATACTGATAGAAACAATTACAACGTATATAAACTCTCGTAATATCGTCTTAACAGATCAACAGATATTTGAAAAATAGGTTACCTTGGCGTTATAATATCGGCGAATTATTTACTAAATGTTATCTTAAATGATTCCGTAAATATTTGTTATTTTAGATTTATATTTGACCACGATTTGAAAACATTTTCTTCTATAAAGGAGTTACTTGGGCTTCTCAGCCGTGAACAAAAGCTCATTAGCGAGATATTTGAAAAGCGTAAGGTCCTTTCATATAAGTTTGACGATGCCCTGGAGGTTTTGGATTACAATGAAGATAAACTGCGCATGCTTATTGAATTTGCGGTTTTGCGTGAGAATGGGACCTTTCTCGAATTAGACGACCAGTTCCTTCAGTTTTTTGAACAAATATTGGAAGTAAATGAGGAAATTAACGTTTCTTATATCAATGAAAACCTGCAAAGTATCCGCCAAAACATCCTCTACTACCTTCAGGAAAACAGTGAGGTGCGGAAATACAATTATCTAAAACAGGTAAAACGCGCATTGAGAAAAACCGGCACCATTGCAATCCGCAATGTGGTTGACCTAAAAAGAAATATAGACAACACCTTTAAAAATGAACCTAATTACAAGGTAAAGAAAGCGAAGCTTGAACATCTGGATATTAAACGCAATGACATCACCACTCTTGTTAGCCTTACGGATAACCTGATATCAGGAAATGAAGAGCAGACCTTTTTTAAAATAGCTGCCGACGAGGAGTTACAGCGGATAATATTGGAATTAAAAGGTCAGATGAATGTTTGTCGCCACAACCTGATTGACATCCAGAAACAAATCATTGAATACCTCAACAGGTTGAGGAACCAAAACCTGCTGATGGAAAAAATCCGACAGCTCAAATATCTCAAAGACCAGTTTGAACTGAAAAGTAAAACAAATATACTACAGGTTCTTGCCTCAGAAAATGCGTTATTATTTGAGCCTAATCCTACTTATCCATTAAAATTATCACTCGACCAGCTGCAGAGTGACGACGCAAGCCTGGAGGTAATTAAAAAGGTGAATGCCCGTCTGCGGTTAGGGAAAAGGCTGAAACTATCCGTTGATGATACCAATCTGCAGGACTACCTTGAAGCAGATGCCCAGCAGGTATCTCAGGTAAATCTTGAAGAAGTGAAAAATAGTTTCCTGGCCGGCAGCAACAATCTGTTTGATTTCCTTCAGTCCTACGACTTTGGCATGGATGTATCATTTGAGGAATGCCTCACAGTGTATTGTCAGCTTATTTCACAGTATGATATACATTTCAGGCTAACTGATATATATCAGGAAAAAAACGGAACAGAATATTTATTAATTTATCCATTATAGCATGACCGGAATACCAAAGCAAACTGCTGAAGTTTTTGACATACTGAGCAAAGGACAATTTATTTGTTCAAACAGTACCAAGGACAATACAAGAAAGCTATACACAGCTATAAATCAGGATTTTGATGCTTTCTATGGATACTATCTGGGTATCAACCTGATTCTTGAAGAGGGAGATGAGTTTTATCATTTTGTTCGTTCTGAAAGCCGCGCCGATCTTGAGCGCAAACTGGAAACCGCGATGAAATGGATAGATATACTTGATTTTTTAAAAACCTATGACAACAGCTTCGGTTCAGGAACACGTTTCCGTATGGCAGACATATTGGTTCGCATGAGCGTGGACGCAGACCTGAAGAACAAACTTGAAGGACTGAAAAAATATACTCAGGGTAAAGAAAAATACGGCGATATAATTGAGAAAGTACTGGACCACCTGGAGAAAGACAATTTTATAGAACTCGAAAATGATATCTCTCATGAATACAAAACACTGTCCTCCTTTACATACCTTGAAAAGTTAGTCATGACCATCAATATACCTGAAGAAATACAGCATGAGATACCTCAATAAGATTGTTTTTATCAATAGTGCCAATATAGCATATGCAGAAATTGGTATTGCTGGAAATGTACATTTTATCGGTACCCAGGGTGTGGGAAAGAGCACTATCCTTCGAGCTATCCTTTTCTTCTACAACGCAGATAAACTCAAATTGGGCATTGAGAAGGGTAAACGTTCTTTTGACGACTACTATTTCCCCCACGGCAATTCATTTATCGTTTATGAGGTGGCCACCGAGACTGGAATATTTTGCGTCATGGCCTACAGGTCACAGGGACGTGTTGCATTCAGGTTCATTGATGGCGCTTACAACAGTGCCAACTTTATCAGTACAGAACATAAAGCAATGGCCTGGGAGCAGATTAGAAATACTTTTGCCGGCACTTCCTCCTATAGCCGAAAGGTTGAAAGGTATGAGGAGTACAGGGACATTTTATATGGAAACAATAAAGGGCTGCCCCTTATTTTTCGTAAATACGCATTAATTGAAAGCCGGCAATACCAGAATCTCCCGCGCACAATCCAAAACGTTTTTCTGAATTCCAAACTGGAAGCTGAGTTTATCAAACAGACTATCATTATGTCGCTCAATGAAGAGAACGTAAGAATAGACCTGAACCAGTATGCATTGCATTTGAAGAACTTTGAGCAGCAACTTTCAGATATCACCAAATGGAGTGAAAAAAACCGTTCAGGCGAAATTGTTGTCCGCCTCCTGGCTGATAAAATAGCCAAACTATACACCGAAGTAAGGTTCCTGGAACAGGAAAAGTTACACCTGGTCCAATCGCTGGTCGATACGCATCAGGCAAAGGAAGAGGCACATCCTGCAGCCACAAAAAAGCTCGATGCAGATACCCAGAAACTGGCTGCAGCACGGGAAAAGGTGCAGATGGCGGATCAGAAATATTTCGAGAAGAAGGCAAAAATAAATAAAGAAATCACGCTGCTTGACGCCAGGATAACAGAGGCACGACGCAAAACGGATGAATACGGGCGACTGAATATTCTTGGAATCATTAATCGTGTCGGCAAAAAGTCTGAATGGGAAAACAAAAAATCTGATTTACAGGCAGAACGGAATTTGTTGGCCTCCCGTTATCAGGAGATCACAAACAAATATGAAGCACTGGTTCTCCAGTTACAAAATCAGCTGGACAACTTTACCAATGCAAAAAACAAAGCCGGAAACGACCGCAAAGAATTATCTTATCTTAAAAAGGATGAACTGAACAGCAGGTACGCAAAAATAATAGCAGGAATTGAACATGAGCATTCGGCTGTGAAAGCAAATGCTGAAAGCCTCCTTGATACTAAGAAAGACTTTATCCATCAGCTTGAATTAAAGAAGAGGGAAATTGAATTAAGGAGATGGTTTGAAACTGAAATAGCGACGGCAAAAAAAGCCATTGCAGACGCAGATCACAAGTTGTCTACTGTGAAATCAGACAAATCTGCCAGTAAAGCACAAATTGAATCGCTGCAAAAGCATTGGGAACTGGATGTTGCAAAAAGCGAAGTAGATTACGCCAATAAGCGGAGTAAAATCAACGATCAGGTGACTGTGGCAAAAGGTAAAATTGATTATAACAAAGATATTATCGCCAGTAGCAGAAATTCCCTGTTTGAATGGCTCCATGAAAATAAACCAGGCTGGGAAACCACAATTGGAAAGGTGGTAGATCAGCGATCGGTATTATTTAATTCAGGATTATCACCTAAGATCGTCTCTCCAGAGAATAACCTGTTATACGGCGTTGAACTTGATCTTTCTGCGGTAGCTTCAGAAGTCAGGTCGATAGCAGATTATGAAGATGAAATTCAGCAATTAAATACAAACATTGCAGAATACGAGCTGTCCCTCACAGCTTTGGCAGAAGAACAAGCAAGGGAGAATGACAAATATAAAAAGAAGTACCAGCCGCAAATCAAAACGTTAAAAGACCTTATCTCGGTCAGGGATTACGAAGAAGAGAAAGCCACAAATGATCGTCAGGCGGCCATACTGGAGCATGACGACTGGATACGAAAAGCAGAAAGCGAACAAAAAGCAGCAGTTAAAACGATTAAAGAGGATATCGAAAATGCGAAAGACGACAGACAAAAAGCTGAAGATAAATTGCTTGATATAAATAAAAATATAAAAAAACAAACGGAGGACAAGAGGAAGGAAAAAGACACGAAGATTAACGCAGAAAACAAAGAACTCCTTCTGGTTCTTCAAAACATCAACACGGAAATTATCACCGAAAAGGAAAGGGTGCAGAAAAGAATAGTAGAAATTGATAACCAAAGTAAAAAAGACCTTGAAGCTGAAGGTGCTGATGTGGTTAGGATTACAGGTATTGAAAAAGAACTTCTTCATATTGATGCAGAACTGGATTATATTGAGTTGAACCGCGATAAGGTAGTGGAATACAAAAAGGACAAACGAGAGTTATTTGATAAAGTCGACGACTACAAAGCAGATAAAAAACGGGAAGAAACTAAGCTCTTAGCCGAACAGCAGAAATTTGAAGCAGCAAAGGTCACTCTTGAGGAAGAGGTTTTGAAATGGACAAACACTGTTTCAGTGCAGCAGGAAAAGTTAAGGGAAATTGATGAAGACTTAGCTGCGTTTGACGAATACAGTACAACCGATACATTTCAGAGGCTAACCGCCGGGGTAATAGTTCAGGGTACAAGTGTAGACCTTAATAAGCGCCTTACCCTGCTCATCAGTACCATTGCAGAAAGAGTTAGCGATTCTACTTATCGCATGAATGATTTACACAGTACAGTAAGCAGATTTTTGAGTAACTTTTCATCTAATAATATTTTCGGCTTTGAAACTAACCTGATTGATGACGAAGAATATCTCAGGTTTGCTGAAAGTCTCAGCGAATTTTTAGAAGAGAATAAGATTGCCGAATATGAAAAGCGCACTAACGAGCATTTTGCAAGCCTTATTTTCCAGGTTGGTAAAGAAACGACCGAACTGGTTTCAAAAGAAGCGATCATAAGCAAGGTGATCAATGATATCAACAGGGACTTCGAAGAGCGCAACTTCGCCGGGGTAATCAAAAGTATCAACCTGCGCCTATCCCCCAGCGCCAACAAAATTGTTACCCTGTTGCAGGAAATCCGCATATTTAACAACGAATATGCCTCCACTCTTGGTGCAGCCAATTTATTCAGCACTGACGATACAACGCAAAGCAACAAACGCGCTGTAAGTTATCTGAAAAGCTTTGCGGATGAAATATCCAGCTCAAAACAAAATGAAGTCACGCTTTCCGATTCCTTTGAGCTGGAATTCAGGATTGTTGAAAATGAAAACGACAGCGGCTGGGTCGAAAAACTTACAAATGTTGGATCTGAAGGAACCGATGTACTGGTCAAGGCAATGATCAACATTATGCTACTTAACGTATTTAAAGAAAGTGCCTCCAAAAGGTTCAAGGATTTCCGGTTGCATTGCATGATGGATGAAATTGGAAAACTGCACCCAAATAATGTAAAGGGAATTCTCAAGTTTGCAAACGACCGGAATATTGTGCTCATAAACAGTTCACCAACGTCATACAACGCTGTGGATTACAAACACACATATCTGCTCGCAAAGGATAGCAAACATACAACAACAATTAAAAGACTGATTACTAATCATATCGACCATGGAATTGAGCAGGGCACTGGCGGTTAAATTACTTCAACTCGCCAATGGCGAACGTTTACCTGCCAGCAGCCTTAAATCTACCTTCGTAGCAGAATTATTGGCGGAGGGTATTCTTGCCGATAGTCGTAAAGGACGTACGCAAAGTACATTATATGTTCCCGATCCACTTGCCCTGCATGCATTTTTATTCAACCGCTTCGCGATAGCCGATCTTGCAGCATACACGGAGGTATTTAATCAGGAAGAGCAATCCAGGGCAGTTTTTGCCCGGCATGCGGCCGATTCCAAATTGAGGCGTACAAGAACTTTCAAAGGTTTTCTGGTCAACAGCTATCAGCAAGTACCAACCGTTTTAAACGGACAAAAAATGCTCATCCACCCCCCTAATGGCACATTCCAGTTCATCCACGATTATGCAACTTTTATTCCAGCACCCGAAGTAGTAATTGTCAATGTAGAAAACTCAGAAAATTTTAGTCAGATAGCCAGGCAAAAGTCCCTGTTTCAAGACATCCTTCCATTATTTGTGAGCCGCTATCCCCAGAATCAAAGCCAGGACCTGCTAAAGTGGCTTCAGGGCCTTCCCAACTCCTATCTGCACTATGGCGACTTTGATTTCGCCGGAATCAATATTTATCTAAGTGAATACAAAAAGTCGCTTGGCCAGCGCGCAAAGTTTTACATCCCTGCAGGTATCGAAGAGATCATCATCAAATATGGCAATCCAAAACTGTACGATCGCCAGAAAGCCAACTTCCACCTAAAGGATATCGATGAGCCCGGCATCCACCACCTGGTTACCCAATTCCATCGCTACAAAAAATGTCTGGAACAGGAGGTACTTATATCTGGAACCAAATTTAGCTAACAGTAATATAAAGAGATAGTTACGACCGGATATGCAAATTTATAATCGGTCATAAGTGGTATAAAAGGTAATTATGGCCGATTATGTAAATAGATATTTAGGTATAAGCGGCATTGAAAGGTATTTGTGGCCGGTTATGTAAGTAGATATTCAGGGATAAGTGATATTAAAAAGGTAATTATGGCCGGTTATTTAAATAGATATTTAGGTATAAGCGGTATTAAAAGGTATTTGTGGCCGATTATGTAAATAGATATTCAGGGATAAGTGGTATAAAAAGGTACTTATGGCTGTTTATAAAAGCAAAGTAGTAATTCGTCGCTGATATTCACACCCTGCATTTTGCAAAATCTCCTTGGTCGCCCCCCAAGATATTCTGGTAAAAAAAATGGTATAGTATTTTTAGGCCTTCAAGCGTAATACCGCGCTTGGCAGCCTAAAAATATTATACCATTTTTTTACTTTGCAATATCCCCCAAGATCCTCATTAGATAATCTAATAAGTCATGAGGTAGGGATTAAGCAACATGAAGAATATTAAGCACCATGCAAAAGATTACAAATCCTAAATCACAGCTTGTCTAATCCTCAATAACTTCACCATTAAATCTTCAAGTAAATCTATTTGCAGCATATTGGCTCCATCAGATTTCGCATTTGCAGGATCCGGATGCGTCTCGATGAACAAACCATCAGCCCCTACTGCAATCGCTGCTTTGGCAATCGTCTCGATTAACTGCGGCTTGCCGCCCGTTACACCTGAACTTTGATTCGGCTGTTGCAGTGAATGCGTAACATCCATTACAACCGGAACACCAAAGCCCTGCATTTCAGGAAGACCCCGGTAATCAACGATTAGATCCTGGTAACCAAATGTATTGCCCCGGTCGGTCAGGATTACCCGTTTATTTCCAGAATCATAGATCTTCTCCACTGCAAATTTCATAGAACCTGCAGAAAGGAACTGACCTTTCTTCACGTTAACTACCTTATTCGTTTTTGCAGCAGCGATGAGCAGGTCTGTCTGGCGACATAAAAAAGCTGGAATCTGAAGCACATCCACATATGCAGCCGCCATTGCAGCCTCATCACTTTCGTGAATGTCAGTTACCGTAGGCACCCCAAACGTTTGGCCCACTTTTTCCAGTATTTTAAGTGCTTTTTCATCTCCGATTCCTGTGAAGCTGTCCCCCTTAGAGCGGTTAGCTTTTCTGTATGAACCCTTAAAGATGAAGGGGATTTCCAGTTTATCAGTGATAAACACCAGTTTCTCCGCAATTCGAAGTGCGATATCATCACCTTCAATTGCACATGGGCCAGCCATTAAAAAGAAGTTCCCTGATGTAGTATATTTTAGTTTTTCTAACTCAAAATTGATCATTCTTACCTTTTAGTTTCCAAGTTCCGACATGAACTTGATGCGCATCAACTGTATCTCCTCACGTGTGTAATCCGTTTCCCCAAGGTCCTTCAATGCCTCGTCTATCGAGTCATTTTCAGCCGAGCGGAAATAGTCGAATACCTCATCCTGGCGGTCGTCATCCATGATTTCGTCAACAAAGTAGTTCAGGTTCAGTTTTGTACCCGAGTTTACAATCGCTTCAATCTCCTTCAGGATTTCAAAATACGTAATGCCTTTAGATTTCGCGATGTCTTCCAGTCCGATCTGTCTGTCCACGTTCTGGATGATTGATACCTTTAACTGCGATTTATTCGCTTGTGTTTTAATGATCAGGTCTATCGGCCTTTCAATATCATTATCATTCACATATTTTTTGATCAGCTCCAGGAAAGGAGAACCAAACTTCAGTGCCTTACCATTACCCACACCAGAAATCTGTTTCAGCTCTTCCATCGAAATTGGATAGTGCGTACACATTTCTTCCAGCGAAGGATCCTGGAATACCACAAAAGGAGGAACATTTTTCTGTTTCGCTATTTTCTTTCTCAGGTCTTTCAGCAGCTGCAGCAATTGCGTGTCCAGCGTGCCGCTGCCATGTTTCACATCATCCTCATCATCATCAGAAGCACTTTCAATCGGTTCATTCAGGATGAACTTCAATGCATATGGGTTCTCAATGAAATCAACGCCAGATGGTGTAAGTCGCAGTAAGCCGTAGTTATCAATATCTTTTGATAAAAAGTTATTCAGCACCGCTTGTCTCACCAAAGATTTCCAAAGGTTTTCACCTTCCACCTTACCCAGCCCAAATTCAGGCAGTTTACTGTGTTCGTAGGCAATTGTTTGTGCAGTTTCAGATCCCATTAAAACATTCAGGATATGCGCGTCATCAAATTTCTCACCAATATCACGGATCAGCAGCAGCAAAGTTTTCAGTTGCTCCTCCGCTTCAAACAGTTGTTTAGGTTTCTTGCAGTTATCACACATGCAGTTACAGCCGGCTTCATTAAAGTTTTCACCAAAATAATGCAGGATCTGCTTTCTGCGGCATACGCCCGATTCAGCATAGTCAATCACTTCCTTTAGGATCTGCGTACCGATCTCACGTTCGGCTACAGGTTTATCCTTCATGAATTTCGCCAGTTTATCTACATCTTTTTGTGCGTAAAACGCGATACAAACACCTTCACCCCCGTCACGTCCGGCACGACCAGTCTCCTGGTAGTAACCTTCCATACTTTTAGGGATGTCGTGGTGGATCACAAAGCGCACATCCGGTTTATCGATACCCATACCAAAGGCAATCGTCGCAACAATCACCTCCGCGTCTTCCATCAGGAACTTGTCCTGTGTGTCAGCACGTACCTTAGGTTCCAGTCCCGCATGGTAAGGCAAAGCCTTAATGCCGTTCAGGTTTAGTGCTTCCGCAACTTCCTCTACCTTTTTCCTGCTCAGGCAGTAAATAATACCAGATTTACCTGTATTACCTTTGATGTAGCGGATAATTTCTTTTAATACATCCCTTTTGGGGCGGATCTCATAAAATAAGTTTGGCCTGTTAAACGAAGATTTAAATAAAGTAGCATCACTCATCTGCAGGTTTTTGATAATATCCTGCTGTACCTTAGGTGTAGCCGTGGCCGTAAGGGCAATAATCGGGATATCAGGGCCGAGGCCGCTGATTACCTGTCTTATTCTCCTGTACTCAGGCCTGAAATCATGTCCCCATTCCGAAATACAATGGGCTTCATCAACCGCAACAAAAGAGATAGTAATGAGCTTCAGAAATTCAATATTATCCGCTTTGGATAAAGATTCTGGTGCTACGTATAATAACTTGGTTTGTCCACTCAGTAAATCATTTTTTACCTGAGTGATCTCCGACTTATTTAAAGAAGAATTCAGAAAGTGCGCTATGCTGTCACTGCCCCCAAATGCCCGGAGCTGGTCCACCTGATTTTTCATCAGCGCTATAAGCGGTGAAATCACGATGGCCGTTCCCTCAGACATAAGTGCCGGAAGTTGATAACAGATAGA
>Ga0247815_10001571_pt1 | contig 17372 bp, 15 predicted proteins | sample UWRJL194509B1_FD_181014 | JGI IMG/M metagenome (GOLD analysis project Ga0247815, IMG submission 181014) | Plant litter microbial communities from Arlington Agricultural Research Station in Wisconsin, United States - UWRJ-L194-509B-1 | ecosystem: Environmental > Terrestrial > Plant litter >...
CATAAATAATTATACTTTTTTCTTGCTTAAACAAATCCTCCAGTTATATAATACAAGAAAAAACATTGCAACAATTGTAATGTTGGGAATTATAAGATCTTCCTGAAAAACACTTTGCTTAAAGTTATCACTCAACAATGAAACCATAAAAAAACTACCTAAAAACCAAATTATGGTCACAGTCGTTGCCCTCTTTATTGTAGAAGCGGGCTGAGTGAATATCCCCTGAAATTTATTGTGGCCTGCCTGTACTTCCATCTTCAATTTTTTAATGTAAAAATATCCTAATATTATCATTTAGAAAAAACAAATATCAAAAAAATCCCAGACCGGTTTGGCCTGGGATCTATGATGTAATGACATTATTTTATTAGAACGCCGCGGTCGTGCCTCCCTCAAAAAGATAAATATATAAAAAAGGTATTGGCAGAACACTGAAAATTGCGACTGCGACTTAAAACTACTTACTCCTCACCTTCTGCTCCCATTTCCATGCAGAGGCAAGCGCATCTTCTAACGATAATTCGGCTTTCCAGCCCAACACATCATTAGCTTTAGTAGTATCGGCATACGCCTCGGTAACGTCGCCTTCCCTCTTAGGTACAATTTTATAGTTTAGCTGTTTTCCGCTTGCTGCTTCAAATGCTTTTATCACTTCAAGAACCGATTTACCCTTACCGGTACCCAGGTTAAACACCTCAACCTTATCGGCATTTTTGCCTTCTGTAAGTCGCTTAAGGGCTGTAACGTGTGCTTTAGCAAGGTCTACCACATGAATGTAATCACGCACGCAGGTACCATCGGGCGTTGGGTAATCGTCCCCAAAAACAGATAGTTGCTCGCGCAGGCCTATAGCTGTTTGTGTAATAAAAGGCACAAGGTTTTGCGGAACACCAAGTGGCAGTTCGCCAATATTAACCGATGGGTGCGCCCCAACCGGGTTAAAATAGCGTAGCAATACTGCATTGATATTGCTAACATTAACCACATCGCGAATGATCTCCTCACCTATCTGCTTTGTGTTTCCGTAAGGAGACATAGCTGGTTGTATAGGGCTATTTTCAGAAATTGGCATTTTCTCAGCCTGCCCGTAAACGGTACAAGACGAGCTGAATATAAAATTGGCCGCATCTTTTTTCTGTAATTCCTGAAGGATATACACTAATGCACCAAGGTTGTTTTCGTAATATAATAGCGGATTCTGAACGCTCTCCCCTACTGCCTTAGAGGCTGCAAAATGGATAACGCCCGATACATCCTCATGCTTTTTAAAGAATGACTGCACAGCAGCTTTATCGCGCAAATCTATTTTTTCAAACTCCGGTTTGGTTCCTGTTATAGCTTCTATTCCTTCTAAAACCTCCACCGATGAGTTAGAAAGATCATCGATAACTACCACTTCAAAACCTTCGTTCTGAAGTTCCACAACTGTGTGCGACCCTATAAAACCCAGTCCGCCTGTTACTAATATTTTCATTTTATAACTTATGATTGATTAGCTAAGAAAACGCTTAAGCTAAACGTTTATTATTTGTAGTACTAAAATACTTACAAACAATCTATTTATTTAAAAACTCTAAAATACTGCCTGTTATAAAAGCAATTTGTTCGTCATCCAGTTCTGTATGCATCGGCAAAGAGATCACTTCCTTAACCAACTGATTCGTTACTGGGAAATCTTCTTCATTGTAGCGTGCATCCGCATAGGCTTTCTGGCTGTGTAACGGTATTGGATAATATATGGCACAAGGTATGCCTTTATCAAGCAGGTGCTGCATAAGTGCATCCCTATCGGCATTAAGTATCCTTAACGTATACTGGTGAAAAACATGGCTGTCTGCGGTACCGGTAACAACCGGGGTAACAACTTTAACATGGTTAGCTAAGGCTGCACTGTATTTATTGGCTGCTGCCAACCTTGCTGCATTATAGGTATCCAGCAAAGGTAGTTTAGCATTAAGCACCGCTGCCTGCAGGCTGTCTAACCTTGAGTTTACACCCACCACATCATGGTGGTAACGCACATACATACCGTGGTTAACAATACCTCTTAAGGCATGTGCAAGATCATCGTCATTAGTAAAAATTGCGCCGCCATCGCCATAAGCACCAAGGTTTTTAGACGGAAAGAACGACGTAGATGCCACGTGACCCATTACGCCCGCCTTCTTTTTAGTACCGTCGGCAAAAGTATAATCCGCACCTATAGCCTGGGCATTATCCTCAATTACATATAGGTTGTGTTCTTTAGCTACAGCCAAAATTTCTTCCATATTAGCTACCTGCCCAAAAAGGTGTACAGGAACAATAGCTTTGGTTTTTGGGGTAATTGCTTTTTTTATGGCATCTACAGATATATTAAACGTATCTGCATCTACATCCACCAGTACCGGCGTAAGTTGCAATAATGCAATTACCTCTACCGTAGCAGCAAAAGTAAAATCAGCAGTAATCACCTCATCGCCGGGCTGCAGGCCAAGGCCCATCATGGCTATCTGTAAAGCATCGGTACCGTTAGCACACGGTATAACGTGTTTTACGCCAAGATACTGCTCAAGGTCTTTCTGGAATTTCTGAACCTGTGGTCCGTTAATATATGCTGTGTTATCTAACACTTCCTGTATAGAAGCGTTTACGGTTTCTTTTATCTGATCATATTGCCCCTTAAGGTCAACCATCTGTATTTTTCTCATATCTTACATCCCTTACCGTTAGTTGTCAGGGAAAAAATTTAAGTTATTAATGAGTACAAAAATAATTAACTTTAGTGAGTAATTGCCTTATAAAACACTTTTTTAAAGTGCCTAATTTAAAACAATAATACAGCCTGAAAAGCCTCTATGCATTGCTAAAAAAAATAACCGTAATTTTGCCTTTATAAACCCGCGTTATGTTTTTTATATACAGCCTGCTTACCCATATTGCCCGTTCTGTGCTAAATATTATAGCGCTTTTTAGCCCTAAGATAAAGTTGTTTGTACAGGGCCGTAAAAACGTATTTACAACGCTGGCACAACAAATAAACCCACAGGATAAAACCATCTGGTTTCACGCCGCTTCGTTAGGCGAATATGAGCAGGGACTGCCTATCATGGAGAAGGTTAGAGCCCTTTACCCCAATCATAAAATTGTACTCACCTTTTTTTCGCCGTCGGGTTACGAGGTTCGCAAAAACACCAAAGCTGCTGATGTTACTGTATATTTACCTTTAGACACATTGGCTAATGCCAAAAAATTTATGCAACTGGTACACCCCGACATGGCTTTTTTTATTAAGTATGAGTTTTGGCCCAATTACCTTAACGAACTTAAAAAGGCCAATGTTCTCACTTATCTTGTTTCGGGGTTATTCAGGCCTAACCAAGCTTTCTTTAAGTGGTATGGTGGTTTTTACCGTGAGGCATTTAAGGCATTCAGTCACTTTTTTGTACAATACGATAACTCTAAGCAACTACTCAATAAAATAGGGTTTACCAATGTTACTATAAGCGGCGACACCCGTTACGACCGTGTGAGCGAAATACTGGAACGCGATAATAACCTGCCTTTTATAGAAGAATTTATTAACGGCAAGGTTACGGTAGTTTTAGGCAGCTCATGGCCAAAGGACGAAAACCTTATGTTCGATTTTATAAATTCGGCAGTTAATGTAAAGTTTATCATCGCTCCCCATACGCTTAGCGACGACCATATAAATGACATTAAGAAAAACATACACAGGCAGGTAGTTTTATTTACCGAAAAAGATGGTGAAAACCTTGCCGAATATGATGTAATCATCATCAACACCATAGGTATTTTAAGCAAGATTTACAGCTATGCCGATGTTGCTTATGTGGGCGGAGGCTTTGGCACTGCAGGCCTGCATAATATACTGGAGCCTGCTGCATTTGGTGTACCGGTCATCATTGGGCCTAACCACAAAAAATTCCCGGAGGCGGTGGCATTGGTACAAATGGGTGGCGTTATTGCCGTGAAAGACAAGGCCGAAATGGAAGATGCACTGTCATCACTTATTTATCACGACGATTACCGTTGGGAGAAAGGCCACATAGCGGGCACTTTTGTGAGCATGAATCGTGGGGCAGTAAATATTATCATTAATCATATTACTAATGAGTCAGCTACAGTTTAAGCCATTTGAAACAGCCGATGCCGACGTTGTGGTAACCATGATGGAAGCGTTTTATGCCATAGACAACTACCCTATGGATGTGGCAGTAGCCAAAGATTTATTTTTGGAGTTTATACAGAATGAATCGCTTGGCCGTGGGTGGACAATTGTGCTTGATGGCGAAGTCATGGGTTATTTTATCCTGACGTTTGTTTTTAGTTTTGAGTATAAAGGGCGTATTGCTTTTCTGGACGAATTGTTTATTTCAGAAAAGGCGCGTGGCAAAGGACTCGGTAAACAAGCACTTGAATTTATGGCAAAACAGGCAAAGCTACTCTCTGTAAAAATTATTTACCTCGAAATAGAAAATCATAATGAAGCTGCCGGAAAGCTTTACCTGTCTAAAGGTTTTGCAGTACATAACCGCAGGTTAATGAAGATGGTGGTGCAGTAAGCATTTGTATTTACCTACCTCAACAGCGAAAAGTGCCCTTTTATTTCAGGGGTTACTTCATCCAGTTTTACAATATACCAATAATCAGATGCCGGTAGCGGGCTGCCGTTTAATGTGCCGTCCCAAAAACGGTTTTGGCGGTTAAGGCTTATTATAAATTTGCCGTAACGGTCAAATATATCAATTGTTGCCTGTGGCAGCGATGGCATATCGGCCAGGGTAAACACATCGTTTACAAGGTCGCCGTTTGGCGTAAATGCTTTAGGGATAAGGTCTATAAAAAATGTTTTGCTATCTATGCCGCATAGGTTTATAGAACGTGCATATACTCTATACACGCCGCTCCCTAAATTCCTGAATACCGGCGATGTCTGGTAATTAATCCTGTCGAGAGAATAGGTATAGTTTTCAGGGGTAGCATCTGCCATGATAACAGTAGCCGTTGTGCCAGTTACAGCAACGCTGGCAATATCGGGCGCGGCAAGTTCGGTAACAATAAAAGTACGTGTAGCGCTGCAACCAGACGCATTAGTTAGCACAACGCTATAGGTGCCAGGTACATTTACCTCAATAATTGCAGTGGTATCTGCGGCGGCGGTATCCCATACGTAACCGGTCACACCGGCCATTGTAGCATCAAGGTTGACACTGCTGCCTTCGCAAAAATTAACTGCGGTATCTGCAATAACAGCAGGAGCATCAAAATGGTTTACCGTTACAGACTCTCTCGCAGCCGAAATGCAACCATTAACACTAACTGCCTCAGCATAAAAAGTAGTATTTGCAGTAACGGCAGGCGCAGTAAATGGGCTGCCCATACCTATCTCAGTACCGCCCGTTGCAGTAGTATACCAGTGTATCGTGCCTTCAGATGCTGTTGCTTGTAAAACCGGGGGCTCTGTACCACACACAACAACTACAGCATTAGTAACACTAACCGTGGGTATAATATTTACAACAGCCCTAACCGCAGTACGCGTGGCAGTGGTACAGGATGCATCATAAGCTGAGGCGTAATAAGTTGTAGTTTGTGTAAGCACAGGGGTATTAAACCCTGCATTTATAGCATCAGTATATATTGGGCTGCCCCCGGTAGCATCTGCATACCAGTAAACAATACCTGTATTTGCAGTTGCTGTAAGGGTGACAGAACTTCCTGTACCACAGGCAGCCGTTGCAGCCGCACTTGTTAGTATACCAGATATACTTATAGTTGTAGTAGCCGATATATTTAAAACAGGGTCGCCGGTAGTACCACCATATTCAACAATATACCCTTTAGCCTGGTAATCGCCGTCAGGTTCGCCGTTAACGGTAAGATCATTCCACGCCCCTGCACGGCCTATGCCTGGAGCTGTAATATGCGCATAGTCTTCCTCATTCAAATTGTTAGGCTCATTATTATTCCAAAAAGCAAAATTTGGTGTAGAGCCATTTACTGCGCCATTCCAAAAAATGGTTCCCGCTTCGGGGCCGGTAACCCACTTCCATACACCTTCTGTTTCTGCATCGCTTCCACCTATCCAGCCCGTACCGGTTGCCTGCTCCCCACAAAGCTGCGCCTCATCGGCAGATAGCAGCGTGGCAAGATAACCTGTAAGACCGTAGTAAGTACTGGCAGCGGCGGCGTCTCTGGCAGCTGTCCAGCTAATCCCTAAAGACGGTACATATAAATAATAATGTTGTGTAGATTCTAAGTAATTTGCCGCCCCTACAGATATAGAGAACGTTCGCGTGCCGGTTGGGTTTGTAGCACTGCTGTTATAAGTTATGTTGCTAACGGCAGCCTCAAATGTAGCAAAGGGTAATTGCTGGCCCGCACTACCGCGAAGTGTAAGTTTCCCTGCAGCCGCATTCCATGTTGCGGTAACACCTGGAACAGGTGTGGTAAGAGCTAATATATCCTGGCCGTTTACATAGCCCGATGATATTTGTACATACACTGCCTCGAGAGTGGTATCGGCAGGGTCAGGATCGGTTACAGAAAAAGAAGTTACAACGTTTACCTGGCTACCGGGACAATATACCTGGTCACCAGTAGCCACTACCACCGGCGGATTGTTATTTTGTGCCCGTGAAGCCAGACTGCAGCAAAGCAACAAAACAAACTGTATCTTTATATAAAACGATGTAGAATTCTTCATTTCGTAAAAATAGTAAAATATTTTTACGGCGTTACTAATTTTTTGGGTAATGCAGCTTTTGGAAAGCATCCCAGACCACAATACCTGCGCTAACCGAAATATTAAGCGAATGCTTGGTGCCTAACTGCGGGATTTCGATAACGCCATCGCATAAAGAAACAGCTTCCTGCGCCACACCTTTAACTTCGTTGCCAAAAACAAGGGCATATTTTTCGCCATCAGCAGGCACAAAATCCTGTAACAAAACAGCATCTTCTACCTGCTCTATAGCAAGCACCTTTACACCATCTTGTTTTAGTAAAGTAATGGTTTGCAGCACATCTTTATTATATTCCCACGCAACAGTATCGGTAGCGCCAAGTGCGGTTTTGTGTATTTCTTTATTAGGGGGTGTCGCCGTTATACCACACAGGTATATTTTTTCGACAAGAAAAGCATCGGCTGTCCTAAAAACCGACCCAATATTATGCAGGCTGCGTACATCATCAAGCACAATTATAAGGGGTGTTTTACCGGCCTGTTTAAATTCTTCCTGGTTTTTACGGCTCAGCTCGCTATTGGCTAATTTTCTCATTAGGTAATTTTGGTTATAAGTGCAAAATTAAGCTATTACTGGTTTAGCGCCCATATATAGCAAAAAAAAACCGCTCCCAAATGCAGAAGGGAACGGTTACTTTAAAAACAGCATAACTGTAGTTATGATTTTTTTTCAGAATCTGTTTTTTTAAATCCGACAGGACGATGCTCTTTCTTTACAGATTCCTGCCATTTAACATATTGCTCTTTACTCAGGATATTCTTCATTTTAGTATCAAAAGCAGTATTTTCTTCTTTCATCTTTTTTTGCATAGCGGCGTGGTCATGCTGTTTGCCTTTTTCCATCTTTTTTAATTCCGGAGCCAGGGCAGCACGGTTTTTTTCCTGCTCTTCATAAAGTGCTTTTACTTTAGCCTGCTGAATATCATTAAGATTAAGTTCTTTTGCAATTTGCTTAGCCTGTTCGTCCGGTGTTACTTTATGAAGCTTTTTATCATTACGTATTTTATCACCAACCGGCCTCTCTGTACTATTAACACTCTGCTTAACCTGCTTATCTTGTGCGTAACCACCTATTGCAGCCAGAAGTAAAAGGCCTGTAACTATTTTTTTCATGGTTTATTTGTTTTTATTTTGAAGTATAAAGATAACTAATTACAATTAGCTCAAAAATTAAATGAGGTGAATCTTACAAAAAGAGCGGTAAATAACATGACTATTTATACGTTTCTTACTTGCATTTTTTTTGATTAAATTCGCCCTTCACAATTGTAATACGTATTCCATTGGCTTCTAAAGAAAAGACTACAAAAGAAACCCCGTTAATGAAACAGTATAACGCCATTAAGGTTAAATACCCTGATGCCTGCCTACTGTTTCGCGTAGGCGATTTTTATGAAACATTTGGCGAAGATGCCGTAAGGGCAGCTGGCATACTTGGAATAGTACTTACAAAACGCGGGGCAGGCAGCGAGACCGAAACCGCCCTTGCAGGTTTTCCGCACCACTCGCTTAACACTTATTTACCCAAACTTGTAAAAGCCGGCCTGCGTGTTGCTATTTGCGACCAGCTGGAAGACCCCAAGATGACCAAGACCATAGTAAAACGCGGCGTGACTGAGCTGGTAACTCCGGGGGTATCTATGAACGATGAGGTGTTGCATAGTAAATCGAACAACTTTTTAGCTTCGGTTTATTTTGGCCGAAAAAGTCTTGGCATTTCTTTTCTTGATGTATCTACCGGCGAATTTTTAACAGCACAGGGTAACGAAGAGTATATTGATAAGCTGCTGCAAAACTTTAGCCCAAGCGAAGTGCTTGTTTCTAAAAATGAGAAAAGCACCTTTAGGGATGCCTTTGGCGAGAACCACCATACTTTTTACCTCGAAGACTGGGTATATAAAGAAGATTATGCTTTTGAGAGCCTTACCTCCCACTTTGGCACCAATTCCCTTAAAGGTTTTGGCGTAGAAGAATTACAGGAAGGCATTATTGCCAGTGGTGCGGTGTTGTATTACCTGTCTGAAACACAACACAACCGCGTGCAGCATATCACATCTATACAGCGCATTGCAGAGGATGCTTATGTGTGGATGGACCGTTTTACGATCAGAAATTTAGAATTGTACCAAAGCCCAAACCTTAACGCCGTAACATTGCTCGATGTTATAGACCGCACCCTTTCGCCCATGGGCAGCCGGTTGTTAAAACGCTGGCTGGCACTCCCGCTTAAAGATGCGAATAAAATACGTGCTCGCCATGAAGTGGTAAGTTATCTTAAAGACAATAAAAGCACGCTGCAAAAAATTCAGCAGCAAATAAAACAAATATCTGATTTAGAAAGGCTTATTTCTAAAATAGCTACAGGCAAGGTATCACCGCGTGAGGTTATGTACCTTAAAGATTCGCTCGATGCCATTGTACCTATAAAACAACTGGCATTAGAGAGCCCTAATGAGGCCCTTAAAGCCATTGGAGACAGCCTGCACTCCTGCGACCTGCTGCGCGAAAAAATACGCACTACCCTGCACCCCGAAGCTCCTGTTGCCATAAGCAAGGGTAACGCCATTGCCCACGGCATTCATCCGGAACTTGATGAGTTGCGTGCCATCTCTTTCTCCGGTAAGGAATATTTAGAAGGGATCGAAAAAAGGGAATCAGCAGCCACAGGGATATCGTCGCTTAAAATTTCGTTTAATAATGTATTTGGGTATTATATAGAGGTTCGTAACACCCATAAAGACAAAGTACCTGCCGAATGGACACGCAAGCAAACCCTTGTAAATGCTGAACGCTACATTACCGAGGAGCTTAAAATATATGAAACCAAGATTCTTGGAGCCGAGGAGAAGATCCACCATTTAGAAACACAACTTTTCGATCAGCTTGTGGCATGGATAAGCACCTACATAAAACCGGTACAGCTTAATGCCAGCCTTGTAGCCCAAATGGACTGCCTGGCATCGTTTACCCAACTGGCCATAGAAAACAAATATGTGTGCCCGGAAATTGATGAAAGCCATGAGCTTGATATTAAAGAAGGCCGCCACCCTGTTATAGAAAAACAATTGCCCGTAGGCACACCTTACATTACTAACGATGTGTACCTGGATCGTGATAGCCAGCAGTTGATAATGATCACGGGGCCCAACATGTCGGGTAAATCGGCCATACTGCGGCAAACGGCACTAATAGTATTACTGGCGCAAATGGGAAGCTTTGTACCTGCAAAGGCTGCACGCCTGGGCGTGGTAGACAAAATCTTTACCCGCGTAGGAGCATCAGACAATATATCTATGGGTGAATCTACCTTTATGGTAGAGATGAATGAAACGGCGAGCATCCTGAACAACCTTAGCGACCGAAGCCTGATATTGCTTGACGAAATAGGCCGTGGTACGAGTACGTATGATGGTATCTCTATAGCATGGGCCATTGCCGAATTTTTACACGAGCACCCCGCGCAGCCCAAAACGCTGTTTGCCACGCACTATCACGAACTTAACGAGATGCAGGATATTTTTAGCCGCATCCAGAACTACAATGTATCTGTAAAAGAGCTTAAAGACACTGTGCTGTTTATACGTAAGCTTGTAAAGGGCGGTTCTGCACATAGTTTTGGTATACATGTGGCCAAGATGGCAGGCATGCCGCAAACAGTAATACAAAAAGCGCAAAAACTGCTGAAAAAGCTTGAGAAAGACCACAGCGGCGAAGCACTTGGCGCTATTAAAGCACAGGCTAAAGATGAACTGCAGCTAAGTTTTTTTAACCTGGACGACCCATTGCTGGAAGAGATAAAGCAGGAAATAATGAACCTGGACATTAATACCCTTACCCCGGTAGAAGCATTAATGAAGCTTAATGAGATAAAAAGGATGCTTGTTAAATAGAGCAATGAAAAAGTTTACATTTTAAGGTAAACGTTATCAGAAAGTTATGTTTTTAATGAAAAAATATTTAGAAAAACGCTTGCCAGTCTCGAAAACAGCCGTATATTTGCACCCGTAATAACAACGAAACGTTCTTTTACTTTTAATGCGAAAATAGCTCAGTTGGTAGAGCGCGACCTTGCCAAGGTCGAGGTCGCGGGTTCGAATCCCGTTTTTCGCTCAGATTTACCTTTTATGCTCGAGTGGTGGAATCGGTAGACACGCTGGACTTAAAATCCAGTGGGTAGCAATGCCCGTGCGGGTTCAAGTCCCGCCTTGAGTACTTAATGCTAAAAGCTTCAATTTATTTTGAGGCTTTTTTTATGAATGCGAAAATAGCTCAGTTGGTAGAGCGCGACCTTGCCAAGGTCGAGGTCGCGGGTTCGAATCCCGTTTTTCGCTCAGTTTTTGAAGCCTTTAAAATGAATTTTATATTTATTTTAAAGGCTTTTTTAATTACCTTAATGAAGGAATACCGATATTTTGTAATACATTGTCATTTTATAACAATAAAAATATTACAATTTCGCTGCTTTAAAACATAAAGCCAATAGTTAAGGATTGTTATCTTTGTAAATATTTATTTAAAGCAGGCACTTGTGAATTTAAACGGCGACATAATTATAATTGAAGATGATGTGGAGGACAGAGATATATTGTTAGAAATATTTCAGGATGTACTGGACAAAAATAATTATGCCAACAGAATAGTTTTCCTTGCAGATAGCACGAGAGTGATGGATTATTTAAAATCTGAAGAGGCTTCACCTTTTCTTATAGTATCAGATATCAATATGCCAATGCTTGATGGATTTGCATTACGCAAAAAAATATTTGATGATCCTGATTTAAATGATAAGTGTGTACCTTATATATTCTTAACAACATCCGGAGATAATACTGATTTTATGAAACGTGCCTACGGCCTGTCCGTACAGGGGTATTTTACAAAACCTAATGATTATGAGGTATATTTTAACCTTATAAATGATATAGTAAGATATTGGAAAGTTGCTAAGATTGCAAACAGAGCAGAGCAGGTATCTGTCAAGAACCGATAAACATCTTTAAAAGAACAGCTTAAAGCCCATTCATAACCGATAAACTAACCCTCCTAAAAACAGAAAAGCTCCGCAATGCGGAGCTTCCTATACTTTTACATAACGTACTAATTACTGAGCTGGAGTAGTTTCAGTAGTTGTAGTTTTAGTAGAGTCAACTACAGTAGTTGTAGCAGAATCAGTAGCAGCTGGAGCAGCAACTTCTGGAGTTTCAGTAACTGTTGAATCTACAGTAGTAGTTTCAGTAGTTTCTTCTTTAGCAGTTTCTTTACATGATACGAAAGAAACACTCATTGTAGCTACAAGGGCAAGGGTTAAAACAACTTTTTTCATCTTACTTAATTATAAAGGTTAATTATTAATTCGCAGCAAAGATATAAATTTTTTAATATCGCAAAATATTTATTTATAAAAAATATTTAAATCTTTTTACGCTGAATTTCAGAATTTTAACGCTCTCAATTTCACTTTTAACATTACCATTCAACATCCTGTAACACACCACTATCTGTAAATAATTGCCTTATCGGAAAACACATACATGTAAGTTTACAACTACTTTTATTTAACTACCTTCATCTCATTTACTAAATGTGTGGCGCCTGCATACTTGTCTATTATAAATAAAACATAGCGAATGTCTACCATTATGTTCCTGCAAATAGACGGATCGTAATACACATCGCTCATAGTACCTTCCCACACACGGTCAAAATTAAGGCCTATAAGGTTACCCTTAGCATCTATTGCCGGGCTGCCGGAGTTGCCCCCTGTAGTATGGTTAGTACCTATAAAACAAACCGGCATTTTTCCTTTTTCGCCATACTGGCCAAAGTCTTTTTTATTGTAAAGCTCTATCAGCTTTTGTGGCACGTCATACTCATAATCCCCGGGAATGTACTTTTCTAAAACACCGCCCAGGTAAGTAACCGGCTCATAATAAGTAGCGTCTTTAGGTTCATAGCCTTTTACCTTACCATAAGTAACGCGCAGGGTACTGTTAGCATCGGGAAAAATGCGCGCCTCTTTAGGGCTTAGCTCTAGTATGGCTTTCATATAAGTACGTTGCAGGGCAGCTATTTGCAGGTTAAGCTCCTCATACTTTGGCATTACCTTTTCTGTATGCGTTTCGGCCATAGCCTTAAGCAGCTGGTAGCCTTTATCGGCATTAAGGCGGGCAATGGCAGCAGCAGGATCTCCGGCCAGGAGTGCCTTAACACCTTCAAGGCTTGTAAGTTTCGACTGGCTATACACCTCTGCAGTTAGTTTTTTATAATCGGCACCGGCAATAGCCGTAGGTACAAACTGTTTAGGTACTTTAGTGCCGTATAGTTCTATAAGCTGTTCAAAAACCTTTTCGTCTACATTTTTATTAAAGTCTTTATAGATCTCTGTAAGGGTAGCAATCATGTTTTCCCTGCGATCTGTAAACGCCTGTGCGCCTTTATTTTTAAATACCAATTCTAACTGGTACAGCCTGTAAGCAGTGGTAAGCAACTCTGTATTTCTTAAAGCTACCTCTGAAAAATAATCACGCGCAAGCGAGTACTGCTCAATAGCTTTATAATTCTTTTCGAAATCGCTCAGTAAATTACCATATTCGGCTTGTTTGCCAGCTTTTTGTACACGGGCCATAAACTCTTTTTCCTGCGCTTTTTTAATGGCAACGGCGTTTGTTTTTTTGAGTCCGGTAGTCTCCCCTATCCATTTTTTCCAATAGTTGGCAATACTTGCATACTTGGCAGCATACTGTATTTTTATAGTTTTATCTTTTCGCATAAAACCGTCGGCTACTTTCAGGGCAGCTTCCCTTATTTCTATTTTGGCCGGGTTAAGCACGGTAACCAATTGGTCTATGGCTACAGATGGTAAATACTCTGTTGTACGGCCGGGATAGCCAAACACGAGTGTAAAGTCGTCTTCTTTAACTCCTTTTACAGATACCGGGAAAAAGTACTTAGGCTTGTAGGGTACATTGTCTTTACTGTAAGTCGCGGGGCGGTTGCTTTTATCGGCATAAATACGGAACAACGAGAAGTCGCCGGTATGCCTTGGCCACACCCAGTTATCGGTATCATTACCAAACTTACCTATAGATGATGGTGGTGCGCCCACAAGCCTAACATCTTTAAAAGACTCTGTTACAAACAGCATGTACTGGTTGCCTTCATAAAAGGTACGTATGCTGTTCTCCTGCCACGTTTCTTTAGGCAATGTCTTGGTAAGGCTGGCAATATTCTGCTGAATTTTTTGCACCCTCGCTTTTTCATCAATTGCCTGTGTACCTTCTAGCACCTTTGTAGTAACATCTTCTATACGTACAATAAAGGTTACCTCTAAATCAGGGTTAGGCAGTTCTTCGTTCTGGCTCATCGCCCAAAAACCGTTAGTAAGGTAATCATGCTCTACCGTACTATGGCTTTGTATTTCGCCAAAACCACAGTGGTGGTTAGTAAGCAGTAATCCCTGAGATGATATTACCTCGCTGGTACAGCCACCGTTAAACTGAGGTACGGCATCTTTAAGGCTGGAATGGTTAACATCATAAATATCCTGTACCGACATTTTCATGCCCAGGCTTTTCATTTCTTTTTCGTTCATACCCTGCAGCAGTGAGGGTATCCACATACCGCCTTGCTGTGCCAGTGCAGGAAAGGCAACAAAGAGGATGAGTAAGCGTACTAATTTCATATCAAAGTTTTGTTTGTACGCGCAAGATAGGGATTTTTAAAAATATGAAAAGCGTAAATAATCCCGATTTAGACACACATTAAATGTAATTATCACATTTAAAAACTAAACATTTTAATATATTTGGGTTATACAAACCATATTATTTTAAAATGAATTATCGCCTTACCTTAAAAACTGTAACTCTACTTAGCATCTTGGCTGTTGGCTGCAAACAAAAACAAGCGGAAACCACACCGACCCCTACTCAGGCTGTTATAACAAATCCAATTATAGATGGTTATTATGCCGATCCAACTATAGTTAAGCACAATGGCGATTATTATATTTATGCTACCATAGACCCCTGGGGTGCCGATGAGCTTGCCGTACTGGTAACTAAAGATTTTAAGACTTTTAAAAAGGAAAAACTAAACTGGCCTACTAAGGCACAGTGTACCAGCCCAACATCGGGCGATGCAAAAGTGTGGGCTCCCGGAGTGGTTAAAGGTACCGATGGGAAGTTTTACATGTACGTATCTGTAGGCAGCGAAGTTTGGGGCGGCGTGGCCGATAACCCGCTTGGCCCGTGGAAAAACATGAAAGCTGACAACACACCATTAGTCTCTAAAAATGATTTCCCAATAGTACATAACATTGATGCCGACTGTTATATTGATACCGACGGGCAGGCATACCTATACTGGGGATCGGGCTACAACTGGGTTAACGGCAAGTGTATGGCAGTAAAGCTTAAAAAAGACATGCATACATTTGATGGTACTCCGCAGGACGTAACCCCACCCGATTATTTTGAAGGCCCACACATGATAAAGCGCAACAATAAATATTACCTTATGTTCTCGCAGGGCAAAGCTATAGATGCTACCTATAAAGTAGGCTATGCAACGGGTAACAGTCCGCTTGGTCCATTTACAAAAGGCGTTAACAGTCCTATACTGAAAACCACTAAAGACAGTGTTACTTATGGCCCCGGCCATCATACTGTCTTTACCGAGAAAGGCCAGGATTACATACTGTACCACCGCATTAAACCGCAAAAGCAGGATTACGTTTTACGCCAGCTATGTGTAGACAGCCTTAAGTTTGATAAAGCAGGGAATATTTTGCCTGTAGTGCCAAAAGGGATTGGGGGGTTGTAAGAATTTTAGACAAAATTTTTGAGTATGCAAAACTAAACATTTGAAATTTTACATCATTATTTTGAAAACAAATTAATTTATTATTACATTCAGTAAAATTAAAATGAAAAAATTCATTGATCCAAAAGGCAATTATATTCTTTTTATACCTATTGAATGGGGATATAAGAATGGTATGTATGATGCAATTGAAACCGCACCCGACTCGTTTGAATTATATGAAGATTCTGTTGGCTGTTTTCAGATAAGTTGTAATTCAATTAATCAAGGAAAAATACCTGTTTTGATTGAGAATAATAAATTAGAACCTCAAAAGAGAGGCGTAAAAGAATTAAATTTTACAGAAAATCAAATTCTTGCAGAAAAATTTGACATTTATATGTGGATGGCTGTCATAGAAGATAAATTTCTCATGTGTAAATATATTTACGATTCTGACAAAAGAGACAATCCCAAAGTGTTAGCAGAAATTAAAAAAGCTAAAAAAACTTTACAAACAATCTTATTTATAGAAGAGAAATACAAAGAAGATGTTTTAAACTCAGAAAGGTTTAATAAATTTATGACATCATTAGGAGCTTCGCTTGATTTGAAAAATAGAGCTTATGAGAATGGTTCTTCTATTGAGTTAGTAGTTTTATTAGCAAATCAAATAGATGCATTGTTAAGATTAACATTAATCCTAAAGAAACAAATCGCTGATGATACTAATAAGATTGATACAACCCTAATTTATCAAGCTGAAGCAGACAAACCTATTATGGAAAAAAAGGTTTACCAATTAGCATTAGAGCAAGGAATTATAGACCAAAATCTCTACGACGAACTTTTTGATCTATACAATAAACGTAACAAAGTAATACATAGATATATAATTACTGACTTACTAACGAAAGACGTGATGAAAATAGTTTATGATTACGGAATTATGCAGGAAAAAATTGGAGAGGTTGTAAAAAAATATGAGCAAGACCAATTTAAAGCAAAAATTGGAATTTACGGAATTGATTATCCACCTGATACACCATTAAACGAATTACGCAAACGAGAAATGATCGGCGGATTAAAAGAAAAACACGCCAATGATGAGTTAAATAAAGGAATCACTTTTACACTTTAAATTATAATTATATTTGTTTTTAAAAGTATCAAAATTATAGCAAATACCTTTAATATCCTTCGACCTCCTTTACAGATGATAAACACGCCGAATATTACGAAAAAACCAGTCATTGAGATACGAAGCAATCTAAATTTATTCTTAATATAAGTTGCCCTATAAAAGATTGCTTCGTGCCTCGCAATGACCCGGACTACATAAAAAGTTTCCTTATTGTCAATTGCAAATTGCCCATTGCCTATTGCTTATTAACCTCTTTCAACTGATCTAAAATCCACAGATAATCCTCCTGGTTGTTTACAAAATCTTTATTGGTAACATCTATAACCAACACATTTAGCCCTGTGGCCGATTTTATAAAGTCGAGATAACCACGGTTAATGTTATCAAGGTATTCAGCCGTAATGTCCTGTTCGTAGTCGCGCCCGCGTTTTTTAATTTGCTGCAGCAGCCTTTCGGTGCTTTGGTACAGGTAAATATACAGGCCGGGTTTGGGCAGCTCCTTATACATAATATCAAAAAGGCGGTGGTACAGGCGGTATTCGTCTTCGCTAAGGGTAATTTTAGAGAATATAAGCGACTTAACAATATAATAGTCGGCTACCACAAAATCGCTGAACAGGTTCAGTTGCGAGAGGTCATCGGTAAGTTGCTGGTAACGGTCTGCCAGGAAAGACA
>Ga0247815_10001573_pt1 | contig 17367 bp, 21 predicted proteins | sample UWRJL194509B1_FD_181014 | JGI IMG/M metagenome (GOLD analysis project Ga0247815, IMG submission 181014) | Plant litter microbial communities from Arlington Agricultural Research Station in Wisconsin, United States - UWRJ-L194-509B-1 | ecosystem: Environmental > Terrestrial > Plant litter >...
AAGGCGGGCTGACCGTGACTGATATGGAAGAAATCGCTTTGGATAGCTATCCAATGAACATTCTCGCACCAGATGCGCGGTGCGTCTTTACTTTCGAAGGGGGGGGGTCCTATACCGCTGCTCATCAATTGGCATTTACAGCTTCACCTCGATCAGCTTGACGCGCGAGTCCGCAAATACAACACCGAAGCCGACGGTCCAAGATGCTTCGTCCCGTGAGTCGGTTGCCGTGCGTACGTTGTATGGAAGTGCCAACATGGTGTAAGGATACAAGTTTGTTGTATCCGGTTTCGCTTTTGTTTGTTTGCTGCCTAGCACTCCATGAACTACAATTCCCATTGTGCTTGAACATGCTGCTCTGCTCGCCTCCCCCGTGTATACTAGTTCGATCGTCGACGGTCGCGCAGAATTGCATACGTTTGTCAACTTGCACTTCGCAACGCCGGTCGCCCTTCAGCAGTCGGGGCTCACGCTGCAGATTGAAGTAACGCATGACCCGCGTGTATCTGACAGAGGCGGTAAGTGTGCGAGATAAGTTAACGTTGAAAGGTCAATGAAACTGCCACCAGCATGAAGGCACTGAGCAACTCCAAGGATTGATTACAAATAAAACTGTACCCCAAACACACAGACACATTCCTAGGTCGTACATGTCGTTTCGTCAAAGATAAGATTTAGGTTTTCGCTCCCAATACAATACGATTACCTTGCAACGGCCCGCACGCGAGCCCAATCAAACTAACACGCGCCTATCCGACAAAACGAGTCTTCCAACGTTCTGGATGAGATTCTGGCGGCGCTGGCCATGCTCATCTTCGCTCATGATCTCTTGACGGTCTACCACGTCCAGAATTGACGACGAGTCAGAGTACACGCTCGACGGCGCGTCCGAGACCCAGGTGAAAGGGTCGACGCTGAGCAGATCCCTGTCCCTTTGCGATCTGTGCAGAGACGATGACGTGACGTCCGTCGCAGAAATCGAGCTCGGCGACATGTAGAATCCGACACGCGCGAGACGGGGGTCATCGATGCCCTCGACGCTGAGATGGAAGGTCGGGACATTCACGTTTGCAGAACGCTGACGCTCCACTGGGCGTGTGGGGAATGGATGATCACGACCGCGAACAACGCTGGGCGATTGCTCACGCTTGGCAGGAGGCAGAGACGGCGTGCGACGAAGACCCGAGGACAGCGATGGGGCTGGCGAGAACGCGCGGGGCGGGTCCTGACGTTGCACCGGTGACCCAGGAGCTGAGACTGCGATCGTATGTTCGCCGCCTCGGGCGTAGGCCAGCTCGGGCTCGTCCACCGGCGCTGGCACCGACTGATAAGCACTAGGTCCGCGCATGGCCTCACGCTTCTGAACTGTGACCTGATACTTGCCAGATACCGGCAGCGTGGGTGTTACTCGTCCCGTCATGGTGGGAGAAAGAGCTGTTGGCGACATGATACCAGGCGGGGACGCAGTCTCCACTCGTTGAACTGGCGAAGTCATCCAAAGAGGCAACGGTGACACTGCGCGTGGCGGAGACGCGGCGGTGGTAATCGGGGGCAGAGGCAGGGGTCCAGTTGGCGCGGGCTTCATTTGAGCGGAATCCATTGTTCCTGCCTTGGCTGGACGAGGGTACGCGATGTTGATGATAGCAGACGTTGAAACAGAACCTTCGAGCTCAACAATCGGCGGCGGTGACTCAACCCGCGGAATGGGGTTAGCAGACTTGGTGGATGCGGGACTGAGAAGCGCTGCACAAGGTGGCGATATGGCACGTTGAACTGGCGAGCGACCCCGTTGAACCGGAGACATTGCTCGCTCACTGCCACCGGAGCGGGATGTACCGGACCGTGCCGGTGCTCGAACAAACGCTATTGGTACGCGGTCTTCTGGCTCAGGCGTTTGGGCGATAAAGCTCAGGGTTGGCGCTCCGCGTCGGGAGGGGATAATGGGTCCCTTGGCTGCACCACGAGAACCCTTCTTCTCAATCCAGGACTCACGGTTGGCTTTGGCGAAGCGGGCGTGGATGGGAGCTTGAGCACGAACTTCGGCTGAAGGCGGTGACGGGAGGGCAGGCATAGGTTCGACAGGCGCGATACTTTGAGAAGGAGAAGGACCCGGAGACTTGGAACGTTTGTGGAACATGAAACCCATTGACTTCCCCGCTTGTTTGGTTGGGGATGCGGGCTTGGATACGGGCTTGGGCTTGGGTTTCGTCAGGGCAGCTTTGCGGGCGGACGCCTGCTGCGCACCGCGCAATGGCAGGTCTACAGGGAGCCACATGTAAGTCAAAGGACTTGGTCCACTTGTCGGAGCGTTAAAACGCACCTCGGTCGGACGATGCGATGTGTGGTTCACCAAGGAGTGCGGCAGCTTTCTTTGAACTGGTAGGCGGGCACGGGGTCGACTCGCCAGCGAGGTCGTCGTTCACAGACTGCAGAATAAAGTCAAAACGCGTCCACTTCCAGAAGAATAAACATATTTACGGCGACAGAAGAGGATTGGTGGGTTTCATTTGACCCAGTGAGGGAGTCTGACGAGTTATTGAGCTGCGCCACGCGTGTCAGCATCCGCGTGTATCAAAGAAAATCTGACTCGTACACCAGGACGCTCAGCAATTACCCAGCTGAAAGGGTGATCCTGTGTTGTGCCAAGTTCCGGGAGGCGGAAGTGGACAGCAGCAGGCTTGGAGACTTTGGTTGTAGTGACCATGATTTCGTGCGGACGCTCAGGGTTATGGATCCAAAAACCTAGGCAGAGAGAGAGAGATACAGAAAGAGCAGAGTAGTGGTGAACCAGCCACTGGGCCCTGGTGCGGGCAGAAGAACGAAGGAGGAGGGAAAGGGGAGGCTGACCTCACGCCTGGGTTCCGCGCGCATTGATGCACGTCAAGGGCTGCCAAGGAAACAGTGTTCACGCACGAACCTTCTTTTCAACGAGGTCCGTGGTCACCGTTCATCTCAGATCACAATGTGTGGAGAAGTTTGTGCACATCAAGGTCCCCATCTTGCGGGCAAGTCGGGCAGGGCCAGGTCGAATAACGGGATGAAGGGGGGCGTTGTGGCGACGGCGGTCGAATCCGATCATCGGCTGTGAGCATTCAAGCACAACTCAGTCAAGCATCGCCACAAAACTATATCAAGAATGCTTCTTATCGTCAGCCGATATATGACAGGTTCACTAAGCATGCCCAAAGAGTCCTTTGCTTGTTGAGCTCCTTGTCGTTGGTATGAATTTCCTGACCACTTCATTCACCCAAGCGATCGGGACTCCGCAATCAACGGCATCCTTCACTGCGGCATTCATCCTGGTAATATATTCTTGCTTTGGAGATGCCTCCGTGACCCGAAGGCGATCGATGTAAACGAGAACCTGCTTTTGCTGTGGCTGAACCGACTCGATGTCGATCCAACCGTTTGTGGCTGGCCAGAAGTCCACTTCAACATACTCCTTGGTGTACGCCAAGGGCACGCCTTCGTTAACGTCTAGCCTCGCCTCGTCTTGTTCGAGAAGCGTATAGACCATTCCGAACACCTCTGGTCGCGTGTGACTGGCTTGGGATCCAGGTACGTTCACGCTGCTACCAGTAGCCACGTCCACCTGAACAATGTTTGCGTAGCCACGGCCGTTGATGATCCATCTCCAGTTACCGCGAAGCCGCGCAATGCCCATGTAAGTAGATGTCGGGCAGCGACTCGCCATTTGGGCTAGCCAGAGGTTGGAACCGTAAGCAAAGTACAAAGTGGGTTGGTGCTGCGCCAATGCAGCAGCACCAGCATCCTTGGAAGCAGCCACAGTGGTAGTGCCGGACATGCTGGGGGACGAGGGCAAGAGAGGACGGAGTCTATGCTAACAACGGGTATGTTGGCTCCGGCTCTTGAGCAAACAGTCGAAGGCATGCTAGGCGCGCTAACACCCGGAGGCGGCTGACCGAAACCTCCGTGATCGATAGGACTCAAGTTTGAGCAGCATGTTGCCGTATCTGGGGTGACAGCCCGGTCACGTTGCCGTTGCAAGACGAATCGCGCCGTTCGGTTCAATCCCCGCATCCTGCACCTTGGCCCATCTCCTCATCTTCCTCACCATGGATCGTCCACCACCACCACCCATGCAGCCGCCGCCCGCACCACCTGCTTCCTTTGCTGACTTTGATTTCACATTCGATACGAGCTTCCTGCCAAGTGCCGATGCGTTTGGACTGCAGGCGCCACCACCGCTGGACGGCGCGAGCGAGATGTTCGCGCCAGAAGAGACCACGACTCTGCTTGGCTTCCTCGACAACTTTGCATTTGACTTCCCGATGCCAGACGCCACAGACAGCGCTTCTATGCACGATCCTATGGCGGGCTTCAGACTACAGCCTCCACCGCCGCCCAGCAACTTTGGGGAGCACTCCTCGACGGCCAACCCGATGCACTTGCACCCGAATCCTGAAAATGACCTCACGAATACCAACGGCATGATGCCCGCCCACCAGAATTCACAAACTGCGTCATCTTCATCAGACACCCGCAAGGCACAACCGCGCATGTCCAAGCAGACTCGACCCTCCGCTTCACCGGACGACGATGACGCGCACGACTCACATGAAGCACACTCATTGTCACAGCCGGTTGCCTCGTCTTCATCGGCATCAATTGCGGCGCGTAAGAAGGCTCCTGTGCCGTCGTCTCAGAAACGTCTCAACCACATCGCCAGCGAACAGAAGAGACGAAACATGATCCGCGACGGTTATGCGAACCTCACCAAACTCCTCGCTCCTGCTGGTACACATATCGAAAACGCCCTGCCGAGGAGAGGGCGACCGCGCGGGTCTGGTGCGCGTGGGAGAGGGCTTGGAAAGGGCAAGAGTGGTGTGCTGTTCCGCGCTGTCGAATACGTTGCATGGCTACAGGAAAACTGCGACGCCCTCGAGGAAGAGATTGCGCGCATCGAATCCGTACCACCCTCGATCAGGTAGTTGGAGGCTCTGTCGACGAGTTGGACTTGCTGCTTTCGCTTTTGCACTCACGATCCTGTGACGATGTCTTTGCTGTTGTACGCTTTTTATTCAACCTCTGCACGAACTGTAATACCCCTACGTAGCATCCCCTGGTTATATCGAGTTACGCCGCAACCCGCGGCCCTTGCGCTTCTTCTCTGCTCCTTCGGTGCCGTCCTCCATGGCGGTAGGCAATCGACCCTCTTTCTTGAAATTCTCAAGCATCTCCAGAGCAGCGCGGTACCCAACCTCTTCGATCTCTGCGAACTTCCCAAATTGGAGCGTGCCGTACTGTCCAGGCTGTCAGTTTCAATGGATGCGGGAAATCATGCGGCGACTCACGTCTTGGACTGGCATCTGCATGTATAGCGCGCCACGAGCGACCTTAGCCTCCTCGAGGGACACCACACTCGACACGCTAGAGAACAGAAGGCTCAGAGTTATGTGACAACGTCGACTAAAATAACTCACTAGGCGAGACGCGCTTGGATCTCCGCAATGCTGGGGATGACGACCGTTGAGAATGGATTCCACCTGTTCAGCAGTAACCACCAGCCCGAAATCGTGTCCCCAAACACTCGCGGCGACGTGTCGTCCAACTGCGTGATTTGCGTCAGCTGCAGTCACTACTAGCCCACGTGAAAGACCGGCGCACCGAGCCAACGTCAACCGCGAAGACCGTGTTTGCTCCCATTGAGAACATCGTCGGCACCGGTAGATTATCCAGGTACCCTCCGTCGACAAGCATGTCGCCGTTGTCAGACAGTGGTGGAAGCAAGCCGACCAGGGTCATAGATGCACCTGCACGAAGCACGTTAGTTCATGAGCTAGGTCTTACGGCAATGAACACCGCAGATTTTTGGGAGACGCACGAATAAACCGCCATGCGTAGCCAGTGTCGTGGATTTCCATCCTCGACAGGCGGATGTTTGTCGTGTTGCAGAAGTACGGTAACCACATGTCTTCAATGTGCAGGTCATAGAAGGCCTGGGAGAGCGTGATTAGAACGCGCATTCGATGAGGCGTCGGCAACTCACTTTGTAAATCGAGCGGTTAAACTCGTGCCCCTGGATATCAAACAAACGGCGTTAGCAGGGCCTCTTCGCTGCACAGGCGAAGGCGAAACGAACAGTCGTGTACGCCACCACGGGCCAGGTCAGGTCAGAGATGATGCGCCAAATTGATGCCATGCGGCTGCTGAACTGCTTCGCCCTGGCTGTGGTCGAGAAGATATCCATTTCACGCGCATACAGTCCGCCCATGAGTGCGCCGATGCTTGTCCCGCCGATATGGTCAATCGGGATGTGGTACTCCTCTAGAGCGCGAAGGACACCGACGTGCGAGATACCGCGCGCGCCACCACCTCCAAGAACGACACCGATACTCTGGCCAGTGAGACGCCGAGCGAGTCTCGAAAAGTCGCTCATGTGGTGAGGACGGCGTGGGCTGGGAAGACCACGCGAAGGGAAATACTGGCCAGTGTAGCGACGGAGCTGGTGCTCAAGGCGTTCCCGAAGTTCTTGAAGCTTGAGTTGAGCAGCCGCTGTGGCATCATCGAAATCCTTGCCAAACGAAGAAGTTGTTTTGCCGCCTGGAATGCCCTGAGATATCATGGGTCAGCGGCGCTATAGAGTTGCTCCCGTCCAAATGAGGCTCACTGGCAGTTCAACGTGCAGGTGGCCTTGGGCCCAAGGACGGCTCTGGAAGCAGGTTAGAAGGTGCAAAGATCTACGCGGCACAGACTCGCCTTGAGCCATTCACGCGTTGATCCAGGGGCGACGTTCCGTGTTGCATGTAGCAAAACGAGTTCCTTCCGCGCCGTGGTCTTGGTCGAGAGCAACAAGCGCTCATACTCGCCCATAGGTGCAACGACGTCGCCGATGCCGACGAGAAGGATAGTATCGGCCTAGGAGATGGTTTAGTGAGATTAAATCCACAGCAGCGGCAACTTGGAAACACACCATCCGGATGCAGGTTTGTGTCCACGGTGCAGACACTGGCGCGTCTGCAACATATATAACCATCCGATACCGCAGTTCCTGGTCGGTCAGCCAGCTCGCAACCTTGAGCTGGCCCATCCGTGTAAACGCATGCCGTCCAAGATGGCTCATAACGGATGCCTGGTTCAGGTACGACGTCCGCGCGCCGACGCCTTCTAGTGCAGCGTGCAGCTTCCGAGCGAACGCATCGATGGGTACGTCGTTAGAGACAGGCAGAATGGCGACAGTCTTCATGTTGAAATTATTGCGGCGCAGATCGTCGCTGAGCCCATGATGAGGTCGGACGGCGGACGAATCTACTTCGTCTCGCACACGAGAGGCGATAATTCGTAAGAGCCTAGAAGGTATTCAGCCTCAGAAGAATCGATGCGGCACGGTATGACACAAAAAGCTCACTGTGAAGTCACTTGTGGATGCCTGGCGGAGATTGCGTTGAAGAGTGTGACGGGCAGTCGGACGAGCTCGGTATCACGAATGGCATGAAGCGTCGTGCGTCGCCTCGACCGCGCAATGACATCGAGTTCACCAATTGAGTCGCCCATGCCATACTCCGCTTGGATCTTGACACCGCCGTCCGGTTTATCGGCGAGCGAACGCAGGCGGCCATTGATGACAATGTAGAAATCCTTGCTCTCTTCTCCTGGCCGCCAAAGGACTTGACCGCCATCCACTTGGTGCCAATCAAGCGCAGCATCGATTTGAAGCACTAATGATACGGGTGATGAGTGGGTTACAGTGCAGGCGATAAGCTGGGCTTACCGAGCGGAGAGAGGAGGGAGATTAGTCTTTTCGACAGCGTGAGAAGAACGATTGGGTTCTTCTCGATAAGGCGTTCGAGCGAGGCCGCCGGAAGGAACCCAACATATGCGTCTGTCTTTGCGCGAATGTCGACAAACGACGCCGTATTCGTTAGCGATGCTGCACTCCCGCGTCAGCAATTTGAACACGAACGACGTATCATGAGCGCCTACACAGGTAGCCAGCGATGCCTCCGGGCTTGACAGTGAACAAATGCTTTGACTTCGGTGGAGGGGCAGGGGCAGGTTCCGGTTTGCGAGTGTCTGCCCTCGAGCGTGGGCCGCGATTTCCACCGCCTCCGAGAGTCGTTGTTGACTTAGCTCGCGAACCCTTGGTCCCAATGCCGCTAGTCTGAGATCCGGGTTTAGATTGTGGTACACGATCGGTAGGTTCTTGCATGCTGTCAGCGGGTTGGTCGAGCGGGAGTGAGACGTCGAGGAATCCGTCGATCACATAGAATAAGCCTGCAAAGAGTATGAGCAACCAAGTTCAAAGCTTGGTACTGGTGGAACACACCTGCGTTCTTCTCGTTCGCACTGACCAACACGGAGCCGGCCGCAAAGAACAACAGCTCAACGTCGTTGTCCAGTCCAAATGGCGGGGCCCCATCCCCTGCAGACATTGCAACACTGCTCGAGGAGTCGTCCGGTAGAATAGGTAGTCCGCCAAAGGCCGAAGTGAACAGCGGTGCCTGCGCGCCGCTCGTCGTACTGCGCGTCTCCATGGAAAACACGCCTGGAGAGCTACCGCCCGCATCTAGCGAGTCGTTCTCAGTAGGAGGCTGCAAGAGCCCGATGCTCTTCGCGATGCACGACATGACCTCGTCGCGGAGGTTGAACTCGTCTTCAACGGCGAGCATGGATGAAGTAGCACGTGGCCGTGGTGTTTCGACGATGCGTTTCCCGCCAACCAAGACGGCTTGTGCGACTGAGAACGAGCGATCGCGGCCGGAGGGCAGGTGCGGTGCGCTTGTGTGTCCGGTCATAGTAAGTAGGTCACCGGCGTTCAAACCAGTGCGACTGCCATGCGAGGTGTAAGGCGTAAATGGCGGAGGAACCTTTGTGCTAACGGGGCTTTCGGTGATGGTCTGCGCTGAAGTGATGCGGCTGAGGCTCTGTGCACCTCCCGGTAGACGTGCTGGTGGAGGGTCTGGCATAACACCAAAGTAGTCATCCTCAGAGTCGTGCGGGTCGGAATCGCCTGCTGTGTCGAGTCGATGGCGCAAGGCTTGCAGGCCGCCGCCTTCATAAAACGAACTCGGCAGAGGGTGGCAAGCGAGATCGTTGATAGCCTTTTCCGTGCGCAGTAGCTCTGAAGTCAGACCCAGATACTTGTGGGCAGCGTGAAAGGTAACTCGTGAGAATCGCGTGAGAATGACTGCCGTCAAATGTAGGTAAGCAAAGGTTGGCCAGACGATACTAACAGCCACACACCTTGCACGATGTGACCCGACGCCTTGGGGAACTTCTTGGTGAGTCGCTTGAACGCTTCGGCAGGAATGACCGCCAACGTCGTATCAGTTGTTGCCCGCGCAATGGTGCCGTGGTGAATGCCTGAGGTGTGGATTGAAGGTCGCGCCATGGAAGGGTTGCGGCGATGCCGAGACGGTTGCATAGGTGTTAGAGGCCGCGAAGCCGACCTCGACGGCGGAGAGTCGTCATCGTCAATCTCAGTCACAATTGGCTGGATGGTTGACCCTTCTGAAGACTCGGCTGCCCGTCCTCTCCTCAAACCCGGCGCCAACACGAGTTCATACGATGACCCACGCATCTCGAACGACGGTCCTTCATCATCGTCGTCGCGCATCATGCTCGCCAGATCCGACTTGTCGTCCTCCTGCCACGCAATTTGCACGTCCTCCGTGAACAGGCTGAGGATCGTAAACAGACTCGACAGCGTGGCGCCTCCGCCGACCTCATTGAGCAGCTGATACCCGTTCATGTCCTCATTATCCCACTGGGTTGGTGCCGCATTCGGCTGCTGCTGGCCTTTGGCGTACACCTCGACGGTACCGTCCATGACACAGTAGAAGCTTTTGTCCTGGTCGAGCGAGAGACTATCGCCTGCGATGAGCCGCCGCGTCTGCACATGGCGCGCAAGCTCGTGGAATACCTGCAGACCGATGAGCGGATCAGATGTCGCGCTGCGAAACTTCCAAACGTGTATTACGCACCGGTTTTTCGAGGAAGCCAAAGATTCGAATAGCTTGGAGGAAGTCGTCTAGGTAGTCGTGGAACGCCGGTGGCGGGTCAACGGTGTTGACATCAGGATGTAGCGCGTCCGCGCCTGGTTTCGTGAGCGGTGGCTCGCGTAGGCTGCTGTACCTGCCCAAATACTTGATTCGAATGAATACCGCCAGCGCGACGCTGCCAAGCCCAAATAGTAGCGCGAGAGTCCAGAAATTGAGCTACACGCAATGTGAGCTCGAGCCGTATGTGACAGTAGATTGGTTCAACGGACGGTGAGTGTGAACGAGTACGAGACGACTGTGATGATGAATTTCGGGATGGTTATCGTGACGAATGCAACAAGATAGCTGAACCAAGATAGCAGCCAGTCTGTGCGCGAGCATCGAGGCCGTCAGTGTGTGGCTTACGAGCGATGAGCAGACACAAACGCACAGATGACCCAAAAGAACGCGGCAAACAAAGACACGAGCGGGTGGCTCTCGCCTGCGCTTGGCTGTGGCGGCGCATTCATTACAGGCGGCGCTTCCGCCATGGGTGCAACAAGTCAGAACTCAGGAGGGCAAGGAGCGTGTGCAAACCCAAACCGCGATCGCCGTAACGACGTCACACGTGCGTGCACATGATTCCCAAAACAATCACCGCGCATTCATCTGGAAGCTCTACTAGAGCAGTATCAGAACATCGGGGTATGTTGCGGTACAGATTAACAAAAGAATGCAGAACGGTAATAAAAGCTGTTCGTATTCGTACAATCTGCCGTTTGTGCTCACGGGACTATGTTCCTCAACAGTGCCTCGAGTGGCAGCGATATCCGCGGAAATGTGGCGAAACAAGAGACGCAAATCTGCAGCGAATGAAGCAGTCATCAAAAATATATGTGCGGCAGGAGAGGATTCAGGAGGGCAATGGCGCGCCAAACTCCCGACACCGGGCTACTTGGTCGCGCATGAGAACAAGGAACTCTGAAGCTGCCGGTCCGCCGGGTCGGAGCCTTCGCCTTCAGCATACCCTGTCCTTGCGACAGATGCAGCGCACTCCATCTCCAACCCCTGGCAGCGGGCCATCGTCTCGCCTACCCGCGCCACAGTACACGCCAATCAAATTCGAACGTTTGTTACAGATGCAACGGGCGGCCACTACCAGTGAGGACGAGTTCCAGGGCGAATCCACCGACAACGACAAGTATGCTGCGTACCTCTCTGACGCTCGTAAGCGCATAGAAAGAGGCTACAGTGGTCTTTGGCAACACCTCATGGAACATGCTAGCATTCGAAAGGTCTTCGACACGTTCAGTGAAGCCGCCAAGCAACAGCTCCCCGAGAAGGAAGACGTCGAGCAACATCTTTCTAAGCCGCTCGACGATTTACTCAACACTATCAGCTCAGCCGTAGTTGGTTACGCAAAACTCCATTGCATTTGCTTGCACGAGGAGGTCGTATGGTTTCGCGCGCACCGTAGGGAAATACACGGCGGCTTCATGAACAAAGCTACCAAGCCAGATCGCAGATGCGTAATCCGTCAGCCCCTCCCAGAGAAGATCAATGCGGCAAACGACGAAAATTTGGGTATCGGCGAGCTCTTGACAGAGAAGCAAAAGCAGAAGATGCTCCAGACGCCCTGGCAGGAGATGGTGGGCGTCGGCGAGGACAATGTCAAACCAAACGCAAACATGGGCCAGCTGAAGTCTTACCTGATCGACCACCTCAAGTACCGCGTCGATTACCCTGTTGCCCGGGGGGTTCATCATCGACAAGACGGAGACGAAATTCCGACTGCGCCTCGCCGGCATGAACTCGCACGGATTTTGGAGTTCGCCTGATTGTCTCCTCGATGACCTCGAGACATGGGTCGCGTACGTCTGCGAGGTGTATGAGACACACGCAAGGAGAATCAAAGACATCCAACCCGTCGTCGAGGACACTCGCGTGTTCCACCGGTTCACATTGCTCGGACAGAAAACACTCGTCGCGCCCGTGTACGCCAAGCCCCCGCCCGGCCGCACAACGTTCGTTGGCTTCGTCCTTGACATCGACGGCAGCACCCACCCGGCTCAGGTGAGCGAGAAGGATGAGACGCTCTCTGACGTCTACAAGACGCGATTTCCCAACGGAGTGGTCAAAGTCTCTTGGCGGAATACCAAGGAGGCTGGTCACGAGAAGGAGATGTACGTCGCAGCGCATGGCGACACGACTTGGAACCCCGGTCTCGCTCGTCATGGGTTGTCTGAGCGTCTGGTGGACTATGGAGTCGAGAAGTTTGATCTCGACCTGAAGGTTCCTGGCGCGGGTAGTCCCAGTCCTGACCCGGAGGCTCACCCCCCTACACTGTACCCCGAGGTCATCACGTTGCGTAGCTTCGGGGAACCGCTCTCCCAGTGCAAAACCCCACGCGAGCTATTTGAAGTCATCTACGACGCATGTCTGAGTACGTGCCTCTTTCATTGCATTATACGAGCTGACGATTCACCTAGCATTGGAGGATATGTATGTCGCAGGCGTACTTCACCGCGACGTGTCGGGAAGGAATATCATGTGTCATCCAGTGCACAAGACAGCGACTGGTGAGCGCAACGTCGCGCAGCATCTTCGGTGCATTGATTTTGTGCTGTGAGCATCAACGCAATCACACGGCGGTTTGCTGAATTTGGTCTCAGCGGTCGCGAAACAAATGGCTACCAGTGCCTCGTGATGGACCTCGATCATGCGACACGCATCGCCAAACCAGCTAGCCCCGAAAACGATGGGTCGACTCATGACAACGGAATTGCTGAAGAGACCGGTTCTCACCATCGTGTCGTGCGCCATTTGCGTTCCGTTTTTCTCACGACTCGTTTGACCCAATCTTCAAAGGGTACCCCCATGTTCATGGCTTTGGATCTGCTAGAAGTGGAACGGGAATACAGCCGGGACGATTTTCGCTACATCAACGACGCGGCGTGGTTCTCAACACTAATGGCAAACTCGAGAGATCCGGATGAAGCAATTGCTCGGGCATTCTCCCCTGACGCTGCGAGGGCCCATGGATATCACGATGCCAAGCACCTCAATCTCTACGACGAAACTTGGCTTCGAGAAAAGCTTGCTGCGCTGCTCCAACATTTCGATACCACGACATTTGGCGGGCGCTCTCGGAAGTCTTCCGCGACGCGATCCAATGGCAACCGGTTGCGCCACGACATTGAGTCGTGTTTTTGGGGTATGTGCCCATATTGGTTTGTACCTGCTTGTCACTGACGTGGACACAAGTCTTATACTTTTACCTGGCGCGCGCGAGTCCACTGGGCTCCAGCAAAGAAGACAATCCCTCCGCGTACCGGGTCTTTGTCGAGAATATGCTTTACGAGGACGGCACTGGCCGGGACAAACTTTTAGTCTCCGGTCTCGACTCAGACAAGGTCCTGCATCCGGAATTACGTCAGCTTGGCGATGTCGTGCGAGACTTGCACGATTATCTATTGGCCGTCCCGTGGCAGAAGATGGAGGAGGACTCCCACTTCCCTGGTGACCTGCGCCTTCATCCCGCACACACCGCTGTCGTCATGCGCCGGATCCTCTTGGCAGCAATGAACGATCCAGCGCTTCAAGACGTCCTCGATATCGAGCTGTGCACCACGCACCCTCGCGATCCCCTGATTTACAGGAGTTTATACTATAGCAACACAGACACAGATTCCAGCCAGAGTTCCTCGCAGTCCAGCAGTACCAACTACTCTATCGCAAGCCACACCTCCGGCAAGAGACCCCGCGCAGATAAAGCGGCAGAATTGCCACCAGCCAAACGTCGTAAAACTGAAACCAAAGCTGATTCGGTTGAAGGCCTGTCTCAGAAGATTTGGAAGGACCACAAGTGGTACTCAGTCACACCGAGAAAGTAGTTTAATTCACGGCCTGAGTCCGCTTATTCCTCATCCATCTGGCTCCTGAAACACATAATCCCCAGCTTCCTTGCGCATGTCATCAGATAGCCAGAGACTCTGTCCACGATTTAGACCCACTGCTTTTACCTTCGCACTCACGACCTATTTGACGATGCTCTGGCTGTTGCACTTGCTAATCACGGTCACACAAGTGCATATGATTCCGCGAGCGGTCACCGTTTGTTCACCTGAAAGCTCTATGAGCATTATTAGGACATCGGAGTATGTTACAGTGCACATCAATGAGAGGAATGCATAAGCGTAATAAAAGGTGTTCTTATTCGTACAATCCGCTGTGCTGAGCCGTTTGTGCTCATGGGTCCATGTTCCTCAACCATGCGCCAATAGAACCTCTACATACGGTATCAGCAAGCAGACAGTGTTTGCAGCAGCACATAGACTCACAGGAAACCTTCGTGCCTGAGGAACAAGGCGCGCATTGTGCCCTTGCTCCAGAACCGGATCGCATATGAAAGCGTCGCAATCGTCGCAGCATGCCCTAAGCGGAAGTGACATCAGCGCAACTGCGTCTCAACAAGAGACACAAACATACCGCGAATGAAGCAACCGCCAAAGTAGATGCGATCTAAGCCGTACTTTTCCGCGTTCATATACGCAATCTGGCCGATGTTGTTTGAGACCGCGTAGAGCAAGCTCCTCGAGATGTCCTCGGGCGAGAAGCTCTGCTTGTCTACGCCTTTTTTGAACACCTTGCCGAACGAACTCGCAATCGTGGTCGACTTGAGCCCGAGCTTAGAGTAGTCCGAGCCGTAAATGTCACCGACGAGCATGTCTACGGCAGCGTTGTTACCCGTCTCAGATAGCGCCAGCATCTCGTCGAATGAAGTCGCTGGCGTGAGAAGCGAGAGAAGACCCCACAATGTGCCTCCGCCGAGAGACGTGCCAGAGACACGCTCGAACGTACCGTCCTCGTCGACCCGAATGATACTGACACCACTGCCAATATTGACGAGCAGACACGGGAACTGCGGGTCCGGGTCATCAATAAACGTGACGCTATACTTGGGTGGGTCTGGCGAAGGTCTCGGCAACGACACAGGGACGCCGACGGTCTGCTGAATGAGCTCGTCGCTAAAGTAATAGACCTCTCCCGGGATAAGCGTGATGAACCTGAGCCCGGCAATGAGACACTCCATCTCGTCCTCGCGGGCTACTGGAACGCCTGTGCGTGCAGCAATATCGTTGCCGAAGAGGTGTGCGCCGCCGCCGGTGGCCATGATGTGGACCATGCCGCGCATCTTGTCGAGTGAGACACCGTGCACGGCAGCTGAGCGCTCGATGAGGCCTGTGATGAATCCCACGCATGCGTCCATGTCTCCCGTCTCGAAGCGGGCAAAGTTGAGAGACCCGCCGGGGAAGTTGCGGTGCTGTTGTTGGCGCAGGAGGGATGCGCTGACCGCTGCCGGCGACAAGGCATTGGCTGCTGCTAACGAAGCAGCATCGTTCAAATGAGACTCGAGGATGAGCGGGGTCAGCGCGCCATTGTGTTGTGCCTGTTGGTCGATTGATAGTGCTGGGGTGCTTGTGCTGGGGCTAGTCAGCGGCGATTCTGTCGGTGTTGCGCGGCTCGAGTTGCTCCCATCTGTTGCAACCACAGAGGGCGACCCAGGCGGCTGAGGCGAGCGGGTAAAGAACGTGACCTTGGCCAGCGAGCCTCCGATCTAGAGCACATTCGTTCAATGTATGCATCCCACGGAGACACGACAACCCTTTCGCACGCACGTCTACCGCAATATGCGACACCGGCTCAATATAATTGGGTAGATATATCCCGCGGCTGTCCCGCGTCTGTCCAGAGTATGAGTCTATGCAGTAATGGATATAGAGAGTAACGAAGAAAAAGATGCGCACATCTGGTGAGACCTCTGTGAGAATCTGCGCGCCCCTTGTATCGACCTGGATCATCTTGGCCGTCGGCAGCGCACTGTCGACCAGGTCCATTGTCGCCGAGCTCGAGCTCATGCTCGCCAGTGGGGCTGGCCTTCGAGGTACACCGAGGAGGGCCATGATGATTCAGGCTGACGATGAGGCTGCAAGTTCAAATGCAACCGGCCAAGTGCGCAGGCCAGGCCTATGGTCCGACAAGCCGGTCAGCCGAGAGTGCTTATTATCCCATGCCACCGTTCTCCCGCCCACCCTGAGCTGACGAGATGAACCCGGTTCGCGCGAGCGAGGAGTGCATGCCAATTCACCAGTCCGCGTCTACCCCGTCAAAAGGGCGTGAAGGCAAGGAGAGCAGCACACACAAAGTCGTCACCAGCGACGCTTCTTGCCCAATTCGAGGGCCAGACCGAAAGTCCAAACACCCTCTCGGTTCGCAGCACATTCGATCTGGTCAGGCGCAGCTTCATTCGCAAGTACATGTATCGACGACGTGGGGCCATGAATCGAGACGATCAAGAGCGAGGAGAGGAGAGGCGTGGGGAGCGCGCACATCGCGATACTTTGTACAGACTCCAAGCAGAGGCATCACATATCGAGGGGAAGCAAATTAGAAGAAAAGGGGCCAGCGAATGATTATACTCATACATAACGTCCATGAGTCGTCGCAGCCGATAAGTGGGCAGACGAAGGGTCGTGCAAAGGAGAGCGTTGGCGATAACCAGTATCGCGCTCAAGAGATTGGGGTGCGTCTCGGGCACCGCGCCTCAGCGCGAAAATCCATTGTCCAGTTTGGCGCCACGCGACTTGAGGACTCGCAGCCTTGTCATGAGTTCCTGCATTGGATGGATAAGCGTCAGCGCGCGTTTTCACCATTCGCCAAATGCTGCAGAACGCACCTGGACCTCGTCCGGCCGCAGGCTGCCGCGGTTCGCCTCGTCCCGCACACCGTTCTCAATGCTCTGCAGCACGTCCCCAAATAGCTCGTGGTGCTGCACGCCAAAGAAGTTGACCAGTTTCTGTGCCCGCTTACGCCGTACTCCGAAGCCCGTTGGGTACTCCGTGTCTGGCTCGAGCTCGTTCAGGTTGAGTACAGACGCTGCAGAAGATGATGATTCGCGTCCGGACGGGAGGGAAAGACGCCGTCCCGAAGTCGTGGCGTCGACAGCGTGCTCTTCGTCGCTCGACCGCTCGTTGACGAGATCATACAGGTTCATCAGAGACTCCCGATCACCCTGCCATCGTCATGAGCATTCGATCAAACCAAATCGAACTGTAGACAACTTACCCGTTCAACAATTGCTCCTAGCGAGGCCAGCGACTTCTGGTAATGCCTGAACTCTGGGCTCCCAGTCGTGGCAGGATCGGGATACTGAGCGGAAACCGGCGTGAGACCAGCATCGTCATCAGTAGCCGCGTCATGTAGTTGTAGTGCGGCGAGCAAGTTCTGGCTCGACTCGCTCTCGTTGTCGGTTGGGCGGCGCCAAAGCGTCCCGCGGCCTACACCTGTAAAAAGTTCCACGTCCATTTGAGTACGGCCAGACGCCGCAACCAGTACAATCGACATACCTGGCAGCGCGACGGGCTGG
>Ga0247815_10001576_pt1 | contig 17359 bp, 10 predicted proteins | sample UWRJL194509B1_FD_181014 | JGI IMG/M metagenome (GOLD analysis project Ga0247815, IMG submission 181014) | Plant litter microbial communities from Arlington Agricultural Research Station in Wisconsin, United States - UWRJ-L194-509B-1 | ecosystem: Environmental > Terrestrial > Plant litter >...
GAAGCGCAATCGGCGCTGCGCTACGCCAGCACCGCCGCCGCGATGGACGTGGTGGTGGAGGTGCACGCCGTCGGCGCCTCGGTGGCGCTGCTGCATCGCGACGCGGCGGCCGACGCCGATTGGCGGGCGGCTTTGGCGCAGGCGGTCGAGTTGGGTGTGGCGCTGTACGCCTGTCCGCAGGCGCTGGCGGCGCGGGGCATGCGGGCGGAGGATTTGATGCGCGAGGTGGCCGGCATACGCGGCGCGGCGTCGCTGCTGGCCGCCGGCTTGGCGCCGGGCGGGCGCTTCATGGTGTTTTGATGTCCAGCCCGGTTTCCGGGTCGACGCCCAGGCGCCGGTAGGCCGCGTCCATCACCTTCTTGCGCTCGGCTTCAGGCAAGCCCGGCGGCAGCAGCACGGTGGTTCTCTGGCCGTTTTTATGTTTGAGGACGTAGGTGTATTCGGCGTTTGGATCGCGTGGGAAATATCGATTCAGGATCCATAAGAAAACTATAAGCGTCAGCATCGAACCGCTCGCCCATGAACCTATCAAAAGTAGTCCGTCGATGGTGGTTTGCCAGTTCATTTTTCACCTCCGCGCGATGAATCAAGTACCACGGCGATGGACTAAATTATAGGCGTTCCATTTGATTGCCGTCGCGAGGATGAACGCACAGCGTATGCTCATCCGGAGGGAAGCGGCTTGATGTGGATTGCAGTAGAATCGGAAACCAATAAAAGGACCGAGCATGCACGCAATTGATTTTTCGACGTTGAAGCAACTGGCGGAGGCTTCCGCCGCAGTGACCGGCGCGTGCAGCTGCACCACCGTGCCGCTGCTGGCGTGGCAGCGGCTGCCGCCGACGCTGGAGCTGGACCGCTTCGAGGAGGTGGCCACGCTGGTCGACGATCCCTACGACGATCCGACCTACGCCGAATATCATCCGCGCGGCACGCGCTACGACAGCGAAGACGCGCCCATCGCGCCGCGCTACTATCCTGCCAACCGCTGCCAGATCGCCCGCTGCCTGAACTGCGGCCGCCACTACCTGCGCTACAACGAGGCCGGCGGCTATTTCACCGAGTTGCGCATCCGCGCGCTGCAACCGCAGCTACTGGTCGACGCCGCGCTGTAGACATCAGCGCTGCGTCGACCGAATCGAACGGGGAGGGCCCGGATACGCTATCATCCCGCCTCATCCGTTGTCGCCGATTCCTTCATGCGTATCCCTCGTAGCAAGCGTTATTCCCGATTTCACCACGGCATGGAAGCCCTGCTCGACCTTGCCATGCTGGGCGGGCTGGTCAGCGCGCTGAGCTACCACGTCGGCCTGCACGGCCGCATGGGCGTGACGCGCCACGCGCTGACGCTGCCGCCGGAGCGGCGCCTGCCGCGGCCGCTGAAGATCGCCTTCGCCTCCGATTTCCACGCCGGCCGGCCGACCCATCCGGCCATCTTCGCCGACCTGTTCGCGCTGATCGCCGCCGAACAGCCGGATCTGCTGCTGCTCGGCGGCGACTACGTCACCGGCCCGGCCCGCCACGCGGCGGCGCTGTGTCCGGGACTGGCGGCGTGCCGGCCGCCGCTGGGCAAGTTCGCCGTGTTCGGCAACCACGACCTGTCGACCGACGACCAGTTGATCGCCCGGCTGTTCGAAGCCGCCGGCGTGACGATGCTGGTCAACCGCGCGGCGGCGCTGCCGGCGCCGTTCGACACCGTCTCGGTGTGCGGCATGGACGATCCGTGGACCGGCGAGCCCGACGGCCACGCCACCTTCGCCGGCGCCGCCGCCACGCGCATCCTGCTGGTGCACGCGCCGGACGGCTTGCTGATGCTGGAGGGCCACCGCTTCGACGTCGGCTTCGCCGGCCACACCCACGGCGGCCAGATCGCGCTGCGCGACGGCACGCCGATCGTGATGCCGCAGGGGCCGTTGTCGCGGCCGTATTATTACGGCCGCTTCCCGGTCAAGCACAACGGCGAGCTGATCGTCAGCCGCGGCGTCGGCTGCAGCGGCATTCCGGTGCGCATCAACGCCGATCCGGAGCTGGTGATCTGCACTATGCAATAATCTTTACATGAGCCCGCTACACCTGATCGAAGCAGATCCCACCGCGCCCGAGTCGCTGCTGTTGATGGCGGAGTTGTCGACCGCGCTGGAGGCCATCACCGGCGACGGCGGCAACGCGTCGTTCGACGTCGCCGATGTGCGCGGCCCGGCGGCCTGCTTCGTGGTCGCCCGCGACGCCGGCGGCGCCGCCGTCGGGTGCGGCGCGTTCCGGCCGCTGGAGCCGGGCGTGGCCGAGATCAAGCGCATGTACGCGCGCCATGGCACGACCGGGGTCGGCAGCGCCGTGCTGCGCTACCTGGAGGCGGAGGCGGCCGTGCTGGGCTATCAGGCCCTGTGGCTGGAGACGCGCCTGGTCAACCGCCGCGCGGTCGACTTCTATCAGGCGCGCGGCTACAGCCGCATCGCCAACTACGGCAAGTACATCGGCAACCCGCTGGCGGTTTGCTTCGAGAAACAGTTGTAAGCCTGGTCTTACACGGATGCGCTCCCCGCGCCGCTTACTAGCGTGGATGAAGTCGGTCACAATGTCGTCTGTCATTTCAACAGGCAACACTTAGAACATGCGAATCATCGACCAACGCTATCTCGACGAAGACAATCGTTACTCCACCCAACCATGTCTGCTCAGCATCCTTGAGTTGGACGACGACGCGCCCGACGGCCCCGCCGCCGAAGCCGCGCTGAACCGGCGTCTGCAAGCGGCCTTGCCTGGCCTGCGCGACCAGTCCGGTTTGGTCGGCAAGCGTGGCGCCGATGTGCCGCATCTGGTGGAGATGGTGCAGCAAGTCGCGATCGAGCTGCGCCGGCTGGCGCTCAACGAGGTGACGCTGGGGTTTGTTGGCGTGGTGCCGCGCATGCAGGGGCGCTACCGTCTGGTGCTGCCGTACTCGGCCAAGAACGCCGCCGCTCCGGCGCTGGCGCTGGCCACGCAGCTGGTGGACGCCTTGCGCCACGGCCGCTCGTTCAACCTCAAGGCCGGCCTGGCGCGCCTGCGCGCGCTGTGCGACCGCCGCACCAAGCCGCGTCGCGGCTACTTGATACACACCGCCCGTACCATCTTGATGTCGGTAATCCCCAGCAACACCTTCTCGATGCCGTCCATCTTCAACGTCAACATGCCGTCCTCCAGCGCCGCCGCCAGCAACTGAGCGACGCGGCTGTGCTCCTGCAATAGCTGCTTGACCTTGTCGCTGCCGACCATCAGCTCGTGCAGGCCGACGCGGCCCTTGTAACCCTTGTTGCAAGCGTCGCAGCCGACCGCGCGGTACAGCGTGAACTTGCCGTCCTTGGCGTAGCGCTCGCGCCAGCCTGCCAGCACGGCGGCGCGGCCGGCGTCGGCGTCGCGGACGAAGCTGTCGGTGCGCAGCAACTCCTCGCAATATTCCGTCAACAGCGACTGCAGCTCGGCCTCGCTCGGCTCGACCGCCTGCTTGCACGCGCCGCACAGGCGCTTGGCCAGCCGCTGCGCCAGCACGCCCAGCAGCGCGTCGGCGAAGTTGAACGGATCCATGCCCATGTCCAGCAGCCGCACGATCGATTCCGGCGCGCTGTTGGTGTGCAACGTGGCGAACACCAGATGCCCGGTCAGCGACGCTTCGATGCCCATGCCCACGGTTTCCTTGTCGCGCATCTCGCCGACCATGATGATGTCCGGATCGGCGCGCAGGAAGGCGCGCATCACGGTGGCGAAGTCCATCCCCGCCTTGCGGTTGACCTGCACCTGGCGCAGGCCCTTTTGCGTGATCTCGACCGGGTCCTCGGCGGTCCAGATCTTGGTTTCCGGCGTGTTCAGGTAGTGCAGCACCGAGTGCAGCGTGGTGGTCTTGCCGGACCCGGTCGGGCCGCAGACGAAAAACAAGCCGTACGGTTTCTCGATGGTGGCGCGCAGCCGCGCCAGGTTGAACGGCAGCACGCCCAGCTGGTCGAGCGGGATCGGCTCGCCGGCCGCCAGGATGCGCATGACGATGTCCTCGACGCCGCCGGCCGAGGGTATCGTCGCCACCCGCAGCTCGATGTCGAGCGGGCCGTATTTCTTGAACTTGATCTTGCCGTCCTGCGGCTTGCGCCGTTCGGAGATGTCGAGGTCGCACATGATCTTGATCCGCGCCACCAGCGCGCTGCGGTAGCTGGCCGGAATCTCGGTGTACGGCGTCAGCGTGCCGTCCTTGCGGAAGCGGATGCCGGTCTTGCCCTTGCCAGGCAGCGGTTCGATGTGGATGTCGGACGCGCCCTGGCGGTAAGCGTCCATGATGATCTTGTTGACCAGCTTGACCAGCTCGTTCTCCACCGCCTCGGACAACTCGGCGGGCGCCTCAGCGTCGTCGTCGCCGCCGTCCATGCCCGACAGCAGCTCGCCGACGCTGCCGCTGTCGCCCTGGCCGTGGCCGTAGAACAGCTCCACCATCTGGTCGAACTCGCGCCGGCTGGTGACGCGGAACACCGGCCTGGCCTTGGGAAAGATCTGGTTGACGATGTGGGTGTGCGCCACCCGTTCCGGGTCCAGCGCCACCACCAGCATGCCGTCCTTGCCGTCGTCCAGCGGCAGCCAGCCGGACTCCTCGATGTACTGGCGCTTGAGGTTTTTCAGCAGCTCCACCGGCCGCAACCGTTCCGGCCGGAAGTGCTCGTAGGGCACGCCGAAGAATTTTTCCAGCGCCACGCCGATCACCGCCGGCTTGATGCCGAACTCCGCCGCCAGCACCTCCTCGATGTCGATCCGGCGCGCGCGCGCCGAGCGCGTGGCCCGCTCCAGCTCCGCCGCCGACAGCACCGCCTCGGTCACCAGCCCGTCGTATTTGGTGCGCACCATCTGCGGCGGCTTCAAGCGCTGCGACAGCGCCACCGACAAGGTCTCGCACAGCTCCTTCACGCCGGCCTCGGCGATGGCGGAGAAGGGCGCCTGGTCGCGGTTGTTGATGAACTGGACCACGCCCAGCAGCTCGCGCGACTGCACCGCGATCAGCGGCGCCACCAGCATCTGCCGGGTGCGGTAGCCGGTGCGCTGGTCGACGCCCAGCTGGAAGCGCAGCTCCGGCGAATGGCGCGCCAGTTCGGCCTGGTCGTAGACGTCGGCCAGGTTGACGGTCTTGCGCGTCAGCGCCACGTAGCCGGCGATGCTGGCCGGGGTCACCGCCAGCTTCAGGTCGCGAAACGAGGTCAGCCCGGTCTTGACCTTGGAGACGATGTAGTCCTTCTCGTGGTCCATCGCGTACAGCGTGAAGCGGTCGCAGTTGAACAGGTCGCAGAACTCCATGCCCAGGTCGAGCATGATTTCATCGAGGTTGCTGGTGGCGTGGATCTTGGTGGTGACGGCCTGCAGCTTCTGAAAGAAAGCCAGCCGCAGGTCGACATCGCCGTCGTTCATGGTCGCGCCCCCGAGAGGGTGGGGTCAAGTCTGACATTCGTACACGGGCTCTACCGTAGCGTAGGCTACGGTAGAGCCCGTGTACGAATGTCAGACTTGACCCCACCGGTTTAAAGTTCGACTTCCAGGCCTTCGTAAGCGAGGAAGACTTGCAAAGCGCCCAGTTGCGGCGCGTGGCGTTGCATCACTTCGGCGAACACCGCCTCCAGCTCGTCGTCGCCGCGGGTCGGTTCGTGGTGGGTGCAGTAGAGCGCCTTGACGCCGCAGCGCAGCGCCAGCGCCAGCGCCGAGTCGAAGGTGCCGTGCCCCCAGCCTTGCTTGGCCGGATATTCCTCGCGCGTGTACGAGCAGTCGACGATCAGCGCGTCGACGCCCTGGACCACGGCGTCGATGGCGGCGTTGCGCTCGTCCATCCAGCGCCGATAAGCGTCGTGCTCGGCGTCGCCGGGCGGATGCGGGTTGTAGTACGGCTCATGGTCGCCGGTGAAGAACACCGAGCGGCCGCCGCATTCGATGCGGTAGCCCAGATCCGTCACCGGGTGGTTCATCACCACGTTGCGCACGGTGGCGTCGCCCATCTGGATCGGCTGGCCGATCTCCAGCGTCTGGTATTCGATGGTGGCGTCCATCTGGGTCTCGCTGACCGGGAAGTAACTGTTTTGCAGCTGCACCCCCATCACGTGCTCGATGCCGTTGCCGGTGACCGGATCGGTCACGCCGTGCAGCCGCACCCGGCTGCCGCGGATGAACAGCGGCGTGAAGAACGGCAGGCCGTGGATGTGGTCCCAATGGCTGTGGGTGATGAAGATGTTGGCGTGGATCGGCTTGGTTTTGTCCTGGATCAGCGATTGGGCCAGCGAGAACAGGCCGGTGCCGCCGTCGATGATGATCAGGGTGTCGTCGTCGGTGCGTACTTCGATGCAGGTGGTGTTGCCGCCGTAACGCGCCGTGCGCGGGCCGGGCGAGGGGATGGATCCTCGGACACCCCAAAATTTGAATTTCATGCTCGATCCCTGATGTGCTCTTTGTTGTTTTTCGCTTGATGCCGCCGGGCGATAATAGCTTTTTTTTTCCACAACAGGGAAAAACCCGACACCGGACGCGGCAAATTTGTGGCATGCGGCATTTCCCGATGTACAACAGCTTGCGCTGAGGATACACTTCCATGGTGGAATCCGTTCGCAAGATTAATTAAAAAGCAACCATGCAAGAGTTGAATCAAAATCAAGTGGCGCAGCGCCTGGACCAGCTCATCGAGCTGAGCGTCCAGTTGGGCAGCAATCACCCCACCGACGCGCTGCTGGAGCGCATCTTGACGGTCGCCAAAAGCATGTCCAACGCCGACGGCGGCACGCTGTACCGGCCCAGCGACGACAAGCGCCACCTCGATTTCCACATCCTGATCAACGACACGCTGGCCATCCATCAGGGCGGCGTCAGCGGCGAAACGGTCACCGCGCCCGGCATCCCGCTGTTCGAGGCCAACGGCGACAAGAACCTGGCCTCGGTCGCGGCCTACGCCGCGCACTTCGGCCTGTCGGTCAACATCGAGGACGTGTACAAGGCCGACGTCTTCAACTTTTCCGGCATGGCCAAGTTCGACCAGCTGCGCCACTACCGCACCCAATCGATCCTGACGGTGCCGCTGCGCGACCACGAACACGAGCTGGTCGGGGTGCTGCAACTGATCAACGCGCAGGATCCGGACAGCGGCGCGATCCGCCCGTTCTCGCCGACCGACCAGCGTTTCATCGAAGCGCTGGCCGCCCAGGCCGCCGTGGCGCTGACGCACCAGCGCCTGATCGCCCAGCTCGAAGAGTTGCTGGAGTCGCTGGTCAACCTGATCAACATCGGCATCGACGAGAAATCGCCGTACACCGGCCGCCACTGCCAGTTCGTGCCGGAGCTGACGATGATGCTGGCCGAGGCGGTGCACAACACCGAGACCGGCCCGCTGGCCGGGTTCCGCATGAACGACGGCGACCGCAAGGAGCTGTGGCTGGCCGGCCTGCTGCACGATTGCGGCAAGATCACCACCCCGGTGCACGTGGTCGACAAGGCCACCAAGCTGGAGACCATCTTCGACCGCATCGCCGTCATCGACACCCGCTTCGAGGTGCTGCTGCGCGACGCCGAGATCGCCGCGCTCAAGCGCAAGCTGGAGGCGGGCGCCGACGCGGCCGCGCTGGCCACGATCGACGCCGAGCTGGCGCGGCAGCAGGCCACGCTGCGCGAGGAGCGCGACTTCATCCGCTACGCCAACATCGGCGGCGAGGGCATGAAGGCCGAGGACCAGGACCGCGTGCGCGCGATCGGCCAGCGCCGCTGGGTCGGCTTCGACCAGGTCGAGCAAGACTTCTTCGACGCCGACGAGCTGCTCAACCTGACCATCAAGTTCGGCACGCTGACCGACGCCGAGCGCAAGATCATCAACAACCACATCTCGATGTCGATCCGCATGCTGGAGGCGCTGCCGTGGCCCAAGCATCTGAAGAACGTGCCCGAGTACGCCGGCGGCCACCACGAGCGCATGGACGGCAAGGGCTATCCGCGCGGCCTGACCAAGGAGCAGATGTCGGTGCAGGCGCGGCTGATGGCGATCGCCGACATCTTCGAGGCGCTGACCGCCAAGGACCGCCCGTACAAGAAGGGCAAGATGCTGTCGGAGTCGCTGCGCATCCTGGGCCATTTCTCGCTCAACGGCCATATCGATCCCGACCTGTTCGACGTCTTCATCCGCAACAAGATCTACCTCGAGTTCGCCCGCAAGAACATGGATGAGAAGCAGATCGACGACATCGACGAATCCAGGATTCCCGGCTACACGCCTTAAGGACCGCGCGTGCGCCTGCTTCCGACCCGATGGGCCAAGACCCTCAACAAGTACGCCCTGCGCTGGCTGATCGGCATCCTGATCACCACCACCGGCGTGCTGTACACGCTGAATTTCTTCCAGATCGGCGCGGTGGCCCGCCTCGACAGCCTGCTGGCCGGCGAGCGCATGAAGCTGCAGCCGCCGCTGCTCGACCCGCGCATCGTCATCGTCGACATCGACGGCAAGGCGCTGACCGAGTTCGGCCGCTTCCCGTGGAGCCGCAACATCCAGGCCCGGCTGATCTCGCAACTGACCAGGCACTACCAGGTCGGCGCGGTCGGCTACGATATCTCGTTTCCCGAGCCGGACACCAGTTCCGGCTTCGGCGTGCTGGAGAAACTGTCCAACGCCGAGCTGAAGGACGTGCCGGCGCTCAAGCAGCGGCTGGCGGCGCTGAAATCGGCGATGGACTACGACGGCCTGTTCGCCGAGGCGCTGCAAGGCCAGCCGGTGATCTTGGGCTTCAACCTGTCGCCGGACCAGGTCAAGGGCGCGCTGCCGCGGCCGCTGTTCACCGAGGCCGACCTGAACGGCCGCGAACTGCTGGCCTACTCGGCCCCCGGCTTCGAATCCAACGTGCCGGTGCTGCAGAGCGCGGCCGCCGGCGCCGGCAGCTTCTCGGTGGTCACCGACCCGGACGGCATCGTCCGCACCGCCGGCCTGATCCAGCAGATCGGCGAGGATTACTATCCGTCGCTGTCGCTGGCGACCGCCGGCGTGTTCCTCAAGGCGCGCGCCATCAAGCCCTTCCTCGACCAGTCGGTGGACCAGATGTCGCAAAGCGAGCAGGACAGCGGCGGCTACGATTTCCTGTCGCTGTTCCTTCCCGGCGAGCAGCGCAAGATCCCGGTCGGCGAGGCGATGACCACGGTGATTCAATTCCGCGGCGTCGGCGGCCCGGGCGGCGGCGCCTTCCGCTACATCTCCGCCGCCGACGTGCTGACCGGCCGCGCGCCGGCGGCGCTGCTCAAGGGCAGCATCGTGCTGATCGGCACCACCGCGCCCGGCCTGGTCGATTTGCGGGCGACCCCGGTCAAGGCCGAATACCCGGGGGTGGAGATCCACGCCAACATCATCAAGTCCATCCTCGACAACCGCTTCAAGTCGCGCCCTTACACCGCCTTCGTGCTGGAGGCCGGCGCGATCCTGCTGATCGGCCTGGCGCTGACGTTCGCGCTGACGGCGCTGTCGCCGCTGCGCTCGATCCTGCTGGGCGTGGCGCTGCTCGGCGCCAGCGTCGGCCTCAATTATTACCTGTACAGCGTCCAGGACCTGATCTTCAACCTGGCGATGCTGATGATCGTGATCGCCACCATCTTCGTCATCAACGTCGCCTGGGGCTACTTCTTCGAGGTGCGCAAGGGCATGGCGCTGGTGTCGCGCTTCGGCGAATACGTGGCCCCGGAGCTGGTGGCCGAGATGGCCGACGATCCGGAAAAATACAATATGGACGGCGAGAGCCGCGAGCTGACGGTGCTGTTCGTCGACGTGCGCGGCTTCACCACCATCTCCGAGGGGCTGACGCCGAAAGCGCTGCGCGAATACATCAACCTGTACCTGACGGCGATGTCGGAGGACATCCGCGACAGCCATCGCGGCACGCTCGACAAGTACATCGGCGACGCCGTCATGGCCTTCTGGGGCGCGCCGGTGGCGTTCGCCGACCACGCCAGCCGCGCGGTCGCGACCTCGCTGCTGATGCAGGCCAGCGCGCACCGCCTCAACGACGAGTTCCTGGCGCGCGGCTGGCCGGCGCTGAAGATCGGCATCGGCCTGAACACCGGCCTGATGCACGTGGGCGACATGGGCTCCAAGATCCGCCGCGCCTACACGGTGATGGGCGACGCCGTCAACCTCGGCTCGCGGCTGGAGGGCATCACCAAGGTCTACGGCGTCGGCATCACGGTCGGCGAGGCCACCCGCGCCGCCGCGCCGGAGTTCGCCTACCGCGAGCTGGACCTGGTCAAGGTCAAGGGCAAGAACGAGCCGGTGGCGATCTTCGAGCCGATCGTGCTGGAGCGCGACCTGGCCGAGGCCGACCGCCGCGAGCTGGAACGCTGGGACCAGGCGCTGGCCGCCGTGCGCGCCCAGCAGTGGGACCAGGCCGAAGGCCTGATCGCCGAACTGCAGGCGCTGTCGCCCGAGCGCGGCCTGTACGCGCTCTACCTTGAGCGCATCGCCTATTTCCGCGCCCATCCGCCGGGCGCGGACTGGGACGGCGTCACCACCTTCGAGACCAAGTAGCCTGTCAAATACACAATAATGGCGGCGCTGCAAGCCAGCCACGGATAGCGTTGTAAATCCGCAGGATGGCGCAAAAGGCCATGTCCGGGCGGAAATTTCGGTTTACACTTCGACATGCAAGCGTGCCACTACCATTGCAAAACCGCAAAATCATCTGCTAGTACCCATACAATTCCAAGAGCTGACACATGAGATATAGCCTTACACGCCTGCTGGCGGGATCCCTTTTGGCCGCCGCGGCGACGTCGGCCTGGGCCGCGGACGCGGTCGACGACAGCGTCATCCGCTTCGACATCAGCCATTTCGAGGTCACCGGCAACACCTTGCTGTCGCAGCCGCAGATCGACGAGTTGCTGAACCAATTCAGCGGCAAGGGGCGCGACTTCGGCGATGTCCAGCGCGCGCTGGAGGCGCTGGAGGCGGTGTACCACCAGCGCGGCTACAACGTGGTGACGATCGAACTGCCGGAGCAAGAGCTCAACCAGGGCGTGGTGAAGCTGCGCGTGGTGGAGACCAAGATCGGCCGCGTCAGCGTCAAGAACAACCAATACTTCGACGAGGCCAACATCCGCCGCAGCCTGCCGGCGCTGCAAGAGGGGCGCTCGCCCAACCTGGCGGCGGTGTCGGCCAACCTGAAGCAGGCCAACGAAAATCCGTCCAAGCAGGTGACCTTGAGGCTGCTGGGCGGCGAGAAGGAGGACGAGGTCGACGCCCTGCTGGACGTCAAGGACGAGTCGCCGTGGAAGCTGATGGCCAACGCCGACAACACCGGCACCGAGTCCACCGGCAAGACCCACGTCGGCGTGGTGCTGCAAAACGCCAACCTGTTCGGCCGCGACCACCTGGCATCGCTGCAATACACCACCTCGGCCGAGGAGCCGGGCCGGGTCAAGGTGTACGGCGCCGGCTATCACATTCCGCTGTACGAGTCGGGCGACTCGCTGGACTTCTACGCCAGCTATTCCAACGTCGATTCCGGCACCATCGCCGCCGGCGCCTTCAACCTGGCCGTCAGCGGCAAGGGCGCGGTGTACGGCGCGCGCTACAACCAGGCGCTGGACAAGCGCGCCGGACTGGAATCGCGCCTCAGCTACGGGATCGACGTCAAGGCCTTCAAGAACAGCGTGCTGCTGTCCGACGCGCAGCTGGGCAACGACGTCACGGTGCATCCGGTCAGCATCGCCTACCAGGCCAGCCTGCCGATCACCCAGGGCGAGCTCGGCGGCCAGGTGACGCTGGTGCACAACATCCCGGGCGGCTCCAACGGCGGCGCGGACGCGTTCAAGGTCCGCGTCGGCGCGAAGGACGACTACACGCTGCTGCGCTTCGGCGGCAGCATCACCCGCGCGCTGGCGGACGACTGGCAGCTGCGCGCCATCGCCAACGGCCAGTACAGCAGCGACGCGCTGATCCCCGGCGAGCAGTTCGGCGCCGGCGGCGCCACCTCGGTGCGTGGCTTCGTCGAGCGTGAAATCTCCAACGACTCCGGCCTCGGCGTCAACCTGGAGCTGTACACGCCGAACCTGTGCCAGCGCGCCGGCTGGAATTGCCGTCTGCTGGGCTTTTACGACAACGCCTACATCAAACGCAACCACGCGCAACCGGGCGAGATCGACAGCACCTCGATCGCCAGCGTCGGCGTCGGCGCGCGCTTCGTGCTGTCGACCTACGTCAACCTGCAACTCGATTATGGCCACGTCGTGCGCGCCGGCGCCACCACCCGCGCCGACGCCAACCGCCTGCACGTGCGCTTGGGCCTGGCCTACTGATGATGTGAAGAAGAACTAAAATGAAACCGCAAACTCATATAAAACTACGCCGCAAACTGTTGGCCCTGGCCGTCGCCGCGGCGTTCTCCACCGCCCAGGCCAATCCGGTGTCGCCGACGGTCGTGCACGGCATGGCGACCTTCAACCAGCAGGGCGGGGTGTACTCGATCACCAACACGCCCAACACCATCATCAACTGGCAGGGCTTCTCGATCGGCGCCAACGAGATCACCCGCTTCATCCAGCAGAACAGCGACAGCAAGGTGCTCAATCGCATCACCGGCCAGGACCCGAGCCAGATCCTCGGCTCGCTGCAGTCGAACGGCAAGGTGTTCCTGATCAACCCGAACGGCGTGATCTTCGGCGCCGGATCGCGGGTCGACGTCAACGGCCTGGTGGCGTCGAGCCTGAACGTCTCCAACGCCGATTTCCTGGCCGGCAAAAACAACTTCAACGGCGCCGCCAACGCCGGCAAGGTCGCCAACCAGGGCACGATCACCACGCCGTCCGGCGGCCAGATCTTCCTGATCGCGCCGGCGGTGGAAAACAGCGGCGTCATCACCTCGCCGAACGGCGACGTGGTGCTGGCGGCCGGCCACAGCGTGCAGCTGTTCGACTCGAAAGACCCGAACGTGCAGGTGGTGGTGTCGGCCCCGGCCGACCAGGCGCTGAATCTGGGCAGCATCGTCGCCCAGGGCGGCCGGGTCGGCGTGTACGGCGCGCTGGTCACCCAGCGCGGCAACATCAACGCCAACAGCGCGGTGCGCGGCGAGCGCGGCCAGATCATCCTGAAGGCCAGCGGCACCACGATGGTCGAGGCGGGCAGCACCACCACCGCCACCGGCAGCAACCTCAACACCGGCGGCGACATCATGCTGCTGGGCGCGCGCGTCGGCGTGACCGGCAACGCCGTGGTCGACGCCAGCGGCGAGGCCGGCGGCGGCAAGGTGTTGATCGGCGGCGACTACCAGGGCAAGAACGCGGCGGTGCAGAACGCCAAACAAAGCTTCGTCGGCCAAGACAGCGTGATCAAGGCCGACGCCACCATCAACGGCGACGGCGGCACGGTGGTGGTGTGGGGCGACGACACGACACGCATGTTCGGCAGCATCTCGGCGCGCGGCGGCGCGGCCGGCGGCAAGGGCGGCCTGGTGGAAACCTCGGGCGGCTTCCTGGACGTCGAGGGCGCGCGCGTGCTGACCCGCGCCGTGCACGGCGCCGACGGCACCTGGCTGATCGATCCCTACAATATTGAAATCGACATCTACGGCGGCTCCACGCTGAACGACGGCAAGCCGTTCGGCGCGGCCAGCTCCGGCACGACCAAGATCGCCGCCAGTCTGCTGAGCAATGCCGAAAGCGATATCGTGCTGCAGGCCAAGAACGACATCACGTTTTCAAATTCGGTCTATAACGCGAATCCCGAGGTGAGCTTGACGGCGCAGGCCGGCAACAACATCAACGTCAACGCCCAGCTGAACATGCGCGGCAACATCACGCTTTCGGCCAACGACGCGGCCAGCGGCAGCGCCAGCGGCAGCGGCGCCGTCACCATCGCCAGCCAGGGGCCCAACGACATGCTGGCGACCAATGGCGCCACGCTGACGCTGAAGGGCGCCAACATCAACGTCAACGGCCGCATCAGCCTTGGCGACGGCGCGCTCGACGCGCGCGTCGGATCCGCCGGCGGCGCGTTCACGGTCGGCGACGGCGGCGCGATCGCCGCCGGCAACGGCCAGGTCGCCATCGTCGCCGACGACATCCGCTTCAACAGCGGCGCCAACAGCATCGGCTACGGCGAAGGCGCGACTTCGGTGTCCTTGTCGGCCTATACGGCGGGCCGCGCCATCACGCTGGGCGGCGAACACCCTTCTAACGCGGCCGATGCGCTGATCCTGACCCAGTCCGACCTGTCGGCGGTCGGCGCCCGCAACCTGACGATAGGCGGCGGCACCGGCAACATCGGCACCGACGGCAACGTGTCGATCGAAAGTTCGACCCACCTGACGCTGCAAACGGGCGGCGCCGGCAATATCACGCTGAATTACTCGCTGGATTCCTTGGGCGACATCTCCGTCAACGTGAAGGGCAGCGGCACGCTGACCATGGGGCCCGAGAGCTATCTGGGCGGCAGCCTGGTGGAACTGCGCGGCGACAAGATGGCGCTGGGCGGCTACGTCAATGCCGAGTACATCAACATCGACGCCAACACCGCCAGCTTGGGCATCAACCTCGGATCCGAAGCGGCTGGCAAGCTGAGTTTGCAAGAGGACGAACTGTTGACCTTGCATCCAAGAAGTCAACTGAGCATCGGTGGCGCCGAGTTGTACACCGGCGCGATCACCGTCGCCGGCGCCATCGATCTGACCGGCGACGAGGGCGAGCTGCCGAACCTGACGCTGGCCACGGGCGGCGCCATCAGCGGGAGCGGCGCGATCACGGCCGGCGAGCTGACGCTGAACGGCGGCTCGGTCAACCTGAGCGGCGCCAACGCGGTCACCTCGGTGCGGGGCTACAGCGACGGCGATTTCAGCTTCACCAGCGCCGGGAATCTGCTGGTCGGCAATATCTACGCCACGGACGGCAACATCGGTCTGGCGGCGCTGGACGGCGGCATCAGTCAGGAAGGATTCACGGGGTTAAATACGAAAACGCTGACGCTGGCCGCCACCGGCCGCGTCAACCTCAACGAGAGCAACGCTATCGACGCGGTGACCGCCAGCGGCATGGAATCGCTGTCGCTGAGCGCAGCGAATTCGATCACGCTGAACGACATCTCGCTCAATCCCAACGGCGGCGACGCCAGCATCAGCATCCACGCCGGCATCGGCATCGGCCAGGATTTGGTCGGCACCGCACCGGTCGGCGACATCGTCGTGGCCGGCACCGTCAACGCGGGCGGCAAGTATGTTTATCTCACCGGCACCAAGATCAGCGGCAGCGGCGCGATCACCGCCGGCGCGCTGTCACTTGACGGCACCTCCGTCAACCTGGGAGGGGCCAATTCGGTCGCGTCGGTGAGCGGGCGCAGCAGCGCCGGCGATTTCAGCTTCACCAGCGCCGGAACGTTGAATGTGGGTGGCGCCGGTATCGACGCCGGAACCGGCAACATCACGCTGACGGCGGTAACGCCGCTGGTGGCGGGCAGCATCGTTCAGGAGTCCGGCGCGGCGCTGAAGGCGAACTCGTTGACGCTTAGCACCATCGGTGGCATCAACTTAAACGACGGCGGAAACGACGTTGGCGCCGTCACCGCAAGCAATGCCGGCGCTTTGTCGTTGACCACGAAGAATACGCTGACGTTGAACGACATCTCGCTGAGCGATAACGATGGCAACGTCGTCATCCAGGCAGGCGACATCAATGTGGCGGGCAATGTCAACACGGGCAGCAATTTTATTTATCTCGCGGCCCGTAATATCGGTGGTAGCGGGACCATCACCACCAGCGGTATGCTGCAGCTGCAGGCAACCGGCGAGAATGGGGTGTCGCTGACCGGCGCCAACGCGGTAGGAACGTTGAAAGGCGTCAGCGGAGGCGACTTCAGCTTCACGTCGGCCCGTGCGTTGCCCCTGACTATTTTCAGCATCGACGCGTTGAACGGCGCCACGACGCTGACCGCGGCCGGCGATATCATTCAAACCGGGGCCGTCAAAACGATAGGCTTGACACTCAACACGGCGGGAGCGGTCACGCTCAACGAGGGATCGAACCAGATCCAATCGGTGGCCGGCAGCGTCGGTTCGCTGGCGTTGACCAATGCCGGAAATATCGCGCTGAACGGTATCGCGCTGGCCGGCGACGGCGCCGGCGGGGCGATCAATGTCCGCAGTACCTCCGGCAACATCTACGTGGGGGAGGCACTCGATGCGAAGGCCAAAGGCTCGGTCTCGCTGGCGGCCGCCAATGTGGCCGTGAACGCCGCCTCGTCCGCCGATGTTTTCAACATCAGCGCCAACACGCTGACGCTGGGCGCGAACGTGACGGCCAATCTGGTCAACATCGATCCGTTCAGCGACAACTACACGATGGGGATCGGCGTCAATGCCTGCGGCACCGGCTGTCTGGCGGTGAGCAATATGTACCGCCTGAAGGCCGAAACGTTGGGCCTCGGCTCGACCGACGCCACCCACAAGGTCGGCAACATCGTGGTCTACGGCATCACCGCCGGCGGCGACGAGGCCGGCAGCATCGACGCCACCGTCACCAAGCGGATCGGCCTGCTCAACACCAACGGCAACATCACCCAGAGCGGCGCGATCGCGGTACGCGATCTCGGCATCGAAACCCTGGGCGATGTCACGCTGACCAACTTCAGCAACGCCGTCAGCAATTTGGCAGTGTCGCAGTCGGGCGCGGGCAAAAATATCGCGTTCAACAACGGCACCGACCTGGCGATCTCCAGGCTGCAGGGCGGGGCGCGTTACGACATCGACGGCGTGCGCTCCGACGGCGATGTCACGTTCAACGTCACCGGCGGCATCGTCAGGGCGTCCGACGAATTCGTCGGCGGCGACATCGTCGCCAACGGGCTGACGATGGTCACCAGCGGTGGCATCGGCGCCAGCGCCAGCGCGCCGCTGGTGACCAGCGTGTCGAGACTGAACTTGGAAAACACGGTTGGCGGCGACGTCAACATCGCCAACACCAACAACACTGCCCATTCGGAGGTGCTGGCGGTGTACAGCGCGCGGCAGACCGGTACCGGCAACAGCGGCTCGATCACCATCGACAACACCGGCGGCATGACCATCGTCGAAGGCGGGCAGGTACTGACCGACAGCGGCAACATCAAGCTGCAAACCCACAGCCCGCTGGTGATCGACGGCTCGGTGACCAGCACTTCCGGCGACATCGCGCTGGCGGCGGGCACCGCTTATGATCCGAGCAACGTGATCACCATTGGCAGCTCTGCGGTGGTTCACACGGACAGCGGCAACATCGCGGTGTCGGCGACCACCTACAATCCAGGCGGAACCGTCACCGACGCCAATGGTGAGGTGACTCCGGACATCCAGCAGCCACCAACGCCTACCCCGACGCCAACGCCAACGCC
>Ga0247815_10001577_pt1 | contig 17359 bp, 14 predicted proteins | sample UWRJL194509B1_FD_181014 | JGI IMG/M metagenome (GOLD analysis project Ga0247815, IMG submission 181014) | Plant litter microbial communities from Arlington Agricultural Research Station in Wisconsin, United States - UWRJ-L194-509B-1 | ecosystem: Environmental > Terrestrial > Plant litter >...
TGCTCCGACTGCCACAGGCGAAGTGCCTCGGCCGTGGCAGGCGGCGACGGCAGGTTCAGGCTTCGGTGTTCAAATGTCACGGCCCATTGTTCGGGCGCCTTACTGCTGCTGAGCCAAGAGGTGAGCGGTGATGCCAACAGATGGTGGGCAACTGTCTCAAGTGCGCCGTGTATCGCCGGATCGGACAGGAGTTCGTCAGTCCCGTCCGGTTCCTGCCAGTACATCGCGCTGTCAACGACCTCGGTCAGCGCCAGCAGCACATTCATGTCGCTGACCGCGCCCAACGGGACGTTCCCGAGTGCGGAGGCAATCTGCTCGATGGACGGTGCAGGCAGCGGCCCGTCTGTGCCGAAAACGAGGCTCGCGCGGCCAGCTGCGGATTCGAGCTGAAATACCGCGGGGAAGAGCAGCTGGCCGAGCCGCGTTTGTTCCGCAGATATTTCGCCTCGACCCGAGAGAGCGAACTCCAGACAAAACCGTCGGCCGCGAGGTCCGGCTAGAAGTTGTTTGACGTCCAACGGCATGGTGTCAGCGTAGGCGGGCGTATCGGTTCACGCACGCGTCATGCCGGAACGATCTGCCGGGACGGGATCGGGCTCGAGTAGACGACGTTCGTGGTGATTCCGCCGAGGGTTGCGAGTCGGCCGGTGATGCGCTCGAGGTCGCGCATTGAGCGGGCGAGCACCTTGATAATGAAGCAGTCGGCACCGGTGACGTGGTGGGCCTCGACGATCTCGGGCAGCGTCTCGACCAGGTCGTGGAATGGCTTGTAGTTTCCCGAGGGGTAGGCCAGTCGAACGAACGCGGTCACCGTATATCCGAGAGCCTCCGGGTCGACGGTGATCGAGTATCCGGTGATCACCCCAGCGTCAGTGAGGCGCCGCACCCGATCGGAGGTCGCGCTCGCGGACAGGTTGATTACGCGCGAGAGCTGGGCGACGCTGGTACGGCCGTCGTCCTGAAGCTGTTTGATAATCGCGTGATCGGTAGTGTCGAGGTCTAACCGGGGAATCGCAGGCATGGCACCGAATCTACCGTCGATTCGTCTGCCTTGAACCCCTAGTGCCGTTGATTGGTTCTTCTTTCCGTTGCGCTCGCCGGGTTGGATTGAGGCATGAACACTTCGCTATCAGCAGCCGACTTTTTCGCCGCCAAACTCGCCTTCGAGACCGACCCATCCGACCTCGCGGCGGAGCGCGCATCCGGAACCCCACCCATCGTGATCGACACCCGCTCGGCGGCGTCATGGAGCCAGGGGCGCATTCCCGGCGCCCTCCACATACCCAATTCCGAACTGGCGGCGCGGATCGCGGACGTCGTGCCCGGCCTGGATTCCGCGATCGTCGTCTACTGCTGGGGGCCCGGATGCAACGGCAGCACCCGAGGAGCGCTCACGCTGGCAACGCTCGGCTACACGAACGTGCGTGAGTTGATCGGGGGCTTCGAGTACTGGTCGCGGGAGGGGCTGGCGACAGTCAGTGACGCGGGCCGTGCGCGCTCCGCGATCGATCCGCTGACTGCGCCGGTCGCGTGATCGCCGTCAGAGCGGCGATTTCCGAGCAGGAGCTTGCCGCCATCCGACCGCTGGTTCAGGCGCACATCGAGTACGAACGAAGTGACGCCGCACTGCCGGCCGACTGGGAAGCGCGCGCTGGGAGGCTGGTTGATGCTGGCCGATTGACCATCCTTGTTGCGCATGATGGCGAGGAGGCGGTCGGGTACGCGTCGATCGCCACCGAGGTTGAGACCTGGACGGCCAGTTCGTTCGCGCATCTCGATTGCCTGTTTATTTCGGACGGCTACCGCGGGGCGGGTATCGGTCGAGTGCTGTTCGGGGCGGTCGCGGCAGAGGCACGACGGCAGGGCCTCAGCGAACTGCAGTGGCAGACTCCGCACTGGAATTCTGGCGCCATCCGCTTCTATGAGGGGCTGGGTGCGACAAGTAAGGACAAGAAGCGATTCAGCTTCGCTCTGGCGGGATCGTCGGCCTGAGCGATAGCCTCGCTCTCGCGTTACGTCTTCGATTACCGACTGCAAATCGGGGGAGTTCAGTTGTCTGGTAGACACGCGAAATTGTTCCGTGGGGTTCAGCGCTTGATCGTCGGCGTGATTGCTCCCGTCCTGATTGTGAGTCTCGCCGCGTGCTCGAGTGCCGGCCCGGATGTGCGGCACGAAGCTTTGGCTGATGCTCGCGTCACTATCGACAAGGTCTCTGCACTCGCGGTCGAGAGCGCAATCGGCCTCGATCTCGACGGCTACTCGGTCGCTGTCTCACGCGGGGAGGTGTGGCCGAAACCTGCGTTCGCGACCGTCCGTGAGGATTCTGGTGAACCCCTCCCGTCCTGGGCGCACGGAGTCTCGTTCGACGTAGAAACGGATCAATCGGGCAACTACCCGAAGGTGATGGTGAGCTACGCCGTGCCGGGGCAAGGGTCCGCCGGAAGTGGATTCAACGCGCGGATCGCCAACGTGCTGGTTTGTGTGGGCATCGCGATTGAGTACGTGAACGATGAAGTCGACGTCTACATGCCTCCGATCGTCACCGAGGTCACCTGCCCCGCGGACGTACGGAAGTACTTTGGCGGGGATGAAGTGGTCACGCTCGAGGAAGTTCTCGCGACGGGGTGATGGTTGTCCGGTGAGTGGTTGCTCCACGGAGCCTAAGCTTCGCGAGTGACCCTTCGACAAGCTCAGGGAGCAGGCTAGAGGTCTCGACTACGTAAGTGTGCCCCCAGGCAGATTCGAACTGCCGCCCCTGCCTCCGGAGGGCGAAAGGCGGCGTTGGAATGGTGCCACTCACCGGCAACTTCCGCGTGTTTTCAACGTTTTCGATCATTGCGGATCGCCTCGAAATGACTGGTTTTCCACGAAGTCTTGCTATTTTGTTGCCACGGCGTATTCCGCGACCGCGCCTTTCGCGTTGCCTGGGATGCTCTGTGCGAGATCAGGGCATGTCTTCGCGTGCGCCGCTCCGCTTAGAAGAACGCAGGCAACGCCAAGGCGAACGACACGTGGGTCACGGGGCAGGGGCTGCTCTTCCACGACCCAAATTCTGCCGTTAGTTAAATCGCGGATCCCGGCGTGCCCCTTCTAATTGTCTCTCCCCGTGGCCCGCAACTAATTGTGTTCTACAACCTCTGGAATCGACGGGGCAGCGAACTTCGCGGCCATCGTGGGGTTCCCACGGGTGAGGCGCCTGATGGTCAGATCTTCGGCTTTGTTGTTCGCTAACCGGAGGTTGTTCTCAGAGCCGAGGAGGGATTCCTTGACCTTCTGCAGGCGATCGATCGACTTGTCGATGTCCGCAATAGCATCCTTGTATTTGCGGGATGCAAGGTCGAAGTTTCGCGCAAATCCAGATCGGAAAGTGTCGAGTTCGCTCTCGAAGTTAGTGATGTCAATGTTCTGTTCACGGACACGGGCGAGTTCGGTTTTGTACTCCAGGGAGTTCAGCGCCGCATTTCGGAGCAAAGTGATCATCGGGATGAACATTTGGGGCCGCACGACATACATCTTCGGATACCGGTGAGAGACATCGACGATACCGCCGTTGTACAGTTCGCTATCGGGCTCGAGTAGCGAAACGAGAACTGCGTATTCGCAGCCTTTCTCGTTCCGGTCTTTATCAAGCTCTCTGAAGAAGTCTTCGTTCTTCTTCTTGGTGGCAGTTTCGTCGCCTTCGTTCTTCATCTCGAACATGATCGAAATGAATTCCGTGCCGGCCTTGTCAGCTTCGCGGAAGATGTAATCACCCTTGCTCCCGGTCCGCGCGTCGTTATCTTTTTCAAAACTGGCCAACGGGAAACCCGCGGAGCGGATTTGATTGAACTGGATCTCGCAGTGCTGCTCAAGAGTCTCGCCGACCAGTTTTGTCGAGAGCTTTGCCTTGAGGTCTTTGTAGTACGCGATCATCTCATCTTTCGATTTGATCTCAACCGCGTGGGAATCCTTCATCGTCGACTCGAAAAGCTTCTGCTCGGTCTCTTTCGCTGAAAGATCTCGAGCCAGGCTGTCGCGTTCCTTCTCGATCAAACTCACCGCCTCATTCACTGCAAGCTGCTTAGCCAGATCGCGAGACTTCAGTTCCTCTCCGAGACGTTCGATCTCGGCAGCCCTTTGTGCCGCTTCCGCTTGAAGCGTGTTTGTAAGAGTGGCTTCCGCCAGCTCGACAGCTAACAGTTTCTCCTTGCGAGCCTCCACTACCTGTGTTTCAAGCACTTTCTGCTCGGAGGCTGTCTCGCTGAGATCCCGGATGAGGCTGTCCCGTTCTTGTTCGAGAGAGCTCACGGCTTCTTTGACGGCGAGTTGCTTCGCAATGTCGCGAGACTTTAGTTCTTCTTTGAGCCGTTCTATTTCTGCGTTCTTCGCGGCTGCGTCTTTCTCGAGAATTGCCGAAAGTTTGGCTTCCGCGAGCTCGACCGCCGTTAGGTTTTGTTTCTCCGCCAGCTCCAGACGCTCGTGGAGAGCTTGCTCGAACTCGCGGTCATGCACCTGCTTCAAAATGTCGGCGTACCCAGCCTCGTCGATCGTAAAAGCCTTGCCGCATCCCGGGCAAACAATTTCCTGCATGGGTAAGACTCCTCGTAATGACTCGAACATGTCTTCCTCCGACGCTAGGAAAGTGGCGAATGGATGCCGGCGCGCTCGTGGTAGATCCAGTCTCACGGACGCGTAAATCGAGGGCCGTGATTCAAGCAATTTTCTTGAATTGATGAGCCTTAACTAGGCGGCCGACGCGCCGCCACGGATGTGGTTGCAACATGGCTTCGAAAAGCGAACTGTCCACGTCGTAGTACTCGTAAAGACCACTGTGGAACTGGACGCGCAAGGTTTGCATTGATTTTTCGTATCCCACTGAAACGACATTGTCTGACACGACGGGTTGCATCTGCATAGAGACTTCTCCTATTCGGGACCAGCATGTCACGACCTCGCAAGCAAAAGGACAATTTCCGAGATTTAGTCGGGTCGCGATATTTTGCTGACCAAGATGAATCGTCCTGATTCGCCGACGTCCTTCTCTAATGCCGATCGCGAAATGCCAGAACCGGGTCGGTCGTTTGCCGAGGGTTCGCCGTTCAGTTGCTAATGCCTCCACGACGTTGGGTTCTTGCAGCAGGGGAGGGGATGCCGGGATATCACAACACTGTCGAACTCAATCAATTAGCTTGAGCGCTAGTGCGACTATTTCCGCGATTTGACCACGGGGTGCTGTTGCACAAGTCTCGGCCGCGAGTTGATAGGTGGCTACGTGTTTAGATTTCCTAGAACCCTCGCCTGCATCGATGACCTCTTCCATTCGGGATAACATCTCCGGCCAGTCCGACTGAAGCACCGACTCTAGGGTGTCCGTGACCGCAAACAATCCGGGTGACATCTCGCCGATCGGGTACTCCTCTTCCAAGACGCCGAAGTACTTGCAAATCTTGAGATTCAGGTGCAACGCATCTGATTTGACGCTTGCGTCAATTGCCGCAAGCTCAATCTCAGATAGGTCACGCGCATTGCCGTTTTTCCTCTTCTTCCGCTCGATAGACCGTGCGCGCATATCGCTGTCATTGTCGAAGACGGTAAGAACAGGGATGCCGAATTCGTTCAGGACGGCGTGAGTGAGAAATAGGTCTGTCTTGCCGCCCGCAGATGCGACAGATATCCCGTGGACGTTGAAGTCTTGCGTATGTCGACTGGCACCCAGGAGTACGGCCGCGTCATCCGGTCCCTCGCACAGGACAACTGCGGACGCGAACAGAGCTTCCCGCAAGTCTTTCAAGATCACGTTCGACCAGGTCGAATTAATGTCCCAGTTTCCGGCTTGCTGCTCGGCGACCGCTGCCGCGACGCGTTCGCGCGTGGTTGACGTGATTGAGACGGCCCCGTCAACTCCCTTGGTCACGCGTCTAACTTCTTCAAATCTGACGGGGTCAACAAAGTAGGGGCTGTGCGTGGCGTATGCCACTTGGGACGATGCGTTCGCTTCCGCAATGCCTCTAAGTACTGATGCGAAAGCACGAGCCTGATTTGGGTGTTGGAATAGTTCTGGCTCCTCGATGGCAAGGAAGAGCGTGGATTCGTGATCGTTTGCGCCGGCATACTCGGCAAGGATTTGCAATGAAGAAATCAGCAGGGCGCGCTGAAAGCCATGGCCCTGACTCGCCATCTTTGTCTGCACTCCGTGATCCCATACCGATACGTCCACTTTCGACTTCGGAGGCGCATATTCCGACCCACGCGGCGAGAGCTTTACAGTGCGACCAGTTGTGTACTGCTTTACGCCAGCACTCAACTTCTCGGATATTTTGTCGAGCTCTGGCCCCAAATGGTCCGCGTTGATTCGATCATGTCTGGTTGTGACATCTGCTGCGAGCGCCTTTAGAGCTGCATCCGCTGCCGTGCGGTTGAGCGCATGGCCGAGCACTTTGCTTATGACAGTCTTACTGGAGTCTTCCGACTCGTCGCTCGCGCGGAGATCAGCATCAACGAACACGTACTTGAAGATGCGCGCTATCTCACCCTGCCCGGCGAACCCGAACATATGTGTATCTGATACGAACTGGGCTGTGAGCAATTCTGGGTGCGCAGACTCCCAAGCCGCTAGAGCCTCGACAATCTTCGGTTTAGTGGAGGCGGGCGTGAGGTTGACTCCCTCAGCGGCCAGTGACGCGGAAAGCGCTTGGTATGCAGCGGACAACGGCCCCGCGGCGCCATCGACCAAACCTTGAATATTGGCGAACGCAGCGTACGCCAACGTTGATCCTGTCAACTTGTCCGGTGTTGCCAGGCCCCACTCCCGGCGGGCGCTGAACACGTCTGTCCCGGACGGAGCGTAGCGGTCCGTCAGCACAGCCTTATCTCCGTGGCTTATTCCAGAGAACGTCACGGTTACCCGGACGACCAGCGAATTGTTTTCCTGCCCGCCCAGAATGTCAAAACGATCGAGAGACTCTTTCGGGCCGTTGAAGAACCACTCCAAGGCGCGAAGGATGGTCGACTTTCCAGCACCGTTTGGGCCAATGAAGCTAGTGACCCGGTCGAACGGAATGACCTGGTCGCTAATACTCCGGAAGTTTTCAATTCGGACAGTACTAATTCTCATTTGAAGCCCCCGATATGCGCACGTCGTCGCTGTCAAAACCGTAGCCAGAACACGGCTTCCACGAGCACTATTCGTATCCGCCACGCCAAACTCAGGGTAAAACTCACCTAATAGAGTGGTTCGACCGAACCCAGATCTAAGGATTTCGCGTTAGAGAGGGAATGTCGACACGTCGATGCGTGCTCGGGAGGCAAAAGCCGTATGCGCGCAACTGAGCAAGCTGTGCTGCAGCATGTATTCATGACCCCGGCTGCCACGGCCATCGGAGGCCAACCACTCACCAGCCGGTCTGCTAACCTCCATGGCCAGTTCCATCGGTGCGTTCTGGGTCAGGGTGTGAGGATCATCACGTCGTTTTCCGCGAATTCATCGACGGCGAGAAAGCCGCGACCTAAGTCGTTCAAAACCAACTCCAGGCGCCAGTGGTCGACTTCGCCGATTGAGTTCTTGTAGGGGCGCAAGCCGACGCCATCAAACTTCGCCTGCCAGTCCCTGAACGACTCGGAGACAAAGCGGTAGCCCTCGCGGCCGTAGCGGACGCACTCTTCTTCCCAGGCGTCGTGATCCGCATCGTCATATGTCTCCTCATGGAGCACGACATCGGCCCACGGCACGAGCGAAGGAAGTACGTCCTCGTATGGGCGCAGACCGACCATGATAAACCAGCCGCCTAACTCTTGACGGTCCTCGTTGGCGTCGTCGACGGAGATGATCTGAATGTCGCCGCGGCCAGATGTTTTGTTCACCCACTCATCTGCTTCGAGGAGAATGCGACGGCCGCCTTCCAACATCCTCATCGATGGGAGCGCGAGGCGAAGTCGTCGAACACGAAGCTCATAGGGCCTGCCCGCGGCAACCTTCGCCAGTGGCGATCGAGATTCGGAGGCGAGTACCTGTGACCTTGGAATAAGGACTTTCTTGCCGCCTCGCTTACCGGTGACGACGGTGGCCGTAGTCACAACTTGCCAGTATGCGGTATCCGAATCAGGGGCATATAGCGTAATCGCGACCGGCAATGCGTGCTCGAGCCAGTAGTCTAGGTCTTCCTTATCGAGTGCGAACCACCAGCCGTCCGCGTGCTCCTTCCTGAAATAACTCGGCCCGGACTTGATCTGAGCTGCTATGAGTTTGCCGGTGGCAACACCGTCCTCAACTACCTCGATCTGAGCGTCGATGCCGAAGTCGTCAGTCGGCTGCTCGCGAAAAATCCATCCGAGGTGATTAATAGTCTTCGACTGAACAGCCGCGACGCCTGCGCGCTCTTGCTTGGCAGAGGCCTTCACTTTCTTTGGCATCGTCGAATGTTGCTGGCGGGCGTCGACTGGACCTTTCACAAATGGAGGGTTGCGCGGTCTCGCTCTCAGCGTCTACGTGCGCGCAAGCCGATCGCCCACCTCACGACATAGTTTCGAGCGGGAAGACGCGACCCCCGCGCTGCGAGGATACTCGTGTGCTCGGCCCGTAAAGAATGCCTTCAGGGATGCCCTGTCTAAAACGCAGTCCGGTGTCACTCAATCCACAGGTTTCGATTCAGATAGAAATCTGTAACTGATTCAGGACGTAGGCGCTCATTTCTGCGCTCCCGCACGGCACGTCGGATAAAACTCTGCTCCCTCCATAGATTGCAACATTCAATCGCCGATCGCTTCGTTTGCGGTTACTCGGTCGTTGACAGAACCAGAATTGTTGCGGCGGGGTCGAGTCCCGCCGCTGAGTAGAGCTGCGGCAAGTCGAAGTCCGGTGTCCCTTGCAGAAGTAACGCCGCTCTTGCCAATTCATGGGCAGCCTGAATGGATTGACCGTCGGCTAGCGAGGCGTAAAAACGGGCGGCGTAGGCAATAGCATCCCCATCCGTCACTGAGTCTGAGTGGCCAATAGCAAAGGACGCGATTCCCTCCACGAGGCGTTCCGCCTGCGGTGCGGACGAGCACGCGTTCAGCACGACCAGCAGGGGCGGCTCGTCTACAGCCCGCAAGGCTGCGGCAAACGCGCCTGCTGTGACAACGGCACCGTGGTTCTTAGCGTCGGTATCTTGCTCGAATACGACGACTGCATCGCTGCCGTGGCCCGAAAAATGAACAATGTGGGGGCGGCCTTGAGTGAGCCCGTTCAGAAGGTCCTCCCCGGTCGCGGCCGGTCGAAGATCCAACAGAATGGATTCCCTTCCGGACGCGAAGCGGACGGCGTCGGAGATTCGCTTTTGTTCGCGGCCTACTCTCAGGTCACCTGCTCCGGATGAGCCCAGCATCAGCAGTCGCAGCTTCTCTTCGCGAGGCCGACGAAGAAGGGAAAGCTCACGCTCGTGGTCGTTGATTTGCGCTGTTAAACGTGCTTGAAGTTGCGCCGTGGCTCGGGCATCACCCACCGCTCGGCGTTCGCGTTGCTTCTCTGCCTCTGCTGCTTGCTGCAGACGCTTCTTGTCCGCGGTTTCCCGCTTCTTGTCTACGACCTTCCGCTCGGATTGCTCGGCGTCGGCGAGGCGCCTACCAAGCGCGACTTCTTCCTTCAGGTAGGCGGACGCTCTGGTCTGCCAGCTGGCGGACTCTTTAGCGTGTGCGTTTGCCTCCGACTCGTGCCGGGCAGAGTCTCTCAACTTCGAGCGAACGGTTGACTCACTCTTGCTTGCGTCCGCTGCCGCCCGTTCACGCGTAGCAGTGGATCGCTTGTCGACCTCTTTGCTACGGGCCGCTGCCGCCTTTTTCTCGGCGTCAACTCGCTGATCACGTTTCCGCGTCAGCTGGGATCGGTACATGGAGGAACTCATACGGGAGAAGATACCTCTGACTGCAGACATAACGAGCTTGGCAGTCTTGGTTTTCAGGAACGCCACGATCGCGTTTCGATCGGGAGTCCGCCGCGCCGCCAAATACGCTTGGACTTCTGGCGAAGTGCGCGGAGGAAGTGGCTGGTCAATTGCTCGGGAGTGTTTTGCACGTCTCTTATCCCGAGAGATTCGAGGCTTCTCATTTGATTCAATCCCGACGGACTCCGAAGCGCTGAGTCTCTGCGGTGCAGCAATTGCCCCAAATTTGTGTTCAGCCCCGACCACGCGTGAGTAACGGCCGTCGCGGCAGCCCGTGGCGGCTGGCTGCGGGGGAGAGTGTTCCGTCACGGTTGGTTCGACGAGGCTGCGGAGATGATCGGTCAGGACGGCCTCACGCCCCACGAGATGCGGCACACCGCGGCGAGCCTGGCCATCAGCGCGGGCGCCGACGTCAAAGCGGTTCAGCCGTTTGATTAGCCGATTCTTCGTAACAGATGTCGCTTGAACGTTGCCGCCGGGCGGAGCGACCCTTCGACAAGCTCAGGGAGCGGGAAAGGGTCAACCGAATCGAGTGTGCCCCCAGGCAGATTCGAACTGCCGCCCCTGCCTCCGGAGGGCAGTGCTCTATCCCCTGAGCTATGGGGGCCCAGGTGCGAGGTCAAGGTTAGCAGCCCATCCGCGACAGTTCCGCGCGGGTGCCGTGGATGTCGCGGGCGGCGTCCGTAGGGTGGGGGGAATGACCGAGCCAACGCTGCGCGATCGGATTCGCGCCATCCGGGTGTTCCCGACCGATCTTCCGAGCTTCAATACGGATGCGGCACCGGCCGATCCGATCGCGTTGCTCACCGACTGGCTCGTTACAGCGATCGACGGGGGAGTCGCGCAACCGCACGCAATGGTGCTCGCCACCGCGAACGCGAGCGGCGTTCCGTCGGCGCGCACACTGCTGCTCAAAGACGTCACGGCCGAAGGCGTGTGGTTCGCGTCACTGTCGTCCGGACCGAAGGGGCACGACCTCGACGAGAATCCGCAGTGCGCACTCGTTCTGTACTGGCGGGAACAGGGACGCCAGGTGCGGATCACCGGGTCGGTAAAGAAGGGACCGCGCGCGGTGAGCGAAGCGGACTTTCTTGCGCGGCATCCGCTTGCCCGAGCCGCGGCGATCGCGGGGGAGCAGAGCCGGCCAGAGCCATCGGCCGATCAGAAACGCGCGGCGATCACCGCCGCGAGCGCTGCAATCGAGGCGAATCCCGACCTCGTTCCGGATGAGTGGAACGCCTACGTCGTCGAGCCAGACAGCGTGGAATTCTGGCAAGCGGGACCCGATCGCACAGAGACTCGCCTCTCCTTCACACGGGTCGAAAACGCGTGGAGTTCTCAGTTGATCTGGCCGTAACAAAACAGACTCGATCGGCGTGACAAGATACTCGAATGCAGCGCACCGTCACGGCCCACATGGAACTGAAAATCTCGGGCAGAACCAACATGGTTTTCAGTATCGCCGCTGCACAATCAGCCGAACTGATCTCTGAATCCCTGAGCTTCGTACTCGACGGCGTACCGCAGGAATCACGCGAACTTGTCGACCGCAACGGGTCGCGCTTGCACGAGTTCATCAGCGGCCCGGGGCGCATGATCGTGGACTATCGAGCGGATGTGACCGGTCGCTCCGAGCCCGCTCCCGTCGAGGATCTCGACCTCATTACCTACCTGCGTCCGAGCCGGTACTGCGAGTCCGACAGCCTGCTGCCGACCGCCCGCAGCGAATTCCGCGGACTGAGCGGACATCCGCTACTCACTGCCGTCACGCTCTGGGTGTGGGAGAAGCTGAGCTACGTTCCCGGCTCGAGCCTCGTCACCGACGGCGCCGCGCGCACTCTCATGGCCCGCCGCGGTGTGTGCCGCGACTACGCGCACCTTGTTATTGCACTGCTGCGCGCCCTCGACGTGCCGGCCCGGATGGTCGCCGTCTACGCGCCGGGTCTGTCGCCGATGGACTTCCACGCGGTGGCCGAAGCCTGGGTCGACGGGCAGTGGTGGGTCGTCGACGCCACCCGCCTCGCCCCGCGCGAGAGCATGCTGCGGATTTCGACCGGACGGGATGCCGCCGACATCGCGTTCCTCACGAACCACTGGGCTGACCTGACTCTTGAGCGCCTCGACGTGCTCTCGATCGTCGACGACCTGCCGGTGGATGACGCGAGCGAGCTCGTTCAGCTGGGATAGCTAGCCCCGGTCTGGCTGGCGCAGTGCGCTGAAAATAGTTATCCACATTGGCAACTTTTTTCGTCGAACGTATGTTCGATGCGCGAAAATTGTTGTATGGCATTCACCGAACTCCTCGAGACACAGACCGCGGCTGCGCAGCAGCTGACGGTCGTCCCGGATGCGTCGGTGTATCGGGGCCTGTCGGAGGCGGACCTGCTCGGGTTGGCTGAAGCGAATGCGACCGTGCAGCGCCTGGCTGCGGTGCACGGGGCGAGGATCGCCGGTGAAGTTGCCCGGCGGTCGGCCCCGGAGCTCGGTGGTGCCGGGCTGTCGCAGAAACGGGGGTTTCGGACTCCGGAGAACCTGGTGAAAGCGATCACCGGGTCCACCCGGGGTGAGGCCGCGACAGCGGTGCGGATCGGCCGGATGGCGGATGACGTGGCCGAGACCACCGACGCGGCCACCGGTGAATGCACCGCACCGTCGCAGCCGTGGCTCGCGGCGGTCGCCGCCGGGATGGCAGCGGGGGCGGTGTCGGTGGTGCAAGCGGATGCAATCCGGAACGGCATCGGTGTCCCCACCGACGAGGTCACCTCCGCCATGCTCGCTGAACAGGTCGAGGTACTCGTCGGACACGCAGCGACTCAGGATGCGGACTGGCTGTTCAAAGAAGCCCGCCACCTGCGGGATCTGATCGATGCCCGCGGTGTCGCGGAACGGGAAGAGGCCCGCTATCTGCGGCGCAGCTGGAAACTCGTCGCCCGAGCCGATGGCACCGGGTATTCGCTTATCGAGCACGACGCGATCAGCTTCGCGATCTTCAAGGACGTGTATGACCGGGCGACCTCTCCCCGGCGGGGTGGTCCGCGGTTTGTGGATCCGGAGAAGCAGTCCCAGGCGCAGGCGATCATCGACGACAAACGGACCACCGAACAGCTCGCCCACGACGTCATCGTCAGCCTCATCGAGGCCGGCGGTTCAGTCGACGACACGAAGATGCTCAACAAGGGAGGACCACAAATCCGGGTGTTGATGACCCTGGACGGAATCGCGAACGCCAACCAGAACGGCACCCCCACCGACGCAACCGCCGGACAAGGGCAAATCGAAGGTCAACCCGACCCGGTCAGCAAAGAAACCGTGGAACGGGAAATCTGCGACGGGGTCGTCATCCCGGTGATCTTCGACCAGACCGGGCAGGCGATCGATGTCGGGAAAGCGCAGCGGCTGTTCTCGATCCAGCAGCGGATCATCCTCGCGGTGATGTTCGGCGGATGCATGTTCCCCGGCTGCGACCGGCCGCCATCCTGGTGTGAAGCACACCACATCCTGCACGTCCAGAGAGACGGCGGCGACTCCACGGTCGATAACGGGATCCTGCTCTGTCGACATCACCACCACCTGTTGCATAACAACGGGTGGGAAATACGAAGAACCGGCAAACGCGGCCAGCACTACTGGCTCATCCCGCCGCCGGATGTCGACCCAGAACAGACACCGATCCGGATGCCGAAGAAAAGTCGGGCCTATACCGAGAGATACCCGAACGCAGCGTGAAACGAGGAGACGAAGTCGCGGGTGATGGTTTCGATACACTCGCTGGCGCTCGCACTCAACCAACGAGAATCTCGGTAAGTGCCGGAGTCGCTGGTGATGGTTTCGATACGCGGCCTCGCAAGCTCGGGCGCTACTCAACCAACGAGAATCTCTGCAGCGATGGTTTCGATACACTCGCTGGCGCTCGCACTCAACCAACGAGTACCTCGGTAAGTGCCGGAGTCGCGGGCGATGGTTTCGATACGCGGCCTCGCGAGCTCGGGCGCTACTCAACCAACGAGAATTCGAAACGAACGGTGGCGATTGTTCTAAGCTCCACCGCGCTCGACCAGCGACATCTTTGGGGCGAGGAGGCCGGGACGGCACCGACCGGGCGCACAGCGAGCGACGATAGGCTTGGTTACCGTGAATCCTGCTGATCTTTCTGCCTCCCTGCTCGCCGTCGTCACCGGAACTCTCGAACGACGCGGTGCGGACGCAGTCGAGAAAGCCGCAACGCTCACCGTCGCTGACGTTGTTCTCGAACGTCCGCGCAACCGTGACCACGGCGACTGGGCTTCGAACATCGCCATGAAGCTCGCAAAGCCGCTCGGGGTCAACCCGCGCGAACTCGCCACCGACATCGCCGACGACCTTGCCAAGCTCGACGGAGTCGCATCCGTCGACGTCGCCGGCCCCGGCTTCATCAACATCACGCTGGATGCCGCCGCAGCCGGCGCGCTCGCGAAGACGATCGTCGAAGCCGGCGAAGCGTTCGGCCGGGGAGACCTGTACGAGGGCATCACGATCAACCTCGAGTTCGTGTCCGCGAACCCCACCGGACCGATCCACATCGGCGGAGTCCGCTGGGCAGCAGTCGGCGACAGCCTCGCCCGCATCTTCAGTGCCGAAGGCGGCATCGTCACCCGCGAGTACTACTTCAACGACCACGGCGCCCAGATCGACCGCTTCGCACGCAGCCTCGTCGCAAGCTTCAAGGGCGAAGCAGCTCCCGAAGACGGCTACGGCGGACAGTACATCTCCGACATCGCCGCGCGCGTCATCAACGACTACCCGGGTGACCTCGATTCGTTTCCGCCGGCAGAGCTGCAGGAAGTGTTCCGCAGCGTCGGCGTCGAGCTCATGTTCGGAGACATCCGCGCGAGCCTGCACGACTTCGGTGTCGACTTCGACGTCTACTTCCACGAGAACGACCTGCACGACACCGGTGCAGTCGACCGCGCCGTCGCCCGACTGCGCGAACTCGGCCACATCTACGAGGCCGAAGGCGCGACCTGGCTGCGCACGACCGAGTTCGGTGACGACAAGGACCGCGTCGTCATCAAGAGCGACGGCGAAGCCGCCTACATCTCCGGTGACCTTGCCTACTACCTCAACAAGCGCGAACGCGGCTTCGAACGCAACATCATCATGCTCGGCGCCGACCACCACGGCTACGTGCAGCGCCTCATGGCAATGACCGCCGCGTTCGGCGACAAGCCGTACTACAACCTCGAAATCCTGATCGGCCAGCTGGTCAACCTCGTGCGCGACGGCGAACCGGTACGCATGAGCAAGCGCGCCGGCACCGTCGTGACCCTCGAAGACCTCGTCGACGCCGTCGGAGTGGATGCCGCCCGCTATGCACTCGTCCGCAGCTCCGCCGACTCGCAGCTGGACATCGATCTCGACCTGCTGACCAAGAAGACCAACGACAACCCGGTGTTCTACGTGCAGTACGGTCACGCCCGCACCCGCGCCGTCGGACGCAACGCCGCCGAGCACGGCGTCGACCGCAGCGTCTTCGACGCGAGCCTGCTCACGCACGAGACCGAGAGCATCCTTCTCGGAATCCTCGCCGAGTTCCCGCGCGTTATTCGCCAGGCCGCCGAACTGCGCGAGCCGCACCGCATCGCGCGCTACAGCGAAGAGCTCGCCGGCGCGTACCACCGCTGGTACGACAACTGCCGGGTCACCCCGCTCGGGGAAGAGCCGGTCACTGACGTACACCGCACCCGCCTGTGGCTCAACGACGCGGTCAGCCAGGTGCTGCGCAACGGCCTCGGACTGCTCGGCGTCACCGCGCCGGAAAGAATGTAATCGTGGCGACAACGCCCAACGGGCCGGAGTCTGGCGAGCCCGAAACCACGCCAGTAAACGGGCCCACGCCGGAAGCCGAGCCCACGCCAACAACCGAGCCCAGGCCAGAAGCCGGTCACGGCAAGCTCGCGGAGACCCTCGAGTTGCCTCCGGTCGCAAACAACAACGTCACGGAGCGCATCGAGCCACTGCCGGTCGCCAGCACGAGCACGAACAGCGCGAGCACGAACAGCCCGACCGGAAACGCCGCGAGCATCGCCGAGCCGACCGCTGCCCCGAAGCCACCGAAGAAGAAGCACCGCCTGCGCAACTGGCTCATCGCGCTCGGCATCGTCGCGGTTCTCGTCGTCATCGCCTGGATCGTCGGCGACATCGTCGCCCGCGATTACGCGAAGTCCTACATTCGCGAGACCGTCACGACCTCGTTCGAACTCGAACCGGATGCCCTGATGGACATCGAGATCGGCCCCGGCTCCCTGATCGCCCAGGCAATTGGCGGCTCCATCGACTCGGTCGATGTCAGCATCCCCGACATGCCGCTCGGCGACCTGACCGGTGACCTGACACTCGCCCTCACCGGCATCCCGCTCACAGCAGAGGCCCCGGTCGACACGCTCCGCGTCGGCGTCAGCATCGATGAAGCCGAAGTCGGCAAGCTCGCCAGCTACCTCAGCGACGCCGATCTCACCACGATCGAGCTCGAGAACAACGAGATCGTGCTCGCTACGAAGTTCTCGTTGTTCGGCACCGATATCCCGCTCAGCCTGTCGATTGTTCCCTCGGCGGTCGACGGAGCCATCTCGTTCGCGCCCAAGACATTCACCGTCAATGACGCCGAAATCTCACTCGACGATGTGCGCGATGGTCCCCTAGGCGGCATCGCGAGCGGACTCCTCGACTCCGGAACCTTCTGCGTCGATGAGTACCTTCCGAAGGCGATCACCCTCACGGATGTCGCGGTCACCGACACGACTCTCGAGCTGTCCGCGGAGGGCGATGGTACGCCGCTCGGAAGTGCGGATCTCTCGACATTTGGCACCTGCGAGTAGCGGGCGCCCTCACAAAGTCCGGCAGGTCTGCACCATTTGACGCCGTCTGCGGTAACAATGGACAGATGGAACGCGAACCGGAAGCCTTCGATTGGAACAAGTCCGGTGCCACTCCGAGCGGTTCAGACGCCGCCCGGCCCCCGTCGCGCAAGCCGATCTCCGGCGGATTCGACCAGTTCCTGACCGACAGCACCGCTGACAAACTCGCGGCAAAAGACCGTCAGGCAGCGGGCGGAAGCAAGCAGCGCCTCGGCCCGTACGGCGAGCCGGTCAGCTACGACGTCGACGACCTCGGATTCCAGACCATCGACGTCAAGCCCAAGGGGCGCGCGAGCCGCGCCATCGGCCCGATCATCTTTCTCATCGTGTTCGTCGGCCTCGTCGGCGGAGCGGTTTACGTCGCCGACAAGCTCGCCCGCGACGGCGCATCCGGGCTGATCAGCAGCAAGATCGCCGGCGCCCTCGAGATCGAAGACTCCGACACCATCACCGTCGACCTCGGCGAAGGACTCTTCATCACTCAGGCCTTCTCCGGCACCATCGACAACGTGCGGATCAGTATTCCGAGCGCAACGGTCGGCGGCTTCACAGGAGCGCTCGCGATCGACG
>Ga0247815_10001579_pt1 | contig 17355 bp, 9 predicted proteins | sample UWRJL194509B1_FD_181014 | JGI IMG/M metagenome (GOLD analysis project Ga0247815, IMG submission 181014) | Plant litter microbial communities from Arlington Agricultural Research Station in Wisconsin, United States - UWRJ-L194-509B-1 | ecosystem: Environmental > Terrestrial > Plant litter >...
GGAACGCCCCACTGGCAAATGAGCATGTTGGGGATACCGACCGCCTTGAGCGCATTCCACATTGCACCGAAGCGCGAGGGGAAATCCGTTCGTGCGTTCTTGGGTGCGTTGACATTGGCTCCTGGGCCGTCAGCGTAGCAGTTATCGTCTAACAAATGCGAAGACCATGGTCAGGTTAGTCACGCCGAGTCTTCAGCCGGCGCAAAAAGATCTGCTCACACTTGAGGAAGGTCACGCCGAGATTCTTGAACAATTGGGCGTCTGCCGCTTCATGTCCCAGCGACCCGAGCCGCTGCGATGGTGACGTAGTATCGCAGGCACGCACGCCCGCGTCGCCGTATAGACCAAAGGCAAGTCCGGCATTTCGTGCCTGCTGGCTGATAGGCGCGAGACCCGCAGGGAAGTTGACCGGGTCAATCTTGAGCGCACCGGCGCTGTCGCGCTGCAGGTCCGTCGATGACCAGCCACAGTCAATCTGGAAGATGTTATAACCAGCTGCGAAGAATCCCTTGCTGACAAGCGCGTTGATGGTCGAGGACAGATAGGTCGCGTTTGGTGAGCACCAGATGTCGTTGTACGTATTGTACCCGAGCTGGGGTTTGGCGTCGGTAAAGACGACCAGGGCCGTGAGAACGAGGCCGGAAGAGAGCAGCATGATGATATGCGACGGCTTGGCTCGTGAGTAGCAATGCGAGTTCGGGTTCGCCTTATAAGTCGGGGCGGCCGGTCATCGTCGAAGCGTTGAGCCCGTCGAGGAAGCACTCTCAAGTTTCCGCGACAATTGTCCGCAACAACTTGCTGGTCCTTCGAAGAGCATGTGACGCGTAATCTTGCGCGACTGAATGGAAGAAGCGAGCCTTAGTGACTCAAGATTTTGCGGCACTGCAGCTGGAAGTGCGGCTTGCATGTCGGCTGGGCCCCACCCTCACGATCTCGTGGGCAGTCGGTTCGGTAACGACCATATCGGCCGCCGGGTAGTATGCCCGCGAGGGCGACGCATTTTGGGCGACGCGTAGGTATCAAGCAGGGCAAACCGACGGGTAGGTAGAAGACAGGTGTCGCGTGACCGGCTCGGTCCGAGCGTGACGAACATGCCACTTTCGTCTGGTCTTTCTGTCTGAACCTCGAGGTTCGTCCAAGTACACAAGCAACACCTAACGTATAGCCAGAAAAGAGAACTTGAGTCCTGCTCACTCTCACTAGTGGTTGCATCCAGTGTTGCGGCCCTTCTCGATTTAACAATGATCGCAGCGTTTCCTCCGCTGGCGCTCCTGCTACTTCCCCATTATTAACTGTACCTCCGATCGGACTCTTAGCAGTACTAGGCCACTCTTCTGCCTTGTTTAGAGTATGTGCAGTGACTACACCGTGTATCCAGTGGACTGAAGCAGGTTTCAACGCACGTGTCACATGCCACGTGAACGCGTGAACATCCGGTTGAATCGTTCACGCGTGCTCCGGCCAGCACTATGAGAAGAATTCTGACTATTGTCTGGATTCTTGTAAACCCTGAACGGCATGAACATGCATATCGTCCGTCGAAATGATGATGACCAGCCTGTGAGGGATTGCTGAGAATGCAATGGCTCGAGAAGGAGAGTTGACGTACGGAGTGCAACCTAGAACTTGGCAAGGGCATTTTCAGCGTAATTAGTGATTTCAGGCAAGGGAATACCAGGAAGAGAGACGAAGGTCGCGCCCCGAGGTTGCCGGATATGCCGTTTAGCAGCGTGACGGTGCAAACATGACGCCGGCTTGAAAGTGATTCCCGCCCAGACTATTAGCATGAATGACATCAGACGCCTCGGGGAGACGCGCAGCGCGAAACCTTCCAGATTAAGAGTTTGAATGGGGGTCTTCCTGTGAGATCCAGCGCGACGCCAAGTTCAAGCTCGAATTCGGCGGATACGCAGATCGAGGGCGGAGAGCAGCCGATACGTAGACGTTTCCTGTAGCCGGGACTTCCTTCGAAGCAATAACACATGTCAGGGGGAGCTAGAGAGGTTGTAGTTGATATGGTGAACATTCGGATTGGACCTGAAGATCTAGTCCCTGCACGTTAAACATAAGCGCTGTCCACCTTCGCTTTTCAATCGCACGCATTCATTGTACATCGAGCATCCTTCAGCATGACCTCCCCCTCCCCATCTTCCGATCCCTTCAATCCCTACGCTGCCGCCCACGCATCGCCAAATGGCATGGGAGATGCTCGTCCGACGGGTTTTCAGATTGTTGAGGACGAAGGCCGTGTCGGAGCATTCAAGGGCAAGGTCGCGCTGGTGACCGGTGGTAACGGGGCACTAGGCGTCGAAACGATTCGCGCGCTCTGTGTGACCGGCGCCCGTGTTTTCTTCACCGCGCGTAATCAGCACAAGATTGAGGAAACTCTCTCTGCACTTCAGGATCAAGAGAGCGATGTTGTCGGGCTCATCGCAGACTTCGAGAGTTTCGACACTGTGCACGCCGCAGCGAACGAATTCCTGCGCCAAAGCGACAGGCTCAATATCTTTATCGCCAACGCCGGTACGTTGAAATTTAACCTGCTTTTACTCTGTGACTTAGATAGCGGTCATTACTCTTTAGGCTTCTTGGCATGCCCCGAGGGTCGCACCAAAGATGGCTTTGAGCGCCAGTACTCAATCAACTACCTCGCACACTTCCTTCTCTTCAAACTTTTGGAGCCGGCTATTCTCAAGGGTAGCACTTCTGAATTCAACTCTCGTGTTGTGATGATTTCCTCAACTGCTCACATGTTGACTCAAGTCGAGTTCGACAATACGCTCCTAGAAGGCATCTACGACCCGTGGAAGGCATACGGCCAATCCAAGATGGCCATGATTTGGATGGCCAATTACATCGATCGAGTGTACGGCTCACGCGGCGTTCATGCCTACTCACTTCATCCAGGTGGTATCTGGACAACACTACAGCGACACGTCGATCCTGCGCAGATGAAGCACTGGAGATCAGATCCCGAAACAAACAAGTTCATGAAGACTGCTGAGCAGGGAACAGCGACGATACTCTGGGCCGCGGTTGGCAGAACATGGGAAGGCAACGGGGGAAAGTACTTGCAAGACTGCTCGGTGGCGAAACCGGTCGACGGGGTAGAGCTCGTGAGCGGTGGTCATGCAGAGTGGGCTTATGCACCAGCGAGTGAGGACAGGCTGTGGCAATTAGCAATGAGCCAGGTCCGGAGGTGGCTCGTTTAAATATCCCATGCTCTTGGCCACATCTGTAACTGTAACTTCGGCCTTGAAACTGAAACAGGAAACCGATACAGTGAACCTTGACTTCGTTACGCCCGTATCCAGGCATCACGGTTCGCATTCAACCTGGGCAAATAAACAGCAGAACAGCAGAATTTACATGCCTATATTCTTCAAGACTACAAGCAATTTGACGAGCGATTGAGCAGGACTGCGTGGATCCGGTTATGGGCGAGTGGTGCAGGCTACGGTGACGGGCGCTACCCGAGGTTTTACTCCGACAGTGCCACTCATTCTTTCCCCATTTCAGAACGCGTCGGACCCACCGCTACTCAGCTCAAATAAATCTCGTGCCTGCTTCCGCGTAAAAATGTGCTTTTCTAGCACCCTGGCTCATGATATTTGAGCGATCCGAGAGTTACGTGCAGCGGACGTGTCGTTAGGTGTGTCTTCGGTGAGCACGGGTCGGGGCCCTATTCGGGACCTATCGCTAATGTCAGCGACTCAGCCTCAAACGTCAAGCGGGCTTTTGAGCGAGCCAAATACTTGTTTTAATGTTTGCCAGGGCACAAATTGAGCGGAGGGTCGCGCAATGCTTGCGCTCCGCTCCTCCCAACACGACACCGCCGACAACGGCTGTATCTGCAATCAAGTCAGGCCGAGGGTCCGACCTAGCAATGGTACGGCAAGAGCGTGCTGGCGGTGACGCATTTCTGTACAATAACAGAGTTCATGTGGCGCATGAGCTGACGTCGATCGCCTTCTTACTCTCAGACCCCCTTGCACTTAACATCACGCTACACATCACATTCTACCCACACCATGCCGTGTACCAGAAGTTCGATCCGCCCACGCGCCGCTTTCCCCGACCGATGAAAGTTCAAGTCCAAGCTCGATTGGTCCGTTCAGGCGCGTCCAGAAGAATGGTCACGGCGCGGGCTTACTACAGTTGAACCTCCCATAATCGACCTCTCCCATAACCCACAACCTCCCATAACCGACAGTCCCGAGCATCCACCGTGTTGGTACGGTGTGCATAACCGACAATCCTCCCATAAGCAATAATCGACAAGAATTTTGGGGTTCAGCGGCGTGATAATCGACAATTCGGCAATGGCCGTCGCTCTCAATTGCTTCCGTCTGACACTTTCGACGCGCAAATGTCCACAGGCGGGACTCCTCAATCCTGTTGAGGAGTCCCGCCTCATGCACTCTGACGATACATCGATTTGCACTGCCGTTCTGGCAGAGCGTGGGAAACAACGCCAGATTGAGTCTGCCGCCTTGGACGAGCCCAACTCCTCTGACCTTTGCACTCGCCCGACTCGTCGTGAGACCCTCGCAGCTGCCGCAACTCTCGGGCAATATCTAGAAGAGGAGCCCGAGCTGTATGGATCTGAGCTGGAAATGCTCTTATCGAAATTGCGGCGCAGACTGCGGCTTGAGCAGACACACGCACTGACCAACCAGCCTATCACTCATTTCTTCTCGCGCAAATCGATCCTCGGAGTCCCCAATACATAGTAAATACATAGTAAAGCGTTGAATAGACTACCTTTGAGCGTTTTATGATCATATTTGATGTTCGGACGCTTCCCATAGCCAACCCCCCGTAACCCACAACCTCCGAAAACCCACAACATTGACCCGGAACGGAGGGGTGTCGTTATGGGAGGTTCAACTATAGCAGACGATGTCGAGTGAAATGGCAAACAACCCTAAGATGGTGATTCAGCGCTTGACAAATAAGCACCCGAGTAACTATAAGCCGTACCTGCTCTGCGGGGTAGAAGTACGATACTAACTGGCAAATGCTGGCGTCAAAAGAACAACCGATATCAACGAGATGGACCGCGTTGTTTACCTTACCTTACCTTACCTTACCTTACCTTACCTTACCTTACCTTACCTTACCTTACCTTACCTTACCTTACCTTACCTTACCTTACCTTACCTTACCTTTGGGACGAAAAGTGCGACCACGCCAGATTGAGTCCAGCAGAAATCGACGAGCGACACCAGCCCCCCAAAGTCCCGCGCCCTGTTGAGATAGGGCGTTTGCTACCCTTTTGGAACCGCAAAAGGTCGGGACTCGGGTGCTTGATGGGCTCGCTGCCTACCAATAGGAATCGGAGTTAAGAAGAAGACTCGGGCGCTTGAGCAGTGCGGATCTGTTACGTAATATCCCACTCGTCGCACCAATCCTGCCTGGCTATGTGCAGAAGGGGCAGCTTGGTGATCTGGCTAATCGGGCCTTGGAACAACCGGGTGCCTGGTGCTGGAACCAATCGAATGACTCTCCAGTAACCACTTCACGCGAGCGATATCGTGCGTCTCCGGCGGTGATCAGTTCCCAATGGCGGCGATTACGCACGCGGTTGCCTCGCCCACAACGGCAGGCAAGTTGGTTGGAAATAAGACCGCCCTGTGATCCTTGCCTGCCGCCCAACTGTCTCAGATCACCGTCTTGCTTTAAACTGACGCTGAACACCACCATGTCGACAGATCTTCGAGGTGCAGGTGAAGCACGTTCTCATGGGACCGCCGGGCGGCTCATTAATCTGAATCAAACCCAAATAACTGTGCGCTTCGGATAGCTGCATCCAATAACACCGCAAACACGACCTCTGTTCACGGTTCCGGGCACACGATAAACAACACCACCACGAACATCAACCAGCAAGTAACGAACATCATTCATGCGGACGTCATAAAAGAATTGGTATCTCCTAGAGATGTGCTTTGATCAAGCCGCCGACTGACCAACTCCTAGGAAGCCATACAACTGAAAATATCTACCAGTAAGCAGTCTCACGTGTCATGAAACGAACAACACTCAAATTCGATAAGTCCTAGGATCACGAAACGTTGCTCAAGCAGTGTATGGCGCGCAAATCGAGAGGGGCTGCATGGAAGGCACGCGCGTCCAAATCTTAAGCGAGATCTACGCCTGGATCAAGGACCTCACGGGACCGCAGATTTTCTGGTTGGCGGGAATGGCGGGAACGGGCAAAAGTGCTATTGCGTGGACGATCTGCGCGACGGCTGACAAAGACCTTGAAATTGTTTTCGGCGGTAGTTTCTTCTGCTCTCGTTCGACCGGCCTAAGTGCGCAGCGTGATGTGCGCTGCGTGATCCCAACACTGGCACAGCTCATGGCACGCCAGTCGGACGTGTTTGCCAGGGCCCTTGACGCTGAGCTAAAGGTTGATCCGGAAGTGTTGCACCAGCAGGTTGACGTGCAGGTTAAGAAGCTGTTGTACAAGCCCCTGCTCGCTCTCAGGGACTCTCAGATTCCGATCGTTTTTGTCATTGACGCGCTCGACGAATGCAGTGGACAGCTAACGGGTAGCGAGGCACTAGATAATGCCGAAACTCATCGCATTGTCTCCGACATGCTCGAGGCGTTAGTCGCGTTTTCGCGATCTGACGATAGGCTGCCAGTCAAGTTTCTGGTCACGTCACGACCGGAGACGCATATCCGCGACACCCATGTGTCCGACATTGCTTTCAGCAAGATTCTTCGCTTACACACCGTCGACAAGGAGCAGATCAATGCTGACATCCGACGTTATGTATCCGAAAAGCTCTTTGCGACTTCAACCCTGCGTCCACTGTTCACTGAAACCGACGTCAACACTCTCGTCGTAGTATCTGATGGCTTATTCATAGTGGCTGCGACGGCCCTCAAGTACGCCCTCGGCAGTGGTACAGATCTCGCTGTGGCGAGATTCAAGTCGTTGCTCGCTTCAACCCAGGACAAGCTCAGCGTTAGAGCGACAGAACCGCTAGATCGCATGTACGCGATAATCGTGGAAGACGCAGCCAATATGGGCCATGCTGACACTGACAGCCTGAAGTCTTTGTTGTGCATCATTGCGTCGTTGCTGGCTGCACGCATGACGCTGTCGGTTTCGGCGTTGGCGGAGCTGTTGGACATTCTGAGTGGACAGCTTCGTGCCAGCATGACACGCCTTCACGCGGTGTTTCACGTTCCAGATGACAATGATGATACCAGCCTCCGGCCAATCCATGCATCCTTTGGAGACTATCTGCTTGGACGAGCTCCCAGTCATCTACGTATCTCTACATCGCTTGGCCATGAGGCTCTCGCGCGTGGATGTCTCCGTGTAATGGATACTGGCCTACACTTCAACGTCTCCCGGAGTCGCTCATCATTCGAGCCGACTTCCTCGGTAAAGCCCAACGGTATCGCGCTCTCGCTCGAATACGCTTGTCTTCAGTGGATATACCACATCGCAGCATTTCTTGTGGCTGTTCAATCCGAGTCAAATATCGATCGTAGCCTCCGCTCGCACATTAGATCTTGGTTCGACCGGAAGCCACGCCAGCAATCCGAGTTCGACAGACTTGTCAGCAGAATAGTTCGCCCGCGGCTACTATTCTGGCTCGAAGTGATGAGTTTGCTCGACCAGGTTCATCGCGCCGCGGCAATGCTCATGTTTGCGGCTGCAACGGTACGTTTCCGGCCCATGTGGGTCTTTGTAAATGCTAAACGCTCTGCTTAGGTCCGGATCGAGGACTTGGCGCGATTCTTTCGCGATGCAAACTCGTTCGTGGCGTCGTCACAAGAGGCGATTAAACGAAGCGCTCCGCATATTTACGTCTCTGCGCTTCCGTTTGCCGACAAGGACTCCCTTGTTTACACAGACTTTGCGCCGAAGTGCACGGGTCTCATCTCCGTAAATCCAGTCGGTGTGCCCCACCACGCGCGAAGGCTTGTGATGTCCCTCACCGGTCATGAGGGCACTGTCCACTCAATCGCGTATTGTACTGATGGCCGTCTTCTTGCCTCGGGGTCGGCTGACGGCACGGTGCGCATCTGGGACATGCGCACTGGTGAGGAAGCGATGGCTCCTCTGCGCAACGGAGACGGTGCAGTATGGGTGGTTGTCTTTGCTCCAAACGGTAAGAGCTTGGTATCGGGAACCGACGGTGGCGTGGTGTGTGTCTGGAACCTCTTGGCCGTTCACATCTCTGTAATGCACCTGAGGGGTCACACGGGTCCGGTTCTATCGGTTGCCATTTCCCCTAGTGGATCTCATATCGCTTCGGGGTCACGGGATACAACAGTGCGCTTGTGGAACGTCGAGACTAATCAACAGCCTGTGATAATCAACGGACACAGTGGCGCAGTCCATGCACTTTCCTTCTCTCCGGACAGTCTGCTCTTGGCATCCGGCGCTGAGGATCAAATGATGTGGTTCTGGGAGACATCCACAGGCAACCCGAGAAAGCATTATCCACACCGCCACGAGAGCGCGATCCCTAGCCTCTGCTTCTTACCCAATGGCGAGAAGATTACTGTCGGATCAGGCCATGAAATCATCATTTGCAAGGTTAAGAACGGGCAAAAGACTGCGACCGCGTATAGCGGCTCTGAGTCTATTCTATCGGTCAGCGCGTCATCAGACGGACAGTCGCTTGTGTCAGCACATGGCAACAGCGTCTGTGTAACAACCCTCCCTCGATTCGCGGGCAGAGCGTCCTCGAGTATGCTCGACGGCCATTCCGCAAGAGTTTGTGCTGTCACGTTCTCACCGGATGGTCTGTACATTGCGTCGGCTTCCGAAGATCACACCATACGGATCTGGAGAAATGGTGACAAAGCGGAGGCTCTCCCACCACCAACAGTCGATTCATCCAATCGGGATACTTCCTCCCAGATGATTTCAGACTTTCGCGAGCTTAAAGGGCACACACGTTCGGTGCGTTCGGTTGCTGTTTCGCCAGACGGTGCCTCCATTGTCTCTGGTAGCAACGATGAGTCTATCCGTATTTTGAACATTCAGACTGGCAAGGAGAGGCTCCCACCTCTGCAAGGACACAAAAACTTTGTGCACTCTGTGGACATCTCGCCAAATGGACGTCTGGTTGCGTCAGGGTCAGACGACAAAACCGTTCGCCTTTGGGATGCTCAAACAGGTGTGGCGGTCGGCCAGCCGATGCAAGGTCACACGGAACCTGTCCATTCGGTCGTATTCTCGCCGGACGGACTGTGGCTCGCGTCGGGATCATTCGACAAGACTGTTCGTATCTGGGATGTTGCTACACGGCGGTCTGTGGACTGGAGCCCGCTTGAATGTCGCAATGAAGTGAATTCAGCTGCCTTCTCGCCTAATGGTCAAGTTGTTGCTGCAGGCGATACATCAGGAGGAATTAGTCTTTGGCATAGCAAGACCGGTCAGCCAGTGCGCGAGCCTCTTGACACATCCACCACGCTGTCCGTTTCCATTGGGTTCTCGCCAGACGGGAGGTACATTGTGGCTGGTGGCACCAGTCAATTATATTTGGACCAAAGCAATTTTGTTCAGATTTGGGACATCAGCACTGGCGAGAAGGTCCTGAATCTCAGCGGACATACCGACGGTGTACATTCGGTCGCATACTCATCCAACGGCCGGTTCATTGCCACTGGATCGGATGATCATACCGTAAGGTTATGGGACGCAGCTACAGGATTGCCAATCGCAACGCTGAGCGGACACAGCGGTTATGTATGGTCTGTGACATTTACACCCAATTGTCAGTTCATCGTGTCCGGTTCCATCGACAACACAATCCGTATCTGGACTCGGCGGAGATTCGGCTCATCACCAGCAAACGACAGTGACAATGCAGCTGAAACGTTGAATTCTGCCACGCTTGTTGACGGATGGCTCAAAGGGTCGTCCGGCGAGCTTTTGCTGTGGGTTCCGACCCCATACAAGGATTATTACGGACTTCGGCTTGCGGCCCGACGCGTTGGAATATCACTTGGAGAGATTGGATATCATTGTGGGGAGTCCTGGACGTCGTGCTGGCGCGCTGAGACATGAGTTTACTACCTCTACATCCTACCCAACAAACCTTCGCCACCTGTACATCTACATTCATATTCACGGCTTGCAAGAGTTCTGTCTATGTCAATATGCTGTTTAGGGTAGTTGCGAAAGCTGAGAAAGCAAGTATCGTCCCTTTAACCGAATGTAGGGTAGTTGCCTGACTATAGGTTTGTGGCAAAGCAGCTGACCACTGTCGCTGTGGCTGACGATGCTATAGCTGGGAATTGTGGTTCCTAATGGGTATCACGCAATGCTACACCGAATCAGGCGTTTATGAGGCGTAGAAACCGGGTTACGCAAAGATCGAGCCAGGCGTTCCTGTACCTACTTAGACAGCAAAGCAAAGTCTAGCCATGGGAGAACGACAAGCACCAGCAAGTACAGAATATCAAGCTCGACAAAGCTCGTCTTGCCTCTTGCTACGACGTCCTCGACACCAGCTTAGCTACCGACGTCATGACCAGCGGCATATGCCGTTCATACCTTCCCGCTCGCGCCGAGGCTGATAAGACGGCTGCTCGAACCAGAGCGTCTTCGGAACACAGGTGAAGAAGCTCGTTAATCAGTTGAACGCAATGTTTCAGCGTTACTCACGCGGTTGATAAAGGTTTGGACAACAATGGACGAGAACCACAGCCTTGCGCGCGTTGCAATGCGGCCTCGTGTTTTGAGACGAGTTACAATGGTGTTGCAAGCAATTGAAAGGGTTTTATTTGACACAAATGGGTTAAAGGCGTAGAATAGAGCACATTGATCGCGTTTCTGGGGCAGGGAAAGGTAATGAATCACAGCGGTGGTGAGGACGGGGAAAGGAATGGCGGGAGCAGCGGGTAGGGTGTGCATCGAGACCACGAGCGAAGAAGACACGAGAACCGGTAGCTTGGACGCGTCAGAAAGGCGTGCTATTGAACAAATGCAAGATGGTGAGAGGTCAAGGTCACGCCAAGCCACGCGAAATTTACTCCGACAGCCACGCTCCTCCTGCCCCCTTCCCGAACGCGTCCTAACATGCGCCGTTTATCGAATACCATCACCAGTATCTCTCCGTCCGCGTAAAGTCTGTGCCTTTCTAATACGGTGATCGTTTCTGTGACAGACGTGCAGATCACACGGGCGTGGGCGGCAAACCCTAGGCATGCTAGCGATCCACCCCCACGCGATCGGTTGACGCAGAACTCTCTACACCGTCACGTGTGCCGTCTAACGAGCACGAGCACGTCGTAATGTGTAACCTATTGTACAACGTTTCACATGGGGAGGATGAGGAAGGTGTTGGGTCGGAACCCTGCTGAAGAGCCCTTGCGAAGGTCGAGGGCGTCGCGGCCTTCGAGATGTCACGCGGGCTTGACGTGTGCCAGGCATCTGTTTAGCTCGACACAAACCCAAGCGGAGCGTCACGCGGCACTTGCGACGCTTTGCCTCCTCCCAACATCCCGCCACCGACCGCTGCTGCAGCCGCAGCGAGTAAAGGCGAGCTGTACGGCAGAAGCGCTGGAGGTGGTGCACTTCTGTGGAGCCCGAGCGTTCATGTGGCGCACGAACTGACGACCGCCTTCTGTCCCCGTAGACGCTTCCCTCGCTCGTACCTTCGCTCTACCCACACCGGAAGAGCGGCGACGCCGCGCCAGCCAGGGTCCAGTCGCAGATGAGATCAAGCGAGCTGAGACTCGATGAAGGTGATACGGCTTTCAAGAACAACGTGCCGAGGTTCAAACTCAAGAACAATCGACGTTTGCGGAAGACGAGGACCGAAGCGCGAAGAGCGAGCATTGGCAGGACGTCGAGCTCGGTTAGCACATCAGCGTACGTTTTTTCCTCTACTATTTGATTAGAACCACTACTGAAACGAAAATGAGATAAGCTCTAAGCTCAATCTGGTCAGCACTACGCGACAGTGGGACCCTCGCTCGCTCCGCCGTTCATCTTTACTCTTGCTGTTTCGCGGCTGACGAACTCCTTCGACGCTCCTTGTCTCCAAACACCTGTGTTCTCGCTTCGCGCAGCCTGTCCATCTGCCACACCCGTTTATTGTGCAGGCGTCGAGGATTTCGAGTAGGACATTACACTCTCTCGCGTCTCGGGCCCGCCTGCCACCAGCTCTTTTCACAGAGCCCAGTTACCCGAACTTGCCTCACCCTGTCCGCATTGTCTGCGATGTCTACATTGAAGGTCGAGGTCTGGTGATGATGGTGTCAGACGAGCGGCAAGGTCGACTCGGGCAACATTGCGCGCCACAGTGTTCCACCTCCATCTTTCCTTTTCAAGTGGGTCCGACTTGCTGAACCTTTCCTGGCGTTCTGTAACCCGACCCTCTCTCGCTCGTGATCATGCCTCGGCGTGGTTCACCAGAACAACGACTACCGAAGAGTCGAGAACACCAATGACAGCCCGACAAAGAGCGCTGCCGAGATATCAGATTGGGATGACTCGACAAAGGACAATTAACAGATGTGGAAAGTCGATCATGATGCATGCATGACTCATGAGTATCGTAGAAACGTAGTTCATGACTCCAATACACACAATCCTGAACCGAACCTGTCGTGGCTTGTATGCGACGTGGCCCACTATGCACGATTCTAGTGCAGTTAATTGTGATTAGATGCGGGCAAACAGAGAAGGATGGTCTTGAACTGTCAAAGAACGAGATAAGGTCGTGTGACCCCAGTTCGTACTCCGGCAATCGTGCTTCACCTTCCTCCATTTCCGAACGCGTCCGAAATCGCGCCGTTCATTGAAAAACATGCCTCCGCCCGCTTATTGCTGTTTGCAAAAATGATGCACGTCCCAAGAAAAAATTCGGCTGAATCCGGTGGCTCCACAGTCTAAACGGCCGGCCCCACAGCCTAAGGCTCCCTAGCGGTTTCAGCCGGATTTATTTTCGGGTGAAAGCATCATTTTTGCAAACGGTAATAAATTCGATGCCTTATTAGCATGTTGATCTTTCCCGTGACGCATGTGGATCCTACGGGCGGGTGGTGGCGTTTGACCCTTGGCGTGCGTACGATCCACCCCGCGTGAACGGTAGACACTGAACTGCCTAACCCGAACCAGTCGTTGTATGCGCCTTCCAATGAGCACGGGCATGTCGTGCGATGCGATGCTCATCACTGGACAAAGGTTCGAGCGTGGGGAATGAGGAGGGGCGTGGGACGTGACCCTGCTCGAGACTTGCGAGGGTCAGGAACGTGGCAGCCTCTAGCCCGGTGTCATACAAGCTTGGCGGCTGTCAAAGCGTTGTTAGCCGAAACGCAAAGCGAGCGGGGTGTCACGCGATACTTGCTCTTTTCTTCCTTCCAACACGCCACTGCCCACCGCCGACCGCAACAGCAATCATCACCAGTCAGGGACAGTTAACCGACTAGAGTACGCCGGTGGTGGCGTCTTTCTGTATAGTGTTGGTGTTCATGTGGCGCACGGGCTGACGACCGCCTTCTGTTCCCGCAGACCCGTTTCTTACTCTTACCTTCGTGTCACATATCCCATCACAACCGGACATGCATCATACCAAGATCTTGAATCGTCTACACGCCAATTCCTGGGACTGATGTCACTCTGCCACTGGGCTCGTCGTACATGTCCAGAAGAACGGCGGCGCGCACATCCAGGGTTCGGTCGCACACGATATCGAGTTGGCTGGCAAGATGATCTCTGAAGACGAAACGGCGCTCAAGGACATCACGCCTAAGCTCAAACGCAAGGGGAGCAAAATCTTGCTGAAGACGGGGAGAGGCGCGAAGGTCAAGTCAAGGCGTGAAGGTACGTATGTAAGTGTGATTCGATACAACATTAGTGCTGACGCGCAGACTACGCGTAGATCGAGGTCGGCTTCCGTCGCGTTGCGCGTATCGGTGTGAGAGTCAACGTCAACGTCGGCATCAAGCTCGACGCCCTTCTCGTGCTCGAGGATGCCGCCTGCCTGCGAGTGCCTCTCCCGCCCTTCCGATCTCGCTCTCGTGTTTGATGGTGTACTGCGGTTGTGAACCATCTTGGCCCCGTTCTGTTTTATTCTGTGCTTTGTGTTCGAGTCGTCGTTCGCCGGTGTCTCCGTCCGACTCCTGGACCTTCCTCCTTCGCCGTGCTTGTTCACCCGCCACATCCCGCGTACAATGAACCCCTCGATGCTCTCATGATCTAGACCCCAATGCGCTGGCTCTTAGCACCTTCTGTTTTCCCAAAGTATCTGTTTACCGCTCACTCTGCGGGCTTCGAGGAACGTTCTTCTCGTTCGCCACTCTACCCTGCGTGCGTGTTACGACCCTCCATGTTTTTCTTGTTCAAAGTTTCTCGACCGTGCCACACTCATTCGACTGCATCTTCTATCTCGAGCGTCCTGTGTCCACGGCGTGTCGTGACCTGTGTGTGTTCCATGTCCCGCGTGCACCTTACTTCTCGGCCGTCCGCGACTGCGACCACCTACTTCGAAAGCGTCTCTTTGTCGTCTCTTTCCTGGTAAGAGAATCCGCGCGTTTTGAGAACCGGGCCCTTGTGCTAAGACTTCTTTGTGCGCGGTACTATGTCTCGACGTGCACCATCCAAAAACGGCGTTGCTTGACCATGTCTTGACTTGGTGCACCCGATCTGTTCTCATCTGTCCGCAACCGCGTGTAAACCTTCTCAGTGCGGTGCTTGCGTTCGCGACTCCCCACAACGACACCTGTGCGGTCGGACATGTATATACCTTACGTCGAATCTGTCCATCTCCCTCTCAATCCTTCTTTTCCAAAGTGGCATCTGCTTGTTTTCCTGGTTCTCCTCGTCTTCCTGCTGGTGATTGTGCACTTGCGTGCTGATCGAGCAACAATCGGCGGTGGCTTGAGAACGGCAGTGACCGCCCTATGAGGAGGGCCAGCAAGATGCAGGATGGTAGTGGCTTGAAGACGAGCAACTCGTCGACGCGGGACTTGAGTCAAGATCATTGTACAGACGTAGCTCACGACGCCAATAAACAACCTGACTAGCATATAACTCGGCCTGATATCCACGCTTCATTTGCAGGCATTTGTGATTAGAAAAGTACAAACAGATGTGGTCGGTCAAAGAACGAGGCTCAGGTCGCGCAACGCGAGGTTGTACTCCGACAACCGCTCTTCTCCTTCTTTCTTTCCCAAACGCGTGCGAATCAGCGTCCTTAATCAAGCCGCAAGTCCCGCATCTTCCTGCCCGGCTCCCCGATCGATCCCTCTCGTAAGGCATGCGGACCATACGGGCGGGTGGCGGCGGACCCTTGGCGTGCGAGCGATGCACCCCGCGCGATCTGTTGACGCAGAACCGCCTACCCCGAACCCGTCTTCATGTGTGCCTTTCAATGAGCACGGGCCCTCTCGACATGCTCTTCATTGTATCACGGTTCGCGTGTGGAGAATGAGGAGGGGCGTGGGTCGTGACCCTGCACGAGACTTGCGAAGGTCAAGAGCGTCGCCGCCTTTAGCCCGGCCGGTGTCAAACAAGCTTGGCGTGTGCCAAACACAAACAGAGCGGAGTGTCGCGCACCGTTTGCCCTTTCCTTCCTTCCAACACCTTACCGTCCACCACGGCCGCCAATGTCGAGCACCCCAGGTACGTGTCTAGTCAGAAAAGGTGTGCCGAGAAGGCGCTGGTGGTGGCGCCGCACAGTGGAGGGGTAGTGTCCATGTGGCGCGTGAACTGATGTCGATTGTCTTCTGCATTCGCAGACACTCCGCCACCAACGAGCTCAGACTACAATCTTCATATATCGTACTACATGAGCCACGCGGCTTGTGCCACACGCTCGAGCTAACCGCGCGCCTTCATCCGCGACCGATCCGACTCTACGTCCGGGCTCGACAAGCGGGTCGAGAAGAACGGCGGCGACGCTCACAGCTGGGGCTCAGACGCAGACGACGTCCAATGCTCGAAGAAGGTCATGTGTCACTCGAGGAAGCCACTCCAAACGTCAAGTAAAAGAGCTGCGAAGATACTGCGATGACGACTGAATCATAGAAACCTGCCTGAACCTGTCGCACTCCTTCCCCGTCGTTCTCCTGGAATGCCGTGTAGTCTCGACGCGTCACGCCGTGCCTTGTCCAGATACTCCGCCACCCTCGTTTCTCATCCGTGCGCACCTGCCTCAGACGTATCTATCCGCCCTATGCTCTGCCGAGTGGTCAATGAAGTAGTTTATTCGTTCTGCCTTTCGTGGTACAACCACTCTGTGCCCGAGACCACACCCTGGCGTTCATAGATATGTGACGGGTGGAGAGCACCGACCACTGCTTGTTAAAGCCCACGCACAGGGTAACAGTGTGATTATTCTAATCAAAGTACAAGCAAGACGGCCGACCTAGATTGTGAACGGAACGAGCTGGCGATTGCAACCTGAAGGTGGTCGGAGCTCAGCGGCACCATTGTAGCCCCGGTTAGCCAAATGAAGCGCGGAGAGCAGGTAACTATCGCTTTGGATGCGGACATGACGTAAAGACGCTGATGCGGGGATCTCACGTAGGCAGCGGCGAGGTAACAATGCACGAAGAAGAGGAATGCTGCTAAGACGATGAGTGCGACCTGTTCAAACACAAAGGACGATAAACCTCTTCGGTATGGTAGGGGCACTCTATCAACGGATCAGCACTGGCGTAGAGATAACGACTGCAACTCGCAAGATGGACGGCGTCTCTAAGGACGAAGAGTACGAGCGAATTCGAATGTGTAATCAGGGATCCCACCACCATCTACGCGTCGGATCTACTTCGACGGAGAGAGTACGAAGCTTCTCCGGTATCCATGCGCCGACCAGAAAAACAGGCGTTGAAGACCGCGCGTCCCCAGCACTGTGAGTTGCATAACACTCACGATCCGCTACATCGCATTGAAAGAGTGTGTTACATATGATTGCACTGGAAGATATATGGGAACCGAGGGTGTGGGAGGGCAACTACGGCTCGAGTTAATGTGCAGGGATCGGCAGGTGGCAGCAGCCGAGTGCCATATGCTTGCAAGTTCCAATACGTACGTAATTGCTCCCGTGCATCATACTGTATAACTGTCAGCAGAAGTAGAAATGTGCTTGACGAGCTAGTGAGTCTTTGGCTGTGTCATAGACACCCAGCTGCTGGAGACTGGAGCTATTTATATGTCGAATGGCTCTGATGTAGTCACTTCGCGCAAGTAAGAAACATCGCGTATTCATAGCGGCAATCAGTGCCCAAATGCGCTGATTGTGGCCGCAGCGGCCTCGCCCACAACGGCAGGCAGGCCGTTCGGGAGTAGAACGGCGCTGGGATCCTTGCCTACACTCCAAGCGCCTCACATCGCCATCTTGCTTAACAATCGCGCTGAAC
>Ga0247815_10001580_pt1 | contig 17346 bp, 21 predicted proteins | sample UWRJL194509B1_FD_181014 | JGI IMG/M metagenome (GOLD analysis project Ga0247815, IMG submission 181014) | Plant litter microbial communities from Arlington Agricultural Research Station in Wisconsin, United States - UWRJ-L194-509B-1 | ecosystem: Environmental > Terrestrial > Plant litter >...
ACTCGCTCTGGCTGCTCTTGCGACGACGATCTGCTTTGTAAACCAGGCCAATGCGCCTTCAGCTGCCGCCTTTCTGCTGTAGAAAGGTTCCTCATTTTAGGGACGTTGCAGAGGTAGAGAAGAGCAACTTACGTTGCCTCATCTATGTTGTGCAGCCTGACGCCTTCCGACTGCACTGCGTCTTTGAGAGCATTGCGAAGGTAAAGAGACTCGGCGAATCCTCCAACTAAGAGCATCGCCTGCGGTAGAAAGAGTAGTTAGTCAATCGAAATGGTCACAAAGCCGAGGCGAGTCTTGACGATACCTCAAATCCTCCCGAGCGCTCCATAATATCGGCAACGCTAGTAGCAATGTCTCTGACCGGCCGCTCAAAGATAGACTTGACTTCGGTGCTGAGCAAAGCGCGTCGGGTATGAACACGAATCGCATGGCAACTAAGGAAACGAACCAGTTGAGCATGACACGCCCAGCACTTACTAACGGCCTGTCATTGTCGTACGCGTGGCCGAACTTGATGACCGAGTCGTCTGTATCTCCGGTGAACTTGCGCTTCTGAATCTCAGGTCAGTATGAGCATGAACTGTTGAAGCTGACACGTATGTAGCGCACAGTTTTCTTCTCGAACTCGTTAACCATGGCCGCGATAATCTCTGGGTTGCTATATTTTGAGCCCATGAGCTTCCGCTGGAGGAACCTCTCCGCCTCTTGGTCTACAAAGGCACCCCCAGCCTGCACGCACTCGCTCGATGTGACTTCCTCGAGCTTGAGATTTGGCACTGGTGAAATGCACCTGTACACAGTCGTGTCGACAGTCGAGCCGCCGGCATCGCAGACAGCCACAGTGGTTCCCTCGCGCAACCATTGTCCGATGTTGGCGTGGTCCAAGGCAAAGTGAATGGATGCCTCCGACTCCGAGACGAATTGAAGGCGATTATAATCGTGGTTGAAGGGCAAAATGCCGGCAGAGACGACCGCCTCACGAAGAAATGCTTGTTGCGTGCCATCCCAGCCGTTGGGGATCGCCATTATCAGAACAAAGTTGTCCTTCAGACGGTTCCAAAGCGAGCCGCGACCAATGGCATCGAGGGTGGAATTATCGATAAACTCTCTAGCGTGTTGAAAGATGTACTCCAGGAAGTCCGCATATACCATCTTGATGTCCACGCGAGGAGGGAGCGGGGGTAGCGTGAGGTTGTTCCCAGTGCGCATGGCTGCCGGATGGAGGTGCAGTTTGAACCATTGTGCAACGCACGTGTCCTCGAGTCCTTTCGGATTTTCGACAGCTTCAGTGCCAAATAGAAGAGCCGTGCCCTCCTGGTCATAGCGCACAACTGTAGGCACCTTGCAATCCCCTGTGGCACAAATCTATCAAGTCTTCAAAATGGAGGTAGTATAGACGTACCCGCAGCTTCCTCTTGTCCGGGCCAGCGAGTTACCAACCGAATGCGGGGCTCTTCCCCGGGCTCCAAGTGCGCAAAGGATACCGCGGCTGTAAGGCTCGGTCAGGGTTATGCTAATGCCCATGTGCCGGCGTACACTTCGTTGTTCCGACGTCCAGGGCAAATGCGAGCCTCTCTTCGCCTTTGTACGTGCTGGTCGACATATCGAGCTCGGAGAGATAACAAGAGGGCAAGAAGCAATACACAGACGCGTGTCTGCGCCTGGGTTTACGACGGCTGCTGTGGGTCTGAATCGGGCCTGTCAAGAACGGAACTGAGATCACACCTCACAAACAAGCATCACCTGACCGAATCGATGGCAGGGGGCGCTTGTAGCCTAATAGCAAGTTGGTGTATCCTCTTGCTCTTCTTCCTTCGCCCATGGACATTCTCGAGGTGGGTCCATCTGTAATACTCCTGCAACGACGTTGAAGTCTGGGCAACCTAGGACACCAACGGCACGATTACAGCAGTGCCACAGAAATCGAATGATAAGGAACATGATAGTACCCCTTCCGACGTCTCTCTCCAGCCGAGCGGTGATACCAGCACTGGACAACGTCCGCCACCCGCCCAGCATGAAGGAACAGTCGGCGACGTATCTAGTAAACCTATAGAACAGAGAGCACTTTCAACGCCGAGAGTGAAAACGACCAACCATCGTGGTAAGTCTTCCGCGTCCACTCGAACCTGCCTGTATGCGAACTCCGCTGACCGGCCAAATAACTCATCGGTCTACCCAGGACGTCCAGACAAAGGACGACATACGAGGCCAGCTGCTCGGGCCGAAACTTCCGACCCAGCTCCGAACGATAACTCCTCGGCTCGCTCAGGTCTTCAAGAGGATAACGGACACGGTACGAAGGTATCTGCTCGCACCGAAGTAGCAGACCCAGCTGCGAACGATAACTCCTCGGCTCGCCGAGGACGCCAAGGAGACAAAGGACATAATGCGAGGCCAGCTGATCGCGCCAGAATTCCCGACCCAACTGCGAACGAGATCGATGGCTCCTCGGCTCACCCAGGGCGTCAAGAAGAAGAGGGACGCAGTGCCAGTACAGCTGCTCCGACCCAAGTTCCCGAGCCATCTGCAAACGATCAGCCTGTTGTGGCAGAGCGCGCGAAGTCTAGTAGGCAATCTGGTACGGGACGTGGTCGAGGTCCGCGTGGTCCAGAACGAACGTCAGAGCTCCAGTTTGTCTATCCTCATGTCATCTACAGGACGCCGCTGACACCTGCCGCCAGAAATGCTCGCGCTCGGAGCAAGCAACTTGAGGATGAGCTTCTCCAGGTTCAGGAGGATCGTCGTATCGGACTTCAGCGCGAGGAAGACCTGCGCTGTGCACTTAAAGAGGCCGAGAAGCGGCTGCAGGCATTGAAGGCAGAATGCACCGCCGCACGAGTCTTTGGCGAGATTGAGGATGCTGAAGGGAAAGGTGCGTTCCTGGTTGAAGCACGGCCTTCAATACTCACGCGCCAAGTCTTGCAGTCGTGCTCGATCTTTTCGGTGATGTGGTGGAAGGCATCAATGACCTCGCCTTCTGCGTATGGGCGAAGTTGGACGAAGCTGCATTGACCTCTGCGCTCGTACTAGAACGCGCGCACGAACTCAAAGCGGTCGATCATCTTGCCGAACGCCATATCCATCCCTTCCTCGTGCTCATGGTTCAGGCAAAGGCAAAAGTTGAGAGTGTTGCGCTTACAACTATGCAATGCATGGCTTTCTCGGTGCTAGTGAACTACGTTTTTCACCCTTTGGGTATGACCCAGGGAGTCCCAAAGGAGGTCGAACAGTACATGACGCAGCTACGATCCCGCATGGCTTCTCTGGGTTAGCTCTGGCTTCGCCCATGTCGCAGTTTTTGAGGCTCATGATATGTTGCAGAACCACAGGAGCAATACGGGCGCTGGCGTGCGATGACTTATAGTGCAATGCGTGCAGGCAGTGACAACACTAAACTCGCGCAATTCTTTGTTGAGAAAATTATGGAGAGCCTTGGTCATGTCTTCACGGCGCTGAGTCTACCTTCCGTCGACGACAATGGCGCAGCCGGCCTACCCTCATTGACCGACGTCCACAATCGCACCACTAAGGTCGTCCTTGACGCCATGAAGCTTCAAGACATGATGCAGCGGGTGTACGTGTCGCACGACTACTCCGTTTTCTTCGCGCTTGTCAATGGCCCTTACCTGGCTAGCGAGATGGAGATCACCGATGTTGGACCGGACACGACTAAGGAACTTGCGGACGCAGTTCAACAAACCAACGGCTCTCGAGGCACTGTCCTTCTATCCGTCATCCCTGGACTACGTGCAAGACGCATAGGGATGAATCTTTCTCATAAAGTAACTATAGTGAGGAAAGCTTCTGTCATTGCTCTCCTTTGAGAGTGCGACACGATCGGTGCATTTGCTTCTCCGTGCCGTTCATGAGTAATGCACAAGTCTTCAACAACTTCTTTTCCGTGTTGTTCACAAAATAAACTGAATTTAAGCCGCTATAACATGTCTGTTATTTTCCGTTCCCAAACAATATATTCCACCATAGATTTGACGTATAACCCGGAGCAGTGTGAAATGACAGGCTAATTGTCAATCAATTTCTGAACTGATGTGGAGAGAGAGAGACGCAACATTCTCAGCGGAAACCTTACAAGAACTGTCAAGATGCATCAAACCCAAGTAGACGAGTGCGAATGGAACAAACACCGCGGACTGTACTGGCGGAAGCCAGAGCAGGGCGTGTTCACGTGATCGAGTTTGAGATGACCGACACCGGACCCTGCAAAGAGGGTGAGCTACTCAGAACTTGGACCTTACGATGGGTCTTACCTTGCGATTTTGGCCCTGCGGCTGCTGTCAGCAATTCGGTTCAGCTCATTCTACGAGCGAGAGCACGCACATCCTCGACCCAGATCAGATTCGCGCAGAGGCTAGTCTGTCCAAAGAAGACTTCGACTTCGAAGTCTACGCGCCAGTACTGCTTGCCACGCAAGCCTGTGCGACTGCGTAGGCTACGTTCAAGCCCCGAGAGGTCTGCTTTCAACGTGCAAAGTTCACGATACCCGTCGACAAGCGAGCCTACAATGTGATGTGTAAGTTTGCACGTCGTCTGAAACGGCGAGGGAAGACTCGCCGTTAGTATTTCGGCACCACGGTCCTGGAAGCGGGTCATCAAAACTGTACAATGTTGCCTGGAAGCTCGCAAGGCTCGTTGGGAACTTGGCAAAAGATCTCGCGAAGACCGAATTGGAGCTCAGATCGGTTTGAACGATATCGTTCTAGGAGGTTTTAATAACAGTTTCTCTTAGGCGACACACGGAGGCTCACGAACCTTGCGTACAAGTGGTGAAAAGAAGCCGCCAAGCTTGGTCTCGCCATCTGCACTGACGTACTTCAAATGCGACCGAGCAGTGTGCACTGACGAGTTCTTGTCGTAAGTTGCCTGTATCTCAATGCCGTATGTTGCTCTCGCAGCCCGAGCGATGACGAATTGCTTCGTGTACCATGCAAGTGCACCTTCGGCTGCGGCTTTCTTGCTGATCAAAAGTCAACATTCAGAATAGAGACACACGTTGTAAGATGGGAGAACGCACGTTGCCTCGTCAACGTTGATTTGCTTGATGCCCCTTCGGAGGCGGGACCGCAAAACGGTCTGCAGATACAGCGATTCCGCGAAGCCTCCCACCAGGACCATCGCCTGCGCGGCAAACACATATACCCATTCAGTGAACTCGCAGATAATAAGAAAGGTTCACGGACCTCAAACCCTCCTGAGCGGTTCAGTACATTGTCAATGCTGATCGCAATGTCGTCGAGAGGTCTTTCGAAGAGCGACACGACTTCGGCGCTGGCGATAGTTCGTCAGTTTTGCTTCATGTAGTACGGGAAATCGTTACCAAGAGAGAGACAAGCGACCCTGGTTCACGCGAGGACGGTCATTGTCGTAACTGTGGCCGAAATGGATCACAGACTTCTCCTGAGTGCCGTCGAATTTGCGTTTCTAGGGTAAATCGTTCAGCATATGGCGGCGCATTGCCACCAAAGGTTAGAAGAGGCTCACGGTCTTTCGCTCGAACTCGCGGACCATGGCGCCGATCATCTCTGGCGTACCGTACTTGGTGCCAGCAAGCTTGCGCTCCAAGAACAACTGCGCCTCCTGGTCAAGGAAAGCGCTACCCGCCTGAACGCATTCGCTCGAAGTAACTTCCTCGAGTTCAAGCTGCGGCGAGGTCGACGTGCATCGGTAGACCGTAGTGTCGACCGTGGAGCCTCCAGCGTCGCAGACCGCTAGTGTTGTTCCCTCACGTAACCAGCTGCCGATGTTGGCGTAGGCGATCGCAAAGTGGACCGAAGCTTCGGACTCGGATACGAACGTGAGGCGCTCGCGGTCGTGATCGAAGGGTAGAATGCCAGCCATCACAACTGCTTCGCGAAGGAACGCCTGCTGGGCGTCGTCCCAGCCGTTAGGAATGGCCATGACGATGACGCAGTTGTCCTTGAGCCGCGTCCAGAGAGAACCGCGTCCAACCGCGTCCAACGATGACTTGTCGACGAACTCGCGCGCGTGTCTGAATACGTAGCCAAGAAAGTCCGCGTAGATGGTCTTGAGAGGTACACGCCGGGGAAGAGGCGGAGGCGTGAGATGATTCCGAGTGCGCATGGCCGCGGGATGCAGGTGAAGCTTGAACCACTTGGCGAGCGTGGTGTTTTCATCCCCATCGAGGATTTCGATGGCCTCGGTTCCGTACCGAGTAGCGCGGCCATCCGCAGTGTAGCGAACGACAGTCGGCACTTTGCAATCACCTGCGACCACGACAGGCAATGAGCGAAAGAACCACCCATAGTTTAACGCGCGACACTTACCAGCCGCATCTTCTTGGCCGGGCCAACGGGTGACGAGGCGAATCCGAGGCTCCTCTCCATCTTCGAGATGAGCAAATGAGACGGCCGCTGGAGAGCTTTGTCAGACTAGCGAGGCAGGCGTACAAGAAACTCACTCATGGTTGTGCCGATGTCGAGCCCGAAGCAGAGCTTCTCGGTGCCACTGTATGTCCCGAGGGCCATGGTCGTGACGAGTGAGGGTAGAATGTGTGAAACACAGCGGTGGACCCTCGCGTCCCGTCCCTTCTTTTGTACTCTCGCATCTTGCTGATTGTGGCGTGTCATTAAGTTCGAGAAGCGTCTCGAAGACAATGGGCTGAGCGCAAAGCGTAGATCCTGTCAAATGTCTTGAACTGAGGTTAGAGCTCTATTCACACCGATGCAGGTGGTAAACAATTGGTAAGAACAGATCCTTTTATCCCAGCCTGCAAGACGTGACACGATGTGGTTCTCTGCCTTTCGCCATGATGGCCAGGATGGTCGACACCTGCATTCAGTTCGTCCTCAGCGTCGCTATCCATATGTTCCGTCCTTTTGCTACTGAAGAAAGGGACAATAGGATCCTCGTGTCGTCCAACCACGATGTCCATGTCGTGCAAGTTCAAGGCAGCGAGCTCTGCGAATGCGGTGCTCCGGCGGACACCTGCCGCCGCGGCACTTCAAGGGGCAAAATGTCCTACGCAGCGGCAACAGCGGCAGATCGCGTACCACCGCAGGACAATGGTGATTCCGAGTGATTCTTCACCGTTGTATCGGCTGAGCTGACTGTCATGTCGCAGGCACGTCTCCTCACAGTCGAGTAACAAACGATTCAACTGCGGCCGCCGTCTGCTCGTCACGGTTGGCCGCGTTGCCAGCTTCGGACGCGAAGCCTGCTGCTCGCTCTGGCGAGAATCGCACAGTCACCCGCGCCCAGTCGCAGAGCCAAGCGGACCTCGAGTACGTCCAGATGGTAGTGTGCCAAAACCCGTTCTAATCAAACGTCCCAGACGCGTATCTTCAAAGGCAAAGCAGCTTGAAGGCGAATTGTCTCGGGCGCGGGAACTACATGTCCAGCTGGAACGTCAGGTTCACGACGCCAATAATCGCCTGGCCGAGGAGCGCCAAGCGTCACGCCAGCGCGAGGACTCGATGAACACCGCGTTGCTCGAAGCTGAGCGGCGAATCCAGGCGTTCAAAGCTGACGGGGCCGCCACACGTGTCTTCGCAGAGTCCGAACAGGTTGACGGCAAAGGTGCGTTCCGCAATTCAATTTCCGCTCCGCCTCTTGCCCTCTCGCTTCTGCTTCGAATAACTCATTTCGTCTGCCTGTGCCCCAGCTATCATCGACCACTTCAATGACGTCGTCGATAGTGTCAACGACCTCCTGTTTTGCATCACGGACAAACTGGACGAGAACGAGCTCACAGCAGTCATCCAGTTCGAGCGCATTTTGGACCTGGCAAGGAACAATGTCGAGGCCGGCAACCTTTTGCACGCGTTCCTTGCCCCAATGTCACAAGCTCAGGCAAAGGTCGAGCTCGTAGCACTTCCGGTGATGCAGGCGATGAGCTTTCGAGTGCTCTGCGACTACATCTTTCACCCAATGAGTCTTGTCGGTCAGGTACCTCAAGAGGTGGTTCAGGGCTTCGAATATTTGCGCAAGAGCGTCTCGTCATCTGGTAGGCACGCGCTCCTGGTGAGTATCATTGGACTTACAGTCGTATTCTCTGTAGAATCTCAAGAGAAGTATGGTCGTTGGCGCGCCATCGCTTATGGTGCCATGCACAAGCCCGAATACGACGACAGGCTTGCCAATGCTGTGGCACTTGGGATCCTCCGCAAGCTCGAAGACATTCTCTTCGCCCTTCTACCCGCGGCTGCCAACCATGATGGCCGCCTAGGGCAGAGAATCTTGGCCGAATTTCACACCACTGCGACCAAGGTTGTCCTCGATGCCATCAAGTTGCAAGACAAGATCCAGCGCGTCTACGTTTCTCACGACTATTGTGTGTACCTTCCGACCACGAACAGCCATTTTTCAACTGCCGATATGGAGTCAGTAGACTTGGGCCCCGATGCGACAGGGGCGCTGACACAAGCGGTCCGCGGTGTGCGAGGTGCTCGAGGCACCGTTCTACTCCCTGTCACGCCCGGTCTTCGGGCGACACGCGTTGGCCAGAACCTCTCAAGCTCAGACGTCGTGGTAAAAAAGGCGTGTGTTGTAGCTCTTCTTTGAGAGCCGATAGCGTGCGAGGCCGCCTTACATTTCTTGAATCCGATGTAAACTATCCTAAAATCGCTGCACGGGACTTGAACCTTCTCAATTAACAATTCGCTTATATTTTGAGCCCAAGCCTTTGGCTGCATCATACAAGCTTGACGCAAATAGATTTGGGGTTGTGTCACTCGAGCCTTCCGCCTGCTCAGGTAACACCCAGAGACATCATACAAGACCTCACGAAGTATATTAAACGAGTGAAAGGGGGCAGTATTTGAAAGCTAGGGCAAGAAATGAAACAAGATTGGAGTTGACGGCGGCGACGTATCTTGCGGGCTCAGACGATCGAGTTCGGAATGACGGAAACCGGTCCCTGTCAAAGTACGCTCGTCAGCTTTCTCTCTCTCTTCGCTGGCGGCAGACGGACCTTGCGTATTTGGCCCTGCAAGCATTGTCAGCTTCTGGCGCAGGTCCGAAGGCGAGCTACGCACCCGCTCCTTCCAGACCAACCCGGCACAAAGACTGGTCTGACCGAAGAAAACCTCTACTTCGTACTCGATACGCCAGTATTGACCTCGACCCTTGGCAGCTGCGTAGCTGCGCAGGGAGCTCTGCAGCCCGGACAAGTCGGCTTTGAGCGTGCACATAATACGGAATCCTGGCAAGAACGAGCCTTCGTGCCGAGGGACAGAATTAGCCCTCCATCTCTTGCGACACTGAAAGGCATAACGCACCGCCGACGCTCCTGCACCAGGTTCCAGGTGTGGCCGTTTCAGCACAAAGCAGTGTCACCTCGTGCTGAGCGAGAGTGGTGGGGAACGTAGCGAACTCGTGACAAAATGGCCACCTCGTACTCTTGTCGTTTTGCAGGACTTCATTCTGCAGGCAGTATTAGGCCTATTATATATATCTAGCGATAAATGTGAATCACGACGAACCTTGCGGACAAGCGGATTGAAAAAGCCGGCAAGGCTAGAGACGCCCTCGGGGGACACGAAAACCGCATTCTGCTTGGCACGTGCAAGCTGGTCGGGCTGCGAGCGGTCGTAAGGGCGGTAGACCGCGATACCATAAGTTGCCCGAGCAGCTCTCGCGACGACAAACTGTTTGGTGAACCAAGAAAGCGCGCCTTCAGCTGCTGCCTTCTTTCTGATTGAAATTGTACAGTCTCAGCAGGCAAATAACTAGCTAAGGGGAAAACTCACGTCGCCTCGTCGATGTTATAGAGCTTGACACCCTGTGCCTGCACGCGATCGCGCAGGACGCTCTGGAGATAAAGCGACTCGGCAAAGCCTCCCACGAGAAGCATCGCCTACATTCACGGCGATGGATAACGGAGGTTAACTTCAGATCGAGCTGGTAGAAGGTGGCGAGCGAAACCCACCTCGGCGCCTCTTGAACGTGCCAGAACACTGTTGACACTCGTCGTGATCGCTTGAATAGGCCGCTCAAACAGCCCCTTGGCCTCAGTGCTAAGAAACAGCTATGAGCATATCGAGAATTGTCGTTGGGTGTGAAATCGAACATACCATGTGAGAGTGATACGCCCGGCACTGACCAATGGTCGGTCGTTGTCGAAATTCTGTCCGAATTGGATGACCGACTTTTCATTCGTACCATCGAACTTGCGTTTCTGATGGGAGGTTAGTCAGGGTTGGGCCTCAACGGAACGATGCTCCCACTGACCGTCTTCCTTTCGAATTCCCGCACGATGGACTCCATGACCTCTGGGGTTCCATAACGCGAGCTGCTGAGCTTGTCTCGCAGGAATCGCTCCGCCTCCTGGTCGACAAAGGCGCTACCCGCTTGGACGCACTCGCTTGCTGTGACCTCTTCGAGCTGCAGGTTTGGGGCCTCCGCCGTGCACTTGTATACGGTCGTGTCGACAGTCGAGCCTCCGGCATCGCAAACAGCTAGGGTCGTGCCTACGCGGAGCCAACTGGTGATGTCGGCGTAGGTAATGGCGAAATGTACGGATGCCTCCGACTCTGATACGAACTGGAGACGCTCGCGCGCATGGTTGAATGGCAATATTCCTGCCGCGACTACAGCCTCGCGGAGGAAGGCCTGTTGAGAGTCTTCCCAGCCGTTGGGAATCGCTAGAATGACGACGGTGTTGTTTTTGAGTCTTTGGCACAGCGAGCCCCGCCCGACAGCATCTAACGATGAGCCGTCTATAAAAACGCATGCGTGCTTGTAAAGGTACGCGAGCATGTCCGCATAAATGGTCTTTAGAGTGACGCCACGCGGAAGAGCCGGTGGCGTGAGCTGGCTCTTGGCGCGCATCGTTTCAGGGTGCATATGTAACTTGAACCATTTAGCGAGAGTGGTGTTTTCGAGGTTGTCCACATTCTCAATAGCTTCTGCTCCGAACAGTACCGCCGCGCCGCTGGCAGTGTACCGAACCACGGTCGGGACCTTGCAATCACCTACAGAGCCAACGATTAGCCGTTCCGCTAGCAACTTCTAAGTAAACGGGGGCATACCTGCAGCATCTTCCTGCCCGGGCCAGCGAGTCACGAGTCGAATTCGTGGCGTCTCGCCGCTCTCCAGATGTGCGAATGAAACGGCGGCTGAATAATTTCGTCAGATTGCAGCAAAAGGGGACACGGGAGACGGCGTACACATCGTGGTGCCCAGATCCATGCCGAAACACAGTTTCTCTTCGCCAGTGTACGCGCCGTGAGCCATGATGAGGTTACAGAGTGGGAATTCAGGCGGCAGTCAGAGCGATATGCACACCAGGTGGCCTTTAAATGCTATACCTTGACGTCGGCGCTCAGAAGCACGGAGCGGATCCTGTCAGCGGACTGAACTGAGACCGCAGCTCTGGTGCCTGCAATGAAGCCACGTCAAACGAACAATTGCGAGTAGTCATAGGCTGTTCTCAAAAGATAAATACTTACGGGGAACGGGGTGGGGAATTTGAACTCCCTTTCCTTCGCCCACTCGCGCTATTGTGGTGGGACTTGCCGCGGCTGAACGGTCCGGTTGTACTGACAATGACCACTTTCAGGGAATCACCTAGATGTCCTCTCCATCTGCCGCGGCTTCAGGAGGCGTGGTCGGAGCGGGTGGCTCGTCGTGTGTGCACACGTCCAAATCAAAGCACGAGGTCTCTGCTGAAGACACTGTGGCGGGCCGACTCAACCAACAGAGGGCCAACAAAGATAATGGCATTTGCAAACCGGACGCACACGAGCCAACAAGCGTAGCAATGCTGACACAGGAGAGCTCGCGCCGCACGCCGGCGTTCAGGGCAAGGGGTGCGTGACTTGCCGTTCCGGCGCTGGAGATCCACTGACAGGCAGTTCAAAGGACACCGAGGGCGTGGGGGTCGTAGAGCGGAAGTTAAAGCGCATACAGAGCAAGCCGAACCTGCTTCAAGCACACCTCCGACTGGTGCTATCAGGTCAAGAGGACATCAACAACCGAATGAACATCACACACCACCTATGCTAGTGGCAGAGCTCGAGTTCGTTCGACTACTTATCTTCCGCAGATCGCCGCTGACACAAACCAACAGAAATGCGCAAGCTCACAGCAAGCGCTTAGAGGGCGAGCTTCGGCGGGCCCAAGACAAATTTCGCCGCAGCAGCGAGCGAGCCGCCGCAGAACGTCTGTCCGGGCGTGAGCGCGAAGAAAAACTGAACGCCGCGTTGGCCGATGCAGAGCAGAGACTCCAGATGTTGAAGAATGAAAAACTGGCAGCGCGGATCTTTGGCGAGACTGAGGACGTTGACGGGAAGGGTACGTGTTTCTTTCAAGCTCCGCGATCCGACTTCCTCCTCCCAATTTGCCACTGTTGCGCCTTACTCATGCACTATACACCCAGCCATAGTCAATATCTTCGGCAATGTAGTCGACGGCGTTAACGATCTCGCGTTCTGTTTGGTGGATATGCTCGACGAGGCTGTGATGACCTCAACGCTTGTGCTTGAACGCGTCAGCCGCCTCGATGACGCCGACCAACTCGCCGGACGCATCGTTCGTCCATTCCTGGTTCTCATGGCTCAGGTTGGTGGAAAGGTTGAGGAGGCCGCACTGCCAGCAATGCAATGCATGGCTTTCTCGGTGCTCGTCAGTTGGATCTTTCATCCGATGAGCCTTGCCGGACAAATCCCGCAAGTGACCAGGCAGTTCATGAAACAACTCACATCTCGCATGGCCGCTCTCAGTGAGATTTTCACACTGCTCCTGATGAGAATCGAGCTCATGCTGTTGATCAAGAACCGCAGGAGCAATACGGGCGCTGGCGTGCTATGACTTTCGGCGCGATGCGCAGACCCAGCCAAGATGTTGAAATTGCCCGTGTCGTTGCCAAAAAGGTCCTGGAGAGCCTCGAAAACGTTCTTGTAGCTATGCTCCCACCGACCACCAACCACAACAGTGTGGCCAGCCGATACTCATTGGCCGAACTGCACGACCGCGCCACAAAAGTTGTCCTCGATGCCATTCAACTTCAAGACACGATTCAGCAAGTCTACGTGTCGCACGACTATTCTGTGTTCTTTACGCCGGTCGACACAAGTTACTCTGCTCGCAAGATGACGACGCTCGACCTCGGACCGGACATGATGAAGAAACTGAGGGACGCCGTTCAACAGGCGGCCTGTCCTCGCGGCACTGTCCTTCTGCCTGTCATCCCTGGCTTACGTGCGAGACGTGTTGGATCGGATCTCTCTTGCTCGGATGTTGTGGTGAAGAAGGTTTCTGTCGTCGCTCTCCTCTAGAGTGAGATACAATCAGTACTTGCCGCTAGCCGGTGATCGTGTTGGTAAAATTCCGTGCCTCTTCAACGACTCCCTCCTCCTCCGCGCCATCTCCGAACCTCTATTGCATAGCAAGCTACAATTACCCTGGTCTCATCTTGTAACTTCTCGAAAATGCGATGTTTCACATTTTGACTGCAACGCGGCTCGTGTGATCGAAGATTTCCGAGCATGAATTCCTCGAATTTTTCAGCCATAGGAACGGGGTTTTCGCGTCATTGCTTGTGAAAACGGAAAAGGGGAAGATTGCATTGGCATGAAGGAAACTTAGGCGGAGATCACAGTACCGCTATGACAGACGCCTTTTTCACTACAACTTCCTCGCGATATCCACCTGTACTGATGCGCTGAGCCTTGAGGCCTAGTCCTGCAGGTAGTAAAACGGTCTGGCGGCCACCGATGTGGTGGACCGGCCCTTCGAGCTCCTTCATGGCGTCAGGTCCAAGGTCCAATACAGCCATTTCGTCCTTTAAGAATCGCGAGTTCATCATCGGGAAAAAGACGAAGTAGTCACGGGAGACGTAAACACGCTGTACCATGTCTTGGAGCTTGATGGCATCCAGAAGAAGTTTGGTGGCGCGCTCGGTGAGGTCGCTGAAGAGTTTGTCCTTCAGTGCCAGGCTGTCAGCAACGGAAGTTTCGGGAAGAAGCGTTGCGACTAGTTGAAAGATATTCTCAAATATCTGGGAGACTAACTCGCTGGCGAGCTCGTCGTCTTTCTCTGGTACGCGCATCGCATTATGCGTCATGGCGCGCCAACGACCATACTTCTCCTGAGGCTCTGCGCGCGAGATAATAGTTAGAATTGAGTCATGGCATATGTGATTTCACTTACCAATTGTGGCCGTGCGAATCAGAAGAGCCTGAATGTATTGTACTGCCTCCGGCGGGACGTGTCCTGCCAAGCTGGTCTGGCGAAAGACGCACCGTTCGAGCAAGCCGAAGATAAGCGCCTGCATTGAAGGAAGCACGACGAGTTCGACTTTGGCGCTAGCGCGGGCCATTGAGGCGAGGAATGTGTGCAGCCAGCGGTTGGCAGGCTCGTTCTGAGTTGTGAGTTCGTACACTCGATCCAACGAAACAGTCGCGGTGAGAACATCCTCGTCGAGCTTCTCCATTACGCAGAACGCAAGGTCATTGACGCCCTCCACAACGTCACCGAAGCGGTCGACAACAGCTGAACGATCATAAGTGAAGAGCTCGAAACATAAGAAAGGAGGAGGCTGCGGGGATTGAACTCAACGACCCACCTTTACCGTCGATATCCTCAGACTCTACGAAAATGCGCGCTGCAACTCCGTCCGCCTTGAGGGCACGCAATCTCTTCTCGGCATCAGCTAAGGCGCTGGTCAACTCGTGTTCGCGCCGAGACCATATGGCAGCTTGCTCGAGCTGTCGGCGTTGATCATCGGCTACTGCGCGTTGGACCTGTTGCAGTTGGTCTTGGGCGCCCATGAGATTGATCTCAAATGCTTGGCGCGCCGCAGTCTCGCGTCTGCACCTGACATTCAGTCAACTGCTCCCGAGAAGAGTACAAGTTCGACAAACTGCAGCGCTGCCTCAAGCTCCTCGATCCGGTGGTTCGTCCCGTGCTGTGGACCGTTGCTGCCGTTGTAGGCACTTACAACTGCGATGTCAGTGAGTATGGCTTTTCTTACTGTCGAGCCGGCGCGCGATGTGTGCTTACTGTCTATGCTGCTCGTTTCACCCGCCCAGTCTGGAACCCCACCGCTCCTTTCCCATTCGCACGAAGCTTGTCTTGGAACCAGGATCTGCATGAGAGAGCGCGCGAATTAGACAAAATCCACTTTTGACCGCTTGCGCCACCACTGCCTGCAAGTCCAGAGAGTTGACAGAGAGCACATCCATGCGAGTTGGAGAAGCGGTTTCGGGTGCTCACCAGGTCATCGCCGTTGGTCTGTTGGTAGCTTTCGATCCTTCCGCGAGGAAGAGCCTCCTGCACACCAACACTGTTCTTGGTTTTGCGCGCGCCCAAGCTCCCGCGCCCGAGCTTCTTCAAGCCACCCAAGGCTTTGGCTTTGAAGCCCGAGAGATCGGTCAATTGCATCGTGGGATGAAGAAGAGAAGAACGTAAGTTGCTGCCGGTTTGTGGCGTTGTCAAAAGTGGAACTTACATTGTGCTCGTAACATGGCCAGCCGAGATCCGGGCTCAATTCAGCCACACCTCTCTGAAGACAACGTGTTGTGCGACTTGTTTCTGGTAATGATTCTCGAAACCACCAGCTGAAAACCGTAGTCGAGGGCATGGGGTTAAAAGGCCGGGCGGTGAGGGAATCTGGGGAACAACCATTCCCAGTCACCGACCACTGAGGTGCCGCCCGCACACGCTCCCTCCGCAATATGACACTCGGCACGTACCATGGCGATGAGAAACTGGTATTTTCTTTCGATCTAGGCACCACCATGTGTGCGTCGTAATCTCTCGTTCTTGTCGTTGTCGTTGTCGATCACAAGCTCACAGACAATGCAGCGGCTGTCACGTTTGCTCATTTCGAGGATGGCGTGGAACCCCGCATTCGTCTCGTCACGCGTTGGCCAGGCCAAGAAGACGCCGCAAGTACGTGCCTGTTTCTTCGTAGACCCGCACAGAGTGTGAACAGGGTTCTCGCTCGCACAGGTGACTGCAAGGTTCCTACGGTTGTGCGGTACACCTCCGGCGGCCGCGCCGTCCAGTTCGGAACCGAGGCAGTGGAAAACATTGAAGGCCTTGATGATACCACCCTCGCTAAATGGTTCAAACTGTTCTTACATCCCGTGGCGATGCGTACCAAGAACCATCTCACGCCGCCGCCTCTTCCACGCGGCGTTACGCTCAAGACCGTCTATGCCGACATGCTAGCATACCTCTTCAAACATGCGCGACAGTTCGTCGATTCGTCATCATTGGACGCAGTTGGTCGCGGCTCGCTCTGGACGCGTCTTAAGTCAAACTTTGTCATCATCATGGCGATCCCAAACGGGTGGGACGACTCGCAGCAGGCATTTCTTCGCGAAGCGGTCGTCGCAGCAGGCATCCTCCCCTTCGATCATGACCACGAACGGCTCAAGTTTGTCTCCGAGTCGGAGGCGTCGGTTCACTTTGCGATCAACTACACGAACATAGAGACGTGGCTACGCGAGGGCACTACGTTCGCTGTGTGTGACGCTGGCGGCTCGACAGTTGACACTACTGTGTACAAGTGTGTGGCCGCGGCGCCGCAGCTGCGGCTTGAGGAGGTGACCTCTAGCGAATGCGTCCAGGCAGGAAGCGCGTTCCTAGACCAGGAGGCGAGGCGGTTTCTTCAGCAGAAGCTCGTCGGTTCCAGGTACGGCACCTCGGACATCATCAACGTCATGGTCCAGGAGTTCGAACGCAAGACAGTGAGCAACTGGCTTGAGCTATTCTGTGCCTGCGGCTAACATCTCCTTCCCAGAAACGCAAATTTGACGGCAGCCAACAGCGATCTGTCATTCAATTTGGCAACAACTACGACAACGACCGGCCGCGAATTATTGCCGGTCGTGTTACGCTGACCTGGTATGTACCATCTGGCCTTCTGAAAGTGCACCCGTTGGCTAAGCAGAACCGCAGCGAGGAAGTAGAAGGCATCTTCAAGCACACAGTCGAATCTATAATCAGCAGCGTTGAAAACATCCTAGATCGCGCTGGAGCATGCGAGGTACAGTAAACCGGACTGCCCACGTTTGATTTGCGCGCTTATGCCATGTGCAGGCAATACTCATGGTTGGAGGCTTCGCGGAATCAACATACCTGCAGAGTATTCTCCGCGCTGGGGTCAAGGGTGCTCGGGTGATCTGCATTGACGAGGCAACGTGCGTATTCCTAATATTTTACTCTAGTCATGAATAGCTGAGAGATTCTTCCTCCGCTGCGCAGTAAGAAGGCCGCAGCTGAAGGCGCACTGGCATGGCACGCGAAGCTATTTGTTGCTGCCCGTGCAGTCAGAGCAACATACGGCGCAGTGTGCTTTCGGTCTTACGACTGCACCCTTTCCGCTCATCGTGAGCGCGAGCATATGACCTGGGTGGC
>Ga0247815_10001582_pt1 | contig 17337 bp, 15 predicted proteins | sample UWRJL194509B1_FD_181014 | JGI IMG/M metagenome (GOLD analysis project Ga0247815, IMG submission 181014) | Plant litter microbial communities from Arlington Agricultural Research Station in Wisconsin, United States - UWRJ-L194-509B-1 | ecosystem: Environmental > Terrestrial > Plant litter >...
TCGAAATAAATCCGTTTCAGCCTAGAAGCAATTTTAATGAAGAATCGTTACGCGAATTAGCCACTTCTATTAAAGAACTTGGTGTGATTCAACCTATTACTGTTCGAAAATTAGACTTCAATAAATATCAGTTAATTTCTGGAGAGCGTCGTCTTCGTGCTTCAACTTTAGTTGGTTTAACACATGTTCCGGCTTACATTCGAATTGCGAATGACAACGAATCACTGGTGATGGCATTGGTTGAAAATATCCAGCGACATGACTTAGACCCTATCGAGATTGCACTTTCGTACCAGCGTTTAATTGATGAAATTCAATTGACTCAGGAACAAATGAGCGAACGTGTGGGTAAAAAACGTTCTACGATTGCCAATTACCTGCGTCTTTTAAAACTGGATCCAATTATTCAAACGGGTATTCGTGACGGTTTCATCAGCATGGGGCACGGAAGGGCCATTATCAATATTGAAGATTTAGACATTCAGACTGATATTTATCAAAAAATCGTAAGCCAGAACCTATCTGTTCGTGAAACAGAAACTTTAGTAAAAAATTACCACGAAAGTTTAAAACCAAAAGCAGAAGGAAAACCAAAAAGTGATTCTTCATTTTTGGTTAAAGAAACGCAAAAAAACACTTTCAATGATTACTTTGGTGCGAAAGTTGATGTAAAAGTCGCTGGCAACGGAAAAGGAAAAATTACCATTCCATTTAATTCTGAAGCCGACTTTAATAGAATTATAAAATTAATAAACGGATAGTGAATAAGATTGTCCCCATAAGTCTCTTGTTCTTTCTCATAGGAACCGTCTCTCTTTTTGCCCAGGCAAAAGAAGAAACGGTTTTGGTCGCTAAAGACACTACTAAGTTAGAAGAAATAGACCCTCTTACACCAGCAAAGGCAGCTTTTTATTCTGCCATACTGCCAGGTTTAGGTCAGGCGTATAATAAAAAGTACTGGAAAATTCCGTTAGTGTACGGAGCTATCGGAACCAGTTTATACTTTTACATCGATAACAACAAAAAATACCACGATTATCGAGATGCCTACAAACGAAGATTAGAAGGCTACAACGATGATAAATATGAATTTTTAGATGACAGCAGACTTATTGCTGGTCAAAAATTTTATCAGCGAAACAGGGATTTATCTGCCTTATTTGTTGTAGGTTTTTATGTTTTAAATATTATTGATGCCAATGTTGATGCGGCCTTGATTCAATTTAATGTAAATGAACGATTATCGCTAACTCCTGAAATTTACCCCAACGATGTAACGTTTAAACCAAATGTTGGACTAACTTTTAATTATCACTTTTAAATAGTTTTTTACTGCTGTTTAAAATTCAAAAAAAATACAAATGAAAATTGCGCTTTTAGGATACGGAAAAATGGGCAAAGTAATCGAAAAGATTGCTTTAGAAAGAGGTCATGAAATTGTTTTGAAGAAAGATGAATTTAATACTTACGACGGACTTTCAACAGCTGATGTCGCTATCGATTTCAGCATTCCCACGGCAGCCGTAGATAATATTTCGAATTGTTTTCACGCTAATGTCCCTGTAGTTTCAGGCACAACCGGATGGTTAGAGCATTATGCAGCAATGGAAGCATTGTGTCAGGAAAAACAAGGTGGTTTTATTTCAAGCTCGAACTTTAGCTTAGGCGTAAATATCTTCTTTGAATTGAATGAGCATTTGGCTAAAATCATGTCACAATTTGATTCCTATAAAGTGACAATGGAAGAGATTCATCACACTCAAAAATTAGATGCTCCAAGCGGAACAGCGATTTCTTTAGCAAAAGGCGTTATCGAAAACAGCAATTATGCAAATTGGACATTAGACGAAGCCAAAACGAATGAAATTCATATTGAGGCAAAAAGAATTGGCGATGTTCCGGGAACTCATACTGTAACGTATGATTCTACTGTAGACAGTATCGAACTGAAACATACTGCACATAACCGCGAAGGATTTGCACTTGGCGCAGTAATTGCAGCGGAATGGCTTGCTGGTAAAAAAGGCATTTACAGCATGAAAGATGTATTAAACCTAAAATAAACAGATTTAAATTAAGGTACTTTAAAACCTTAAACTTGAAACTTTAAACAATATATTATGACACTATATCTTTGGTTCGTATTTTTCTTAGCAGTACAGGTTATTCATTTTCTTGGAACATGGAAACTGTACGAAGCAGCAGGAAGAAAAAGCTGGGAAGCTGCAATTCCGGTATATAATTCAATCGTTTTAATGAAAATCATCAGCAGACCAACTTGGTGGACATTATTACTTTTCATTCCGATTATTAACCTCATTATGTTTCCGGTAGTTTGGGTGGAAACCTTAAGAACCTTTGGTAAAAAATCGACTTTAGATACTTTTTTAGGGATTTTTACATTTGGCCTTTATATCTATTATGTAAATTATACCCAAAAATTAGAATACAACGCTAATAGAAAATTACATCCTGAAAATAAAACAGCCGACACCGTAAGTTCATTGCTTTTTGCTGTAATCGTAGCAACATTAGTGCATACTTATATAGTGCAGCCGTATACGATTCCTACTTCATCACTAGAGAAATCATTATTAATTGGCGACTTTTTATTTGTAAGTAAATTAAATTACGGTCCTAGAGTTCCTATGACAACTGTTGCATTACCAATGGTTCATGATTCTATTCCGTTAACAAAAAGAAAATCATACTTAAGCTGGCCTCAATTACCTTATTTTAGACTACCGGCTTTTGAAAAAATAAAACGAAGTGATATTGTGGTTTTCAACTGGCCTGTTGATACGGTTCACTATTTTTATGAACCAAAAGGAAGACCTGGCGTAATTAAACCTATCGACAAAAAGTCGAATTACGTAAAAAGATGCGTTGGTATCCCTGGAGACAGTTTATCAATCAGAGATGGATTTGTATTCATTAATGGCAAAAAATTAGTTTTACCAGAAAGAGCTAAACCACAATATTCGTATTCTGTGGCTTTGGATGGCAAAACATCTATAGATTTTGAAAGTTTATTCAAAGAAATGGATATTACAGATCCTGCAGGTTTTAAAACTGAAAAAAGAGACACACTTTATTTTAGAGCTTTGACAGAAGCAAGTGCTGCACGCTTGAAAAGTACTCCTGGTGTTACTGCCGTAGTGAGAGAAATTGACAAAGGAAATGACAATGCCATTTTCCCTCATATCAACAAATGGAGTCAGGATAATTTTGGTCCGATTTATATTCCGGAAGCTGGAAAAACTGTGGCTTTAACAAATGAATCTCTGCCGTTTTACAAAGAAATCATTACGAATTACGAAGGAAACACTTTGCAGTTAGATGGCGCTCATTTTTTAATTAACGGAAAACAAGCAACAACATATACCTTCAAACAAAACTATTATTGGATGATGGGAGACAATCGCCATAATTCTGAAGACAGTCGCTATTGGGGATATGTTCCTGAAAATCATATCGTGGGAAAACCGGTTTTCATTTGGATGAGCTGGGATACTAACGGAAAAGGAATTAATAAAGTGCGTTGGAGCAGAGTCTTTACAACCGTTGACGGTGAAGGACAGCCACAATCTTATTTTAAATATTTCTTAATTCTTCTAGCTCTTTATTTTGTTGGAGAGTTTTTCTGGAGAAAAAGAAAAGAAAATAAAGCATAATTAAAATAAGCTATTTTATTTCAGGTTTCAAGTTTCACGGTCCACAAAACCTGAAACTTGAAACCTGAAACTTTTAAATGAAAAATCGCATGAACTCTTTACTACTTCCCACCTATTTTCCTTCGATAAGTCATTTTGCAGTTATGGCTCAATCTGAAAATATTACTCTTGAAATGGAAGATAATTTTCAGAAACAAACCAATAGAAACCGTACTTATATTTATAGTCCAAACGGAATTCAATTATTGAACATTCCCGTTAAACATTCTAAAACATTACATCAAAAAACAAAAGATGTTTTAATTGAAAATGAATTCGACTGGCAGAAACAGCATTTTAAGTCACTGGAAGCCGGATATAGAAGTTCTCCTTTTTTTGAGTTTTTTGAAGATGACATTCGTCCTGTTTTCGAAAAACAACATACTTTCCTGATGGACTTAAACCTGGAAGTTTTAGACATTCTAACCAAATGCCTCCGAATGAAATTAGAGTACGTAAAAACAACTGAATATTTTGCCGTACCAGAAAAAATGACCGATTTCAGAATTCTCGCCAATGGCAAAAAAGACAGTAATTCTTTTGAAAAATACACTCAGGTTTTTGATGACAAACACGGATTCATCAACAATTTAAGTATTTTAGATTTGCTTTTTAATGAAGGTAAATTCGCTATGGATTATTTGAAAGCTCAAAAAGTAGTATAAAAATATATGCAGCAATTCAGCCTTTCTTATTTTTTATTGGAATTTCTCTTTAAAGTTATTCCATAGAAACTCTGGTCATAATTGGATAATGATCTGAGTTTTCGAAATCTGAGAAGCTTTCAAATTGTTTCACTTTCATTTTACTGTCTGTAAAAATATAATCAATTCGCGCTGGATAATAACGGAATTTATAAGTCGCTCCAAAACCTTCTCCGGCTTCCTCAAATGTATCTTTTAATTTGCCTTTTATACTTCGGTAAACATATGAAAACGGACTGTTGTTCATATCGCCGCAGATAATAAATGGCGTTTTGCATTTCTTGATATTCTCTTTAAAAATTTCTGCCTGCTCTTGCTGCTGCCTGAATCCTTTACTGATTCTGGTATAAATAAGCTGTGATTTTTGCTGGTTGACCTTATCAATATCATTCGAAATTTCGCTGACATCAGGAGATATTTTAATCGACTGTAAGTGCATATTATAAACCCTTATGACATCTTTACCGCGTTTTATATCGGCGTAAATTACGTTGTTGTCTGAATTGGGAAAAATAATATTTCCTTCATAAATTATAGGGAATTTTGAAAAAATAGCCTGACCGGTTTTGATCTGATTTCCATCAATAAAAATGTAACGATGCGGATATACTTTTAAATCTAAATGAGCTGAGTTTGAGTATTCCTGAATACAAAGAATGTCCGGGTCTTTTTCATCAATAAAAGTTTTTATATTCTCTGGAATATCATCACGATCGAGCCATTTAAACACATTAAAAAGGCGTACGTTGTAACTCATTACAGAGAAATCTTTTTCGTCTTTGATATATTCTTTTGCAGAGAATTTATAAAACTTGCTGATAAAGGTAATTCCGGTCAATAATACCAAACCAGACAAAATAAGGCGTTTTTTGAACTGAATTGCCCAATAGACAAAGAACAAGCCGTTCAGCACAAAAAAGGCCGGCATAAACAGCGTAAGCACCGATAAAAGCGGAAAACTTTTAGGTGCTAAAAACGGCAGAATATAGATACTAAAAGTCAGTACAGTCAGCACTATATTCAAAAGGAACATTATTTTATTAAACCACGAAAGGTTTTTCATATTTTTTTGCTAAAAGGATTATTTTCCAGCTTTAAATAAAAACTCTTTTTCTTCTTTTGTCAGGCAATCATAACCGGATTGGCTGATTTTGTCTAAGATTTCATCAATTTGCTGCTGCGTTTTGTCTTTCGTAACAATTCTTGATGTCACACTTTCAGTAGGTTTTTTGTAATTTTTATGAACTTTTGTAAATGGGGCTGCAGGGGATTTTTTAAACAGACCGGTAAAAAAATCTGTTGTTCTGGAAACGATTTTACTCAAATCAGTTCCGTTTTGAAGCAATTTAATAAATATAAATCCGAAAACAGCTCCGGCCAAATGTGAAATATGACCTCCGGTATTCTCTAAACGAAGCTGCATTAAATCTAATACTAAAACGACAGCCGTAATATGCCACAGCTTAACATTGCCAATAAACATCAAACGCACATCCATTAATGGCTGATACGTTGTAATCGCTGCCAATATTGCCATAATTGCCGCAGAAGCACCAACGATGGGAGCCGAAATACTTAAAAAATAATAGCTTAATGCAAATGCAACTCCCGCGAAAACTGCTCCTAAAATGTATAAGCCTAAATATTGCTTTTGAGTAAAGAAGGTTAAAAACATATTACTTGCAAAATTCAGTACCATCATATTGAACAATAAATGCCAAAACGATCCATGAAAAAAAGCATAAGTTAAAAATGTCCAGGGTTTAAATAGAAATACGGCAGGATCTGACGACAGAGCGAGCCAAGTAGGATATGCAAAACCTCCTCCTGAATATTGGTAAAAAAACACTAATGAAATCAAGAAACAAGCAACGTTCCAGTAAATGACACGCATTGCAATTCCACCTAATCTATATTGTAGTTTTAAATCATCCAGAATATTCATAAAAGATTTCTTTATTTGAAGTTTTAGATATTAAAATTAAAAATTAATTCCAACGATTACTATTAAACTGATTTTTTTTCCAATACCACATCATAAAATAGCCTACAATAGCTCCTCCTATATGAGCAAAATGCGCTACCCCTGTACCACCGCTTCCAAATATAGAACTTCCTTTCAGTCCTAAAAATAAGTCAACTGCAATAATCCCAGGTACAAAATACTTTGCTTTTATTGGAATTGGAATAAACATCATAGCTAGTTCTGCATTTGGAAACATAAATGCAAAAGCTACTAAAAGACCATAAATTGCTCCGGAAGCCCCAACCATTGGAACCTGATTTATTACCGATGCATCAAACAACGCTTTAAAACCAGCATCGTTAAGATTTGTCTTACCTACATTTTCTAATATTGGTTTAATTCCTTCTAAAAACAAATCTGATCTAAAATTTTCTCCATCAGTAAAATTTACATTTATTATCTGATGCAAGGTTGCATCTGACAAGCCCAGATATTTGACTGGTTCTAAAGCTGATTCAAATTGCAAATAATTCACTGCAATTTGCAACAAAGCAGCACCTAATCCGCATGAAATATAAAAAAAGATAAACTTTTTTCCACCCCAAAAATGCTCTAAGGCAGATCCAAACGAAACCATAGCAAACATATTAAACGCAATATGCAATATATTAGCATGCATAAACATGTGAGTTATAGGCTGCCACAATCTAAAGAAATCACTCTCGGGAAAAAAGAGAGCGAAAAACTGCTGAGAAACCGGTACTAATTGTGCACCAATAAAAAATATAATATTGATTATCAATAATTGTTTTACAACGGGAGTCATGTTCATCATAAGGCAAACTTTTTATCTATATCTTCCACACGCATGGTGATGAAAGTAGGTTTTTGAAAAGGTGAAATATTAGGATCTTTGCAGGCAAACAAACCGTTTACTAAATTATCCTGCTCTTTTTCGGTTAAATAAGATCCGGTCTTAACCGCTAAACTTTTCGCCATCGATTTGGCAATTGTATCATTCTGGCTGTAACTACTTGCTGGAATTCCGTCTTGCAAATCACTTAATAATTGTTCAATAACAAGCGAAACTTCACTTTCGGTAATATTTACCGGAATTCCTGAAATTACAATATGATCGGTTTGCGACCCTTCAAATACAAAACCCGTGGTTTCTAATGAAGGTTTCAATTCTTCAATTAATTCCATTTCGCCTGACGAATAAAACAAATTCAACGGAAATAACAACTGCTGGCTCGAGGCCTGATTCACGGTCATATTCAGTAAAAACTGCTCGTACAAAATACGTTGGTGCGCGCGCTGCTGATCGACAATTACCATTCCTGATTTTATAGGCGAAACGATATATTTTTTATGAATTTGATACGTTCCCTGACTCGCCTGTTCTATTTCATTATCATTAAACAAAGACGAAGTTACTTCTTCGTTTTCGAATGTAAAAGGAGAACTTTCAATACTTTCCGTATCCAAACCTACATACAGACTTTCCCAGCTTGCAGTTGGTTCTACTCTTTTTGAATATCCTGAATACGAATTAGCTCCAGATGTATAACCAGAACCTGAACCCGAAGATCCTGAACTGGCTTTAGAATAATGCTGATTGGTTTTATCATCTGTAAAAGGATTAAAAGTGCCATCAACCTGAATCGTCGGCGTTTCAGCTTCTAAATCTTTATAATGATAGGGCGTGTCTAAATTGGCATCGCGGTCAAAATCAAGAACCGGTGAGACATTAAACTGACCTAAACTGTGTTTGATCGAAGCTCTTAGTATAGCATATAACGCTTGTTCATCATCAAACTTTATTTCTGTTTTCGTTGGATGAATGTTGATATCTATCGTATTGGGCGGCACTTGCAGGTACAAGAAATAACTAGGCTGCGAACCGTCTTTCAAAAGTCCGTCATAGGCTGCCATTACGGCATGATGGAGATAACCGCTTTTTATGAAACGATCGTTTACAAAAAAGAACTGTTCTCCCCTGCTTTTCTTGGCAAATTCTGGTTTGCACACAAATCCCTGAATATTGATAATCTCAGTATCTTCGTTTACAGGCACCAATTTTTCATTGGTTTTGCCCGACATAATCCCCACAATTCGCTGACGATAGCCTGCAGCAGGCAAATTGTACATTTCACTTCCATTATGGTAAAAAGTAAAATGAATATTGGGATGCGCCAAAGCAACTCTTTGAAACTCATCTAATACATGACGAAATTCTACTGTATCCGACTTTAAAAAGTTACGACGGGCAGGAATATTAAAAAATAGATTTTTGACCGCAAATGAAGTCCCTTTTGGCAAAACAGCTACTTCCTGAGACACGAACTTACTTCCTTCAATCACAATATGAGTTCCCAGCTCATCCTGATCTTGTTTGGTTTTCATTTCCATGTGCGCAATCGCTGCAATAGAAGCTAATGCTTCGCCGCGAAAACCTTTGGTACATAATGAAAATAAATCTTCGGCCTGGCGGATTTTTGAGGTCGCATGACGTTCGAAACACAAACGCGCATCGGTTACATTCATTCCTAAACCGTTATCAATAACCTGAACTAATGATTTTCCGGCATCTTTAATAATCAATTTAATGTCGGTTGCTTTCGCATCAACAGCATTTTCTAATAACTCTTTTACGACTGAAGCGGGTCTTTGAACCACTTCTCCAGCAGCAATTTGATTAGCAACGTGATCAGGAAGTAATTGAATAATACTCGACATTAAAAAATTTGGGTTAAAGGTTATGCTGCAATTTTGGTTAAACCAATTGTAAAATTTTCAGCTTGATACTATTAATTCTACACAATGATTTAAAACCAAAGTCTACAAATTTAATGAATTTCTGTTGGGTTTTTGAATAACTGTCATCATAAAAAAAACAAAAAACCTGCACTATTTTACAAAGTACAGGTTCTTAGTATTTTTAAAACAAATGTGCTTTATTCTTTTTCGATTGTAATAGGCGTTTCTTCTATTTGAAGAGCGCCTGAAGTCAACAACGGCTGGTTAAAAGGATGTGACATTGAAGCCTGCTGGCGAATATACGCCATTTTTATGGCTGCAATCGCTGCTTCTGTCCCTTTGTTTCCGTGAATACCGCCGCTTCTGTCGATCGACTGCTGCATGTTATTATCTGTCAAAACACAAAAAATAACCGGAATATCTGTCTGAACATTCAAATCTTTAATGCCTTGTGTAACGCCTTCGCATACAAAATCAAAATGTTTGGTTTGTCCCTGAATTACGCATCCAATTACAATAACCGCATCTACATTTTGGGTTTGCAGCATTTTTTTAGCACCATAAATCAGCTCAAAACTTCCCGGAACATTCCAGCGGATAATTTGCTGCTGCGGCACCTCACAATCAATTAAAGCATCAAATGCACCATTGTAGAGTCCTTCAGTTATAGTTTCGTTCCACTCAGAAACAACAATCCCAAATCGAAAGTCTTTCGCATTTGGGATTGTGTTTTTATCGTATTCTGATAAATTTTTATTTTCGGTAGCCATTTTCTAGATTTTTAGATTTCTAGATACTCAGATTATTAGACTTTTAGATTTCGATCAGATTTAGAATCCAATAATCTAATAATCTAACAACCTAACGATCTAATTAATTATTGTGCTAATCCAATCAATACATCAACAGAAGCTGCTTCCGGAGCTGCATCGTAGTTTTCTTTAATATCTGTTAAATATTTTAGCGCGTCTTCTTTTTGACCTAAAGTTAAAGCCGTTTTACCAGCTTTTAATAAGAAACGAGGCGTTGTAAAATCGTTTTTGTTAGATTCCGCTGCTTTTATATAATAGTCTAAAGCTTCTTTTTGCTGATTTTTTTGAGAATAAGCGTCTCCAATTGCACCTTTTGCCAAAGCGCTTAAAATTAAATCATTAGATTTGAAGTTACCTAAATATTTAATAGCTTCATCAAATTTACCTGTATTCAAATATGCCATACCAGCATAATAGTTAGCTAAATTTCCAGCATCAGTTCCTGAATATTCATCAGCAATTTTAACAAATCCGAATTTACCTTCAGAACCGTTCAAAGCCAATTTGTATAATGAATCGCTTGCTACACCGTCAGTTGCTTTTTGAAAATTTTGCTGTGCAACAAACATTTCATTTGCAGCCTCGTCTTGTTTTGGAGCTTCGATGAATTTTTGGTAAGCCAAATATCCAATAGTAGCAACTGCAATTCCAGCAACTAAACCAATAATGATTTTCTGATTTTTAGCAACCCAATCCTCAGTTTTCGAAGCAGTTTCATCTAATTTAGAAAAAACACCAGCTGTTGTGCTGTCTTTCGCATCAATAATTACTTGTTGTTCTTCGTTGATGATCCCTTCTTCTTTTACTTCCTTTTCTTTTGGTGCTTTATATCCTCTTTTATTGTAAGTAGCCATTTCAAATTAATTTAGTGAACGGCAAAAATAAAATTTTTATTGAAACTGACGGAAAAAAAATCAATTTTATGACTATTTTAAAAAAAATATTTTTAATAATCTCGTTTTTTTTATTATCTCCAACAACAAATACAGCACTAAAACATTGTAAATAAATATTTTACAGACAAAAATAAACAATATACAAGTTACTTTTTTTCCTATTCAAAATAAGAATCTTATTCATTGAGAATATAATTTAACTACAGATTTCGCAGATTTTCACATATTAAACTTTTAATGAATTAAATTTGCACAACAAATCCTTTTTAATCATTTCATCTGTGGCAGCAATTTGAATCATAAAAAGGAATATTCCATCATTTTATAATTTTACTTTTAGAGTTTCTAAAAATGCATTTAAACAAAATTTCTTTATTCAATTATAAAAATTTCTCGGAAGCCAATTTTGATTTTGACAACAAGATCAATTGTTTTGTGGGCAAAAACGGAATTGGAAAAACCAATGTGCTGGATGCCATTTATCATTTGGCATACGGAAAAAGCTATTTTAATCCGCTTGCGGTGCAGAATATCAAACATGGCGAAGAGTTTTTTGTGATTGATGCCGAAATAGAAAAAAATGACCGGACAGAGCAGATTGTCTGCAGTTTAAAGAAAGGACAAAAGAAAGTTTTAAAAAGAAATGGCAAAGCTTACGATAAGTTTTCAGATCATATTGGATTTATTCCACTGGTAATAATTTCTCCGGCAGATCGTGATTTAATTGTAGAAGGAAGCGAAACGCGCCGTAAATTTATGGACAGCGTCATTTCGCAGTTAGATTCAACTTATCTGCATCAGCTCATCCAATATCAAAAAATAATTGTGCAGCGAAATGCACTTTTGAAATATTTTGCGCTCAATCACACTTTCGACAACGACACCTTATCTATATATAATGAGCAGCTAAATGCTTTTGGAAAATCGATTTTTGAGAAACGAAAAGATTTTCTGGAACAGTTTATACCTATATTTAATACACATCATCAAGCCATAACCGGATCTGAAGAAACGGTGCAGCTCGTTTATGAAAGTCATTTGTTCGAAAAAGATTTACTCACGCTTTTGCAGGAAAACATCAATAAGGATCGTGCCCTGCATTATACGAGTGTGGGAATTCACAAGGATGACTTGTCTTTTGAAATAGACTCTCATCCGATAAAAAAATTCGGATCGCAAGGACAGCAAAAATCATTTTTAATTGCTTTGAAACTCGCTCAATTTGAATTTCTCAAGAAACAAAGCGGCGTAAAACCTCTTTTATTGTTTGATGATATTTTTGACAAATTAGATGAAACCCGTGTTTCTAAAATTATCGAAATGGTAAACAGTGAAACTTTTGGTCAATTATTTATTTCAGACACCCATCCGGAACGTACAGAATCTATTGTAAAATCGACGCATCAGAGTTATAAGATTTTTAATTTGGGATAATTCTTTGCCACGAATTTTACTAATTTTCACTAATTATCTTTATCTGAAATTTATTTACAGATCCAAAGCTTTGACAAAGTTTTAAACTTTGTCAAAGCTAGGTAAATATAAAAATTCGCGTTAATTAGTGAAATTCGTGGCTAACTCTTTTTTCAATTTCTATTATAAAATGAAAAATCATTACTTTAGCTGTATCATTTTTAAAATCCACAATTATGAAATTCCCCAAAATTTTATTCCTTGTAATGTCAATTATATTCCTTTCCTGCAATGAAAAAAAGAAGAATTCTTTTGCATCAATTGCGCCCAAGGAATTTGCAGCAAAAATAAAAACAACTGCTAATCCACAGATTTTAGATGTAAGGACTCCCGACGAATATGCAGCGGAACATATTGAAAATGCCGTAAATTTAAATTGGAATAGTGACGATTTTGCCTCAAAAGCTGCAGCTTACGACAAATCTAAACCTGTTTTTGTTTATTGCTTAAGCGGCGGAAGAAGCAAAAAAGCAGCCACAAAACTTAATGAATTAGGCTTTACAACCGTTTACGAGTTAGAGGGAGGTTTTTTGAACTGGAGTGAAGAAGGATTTTCTAAACCCTCAAAAGTGGCTACCGGAATGACCATGAATGATTTTAACGATTTATTGAATACAGACAAAAAAGTTCTGGTGGATTTTTATGCAGAATGGTGTGGACCCTGCAAACAAATGGAACCGTTTATGTTGAAAATGCAAAAAGAAATGAACGACAAAGTGGTTATTATTAGAATTGATGTCGATAAAAACAAGACTTTGGCAGCAACATTAAAAATTACCCAGCTTCCGACTATTTTAGTTTACGAAAATAAAGCGGTGCAAAAAAAGACGATTGGATACATTAATGAAGAAGAATTAAAGAAACAACTGCAATAAAAAATCAAATATGTTAACAAAAGAGTCATTGCAATTTTTAGACGATTTAAAAAAGAACAACAATAGAGATTGGTTTCAGGACAATAAAAAGCGATACGAAATTTTTAAAAAAGATTACCACCAATTAGTGAGTGATTTTCTTGACGCCATGAAACCGCTGGATCCTTCATTAGAATTACTGGAAGTTAAAAACTGTACATTCAGGATCAATCGCGATATTCGATTTTCTAAAGACAAATCTCCATATAAAGCACATTTGGGCGTTTGGCTTTCGTCTGGCGCGAAAGGTCAAAATCGTTCCGGATATTATGTTCATATCGAAAAGGGCGCAAGCTTTATCGCCGGCGGATTTTATTCGCCAGATCCGGATCAGTTGAAAAAAGTGCGCAAGGAAATTGCTTTTTTCCATGATGATTTGGAAGCGGTCTTAGCCGATAAAAACTTTAAAAAAGAATTTGGAAGTTTGGATTTTGATGAAAATAATTCGCTGAAGAACCCACCGAGAGGTTACGAAAAAGAGCATCCGGCAATTGAATTTTTAAAATTAAAAAGCTTTACGGCAACGCAAAAATATGACATTGCAGAAGTGGCAAAAAAAGATTTCGTCGCCAAAATGAGCCAAAAACTCATTGCATTAAAACCGCTGAACGAATTCATTAACCGCGCTTTAGAAACAGACGAAGAGTTTTAGAAAATTAGACTATTTTTGCCCCAGATTTCACAGATTCACACAGATTAAAAATTAAAAAAAAATCTTTTAAAATCATTTCAGCTGTGGCAAAAAAAACATCGAATGAAAAATAGAAAAATACTTTTTCTGGGAGAATCTTACCGCGCTGACGCCATAACCTGGATGAAAGGTTTGAAGGAATTTGGCGATTTTGAAATTATAACGTGGGAACTTCAAACACCAAATAATTCTAAAATCAACCGTTTCAAGCGTATTGCAGAATATCTGTTCTCCCCTATTTCTATTCGAAAAACAATCCGGCAGCAAAAACCAGATATGATTATTGCAGAAAGAACGACCAGCTACGGTTTTCTTGCTGCGATTTCAGGAATGCATCCAATCGCGATCGCGCAGCAAGGCCGAACTGATTTATGGCCGGAAGGTTCTGTTTTACTGCCTTTTAAAAAAATCATTCAGAAACACGCTTTCAAAAAAGCCGATTTGATTCACGCTTGGGGACCGGTTATGACCATTTCGATGAAAGCAATTGGTGTGGATATGAAAAAAGTTTTGGTTATCCCAAAAGGAATCGACTTATCGCTTTTTTCCACTTTCATCAATAAGTCGAATAAAATTGAAGCAATTGTAACACGTTCTTTGCAGCCGGAATATCGTCATGATGCTATTTTGAAAGCTTTTTCTATTCTAAATCAAAAAGGAATTGATTTTTCATTGACAATTGTAGGTGACGGAACCCGATTACAGTTTTTGAAAGATTTAGCAAAGGAATTACAAATTGAAAACAAAGTGATTTTTACAGGAAGAATTCTAAATACCGAACTTCCGAAGTTATTACAACAATCGAATATTTATATCAGCATGCCCATTACCGAAGGTGTTTCAGCATCTTTATTTGAGGCGATGGCTTGCGGCTGTTATCCGGTTGTTTCAGACATCCCGGGAAATCAAAGCTGGATCAAACATCGTGAAAACGGACAATTAATTGAAATTGACAATATTGAAATGCTGGCCGAACAATTGATTTGGAGTTTGGAAAATGCAGTATCACGAAATCAGGCTATTTTACAAAACAGAAAATTTGTGGAAGAAAAGGCTAATTATGATATTAATATGAAGATTATTGCAGCAAAATATCATGAGTTGCTGGATTCTAGAAGATAATTTTACCGCAAAGAGCGCTAAGATTTTTACCTAATATTAAGTTGAGAAAACACAAAGTTCACAAAGCTTTTACTCCACACAAAGCTTTGCGAACTTTACATTTTACATCCAACAAGTAAAAAAACATTGCGCTATTTGCGGTAAAAAAATACCTAACATCCAACAGTTGTAAAAACCGCAATTGGTTTAATGATCTTTCCTTCTTCAGAAGCTGGTTTAGACAAATATAATGTTGGACTGGAAACATTGTAATGATTTGAAGTATCAATAATTAAATCTAACCTTCCATCTCCATCGATATCGCCTGCAAATAATATTTCGATAAACCTTTCATCCACATCTTTTTTTGCAACTAAGAGTGTTTTAGTTTCTTTACCATTTTCATATGTTCTTAAATAAAGCTTGTAATCAGAAACCTCAACCCATTCTGAATCAACTTTTTCTTTTCTAATTTCTACTAATGCGAATAAAGTATATTCAATATTTTTATAATTAAATTCAAAATCTTCATTATCGCCAAGATTTTCGGGTACTTTTATACTCCATACTTCTCTATCATTCAAATATAGATTTTTTTCAATTAGTACAATACAAGTGTCTTTTACTGCCGTACTAACTTCCCATCCTGTTTTATCTTCTTCATTTTCATCAACAACTGGATCATTTACTCGTTTTATGAATACCTTGGTTTGAGAAAGCGTATACGTATTATTATGTTTAAAGAGGCCAAACCAAACTTTCTTATCTAGATTTACATCAACTTCGTCATCATGAAACATTTCTGTACGAAGAATTTTAACCGGCAGCAAACTATCAACAGGAAAAGAAAATTTATCGGTTAAATCTACTTCACTGCTGTCAATTTTAGGAATATCAACGGCTTTTTTTGCTGTTTTTACAGCAATTATTTTAGTGTCAGATTTATTACAACTCAACAACTGAAGTAGTGCAATTAGACTAATCAACATTTTAAAAACTGCTTTCATATTTCCTTTATTGACTTTTAAAGATTGTTATCAAACATACAAAACATTCATTTAATCTATTAAAACATAAGATAAATAATCACAAATCTAATGTTATCATAATATGAAAGAACTTAAATTGAAGAACAAAACAAAAAATTATCGAGAATAACATTATGCATAATGAAAGAAATGCAGCAATTTATTGAAGCTATAAAATAAAAGCTCTTTCATGATTAAAAACTCTTTTGGTTTGTTTATTTTAAGGAAAATTTATCTTGGTTATTTTGTATAAATCCAACCCAAATAAATAATAATCGTTACTTTTGAGCTCAGAATCATCCCGAAATTTTGGGACACAAAAAAGCCTTTTATTTATGGAAATCCAATCCAATTTTTCTTTAAAAAACTACAATACTTTTCGCATCGAAGCCAAAGCAAAGCAATTTATTGCAGTACATTCTGTTGAAGAACTGAAAACTGTTTTACTAGCAAACAAAAACGAGAAAAAATTCATTTTGGGCGGTGGCAGCAATATGCTTTTAACAAAAGACATTGACGCTTTGGTGATTCATATTGATTTAAAAGGTAAAAAAATCATCAAAGAAGACGATGATTTTGTGTGGGTCGAAAGTCAGGCCGGCGAAACCTGGCATGATTTCGTACTGTATACCATCGAAAACAATTTTGGAGGACTGGAAAACATGTCCTTAATTCCGGGAAATGTGGGCACAACGCCGGTTCAGAATATTGGTGCTTACGGAACGGAAATAAAAGACACTTTTGTTTCTTGCGAAGCCATGAACATTACTACTCAGGAAATGAAAACTTTTACCAATCCGGAATGTAATTTTGGATATCGTGAAAGCATTTTTAAAAATGACGTTAAAGATCAATATATTATTACATCTGTAGTGTATAAATTGACAAAACGCAATCATAAAATCAATACTTCATACGGAGATATTACGGCTGAATTAGCTAAAAACAACGTTACCGCACCAACGCTTAGAGATGTAAGCAATGCTGTAATTGCGATCAGACAAAGTAAATTACCGGATCCGAAAGAATTAGGAAACAGCGGCAGTTTTTTTAAAAATCCGATTTTATTGAAATCTGATTTTGAGAAAATCCACCAGAAGTTTCCAGAAATGAAGTTTTATGAAGTTTCAGAAACCGAAGTTAAAGTTCCCGCGGGATGGCTTATTGAACAAGCAGGTTTTAAAGGAAAACGTTTTGGTGATGCGGGAGTGCATAAAAATCAGGCTCTGGTTTTAGTAAATTACGGAAACGCAACCGGACAGGAAATCTTAGCTGTTTC
>Ga0247815_10001583_pt1 | contig 17332 bp, 11 predicted proteins | sample UWRJL194509B1_FD_181014 | JGI IMG/M metagenome (GOLD analysis project Ga0247815, IMG submission 181014) | Plant litter microbial communities from Arlington Agricultural Research Station in Wisconsin, United States - UWRJ-L194-509B-1 | ecosystem: Environmental > Terrestrial > Plant litter >...
TGCTAACCTTTTTTTCTACAGACCAAGCACTGCGCATGGCGGCTTTGAGGAACGCTGATGTGGGTACTGCAGCCCGGTTGTGATGCATCGGTAATGGCAGGAACCAGTGTACTTGCACTTGTGGATTTGGATTGTATCAGGGTGCCAGACATTTGATCTGCGACATTTCACGCTCATATACTTGCGTAGTTTGACTGTTGGTTCTCGTGTCTGCTTATCTTGTTCAAACTGGCAACTTTGTTCCAGTGGCGCATCGCAGGGAGCAAGCTCCTATCTTCGCGAGCAGAGTTTGAATCAGATGATTCTGACGAGAATCGAAGCAACATCCGACGGCACATCTGATAAGAAGTCGAGGGTTGAGGGGGACAAGAGAGTCATCTGTCGAAAATTTTGAGCGCAGATCGGCTCCGCGGAGTGCGAACCGCGGGTTGCATCTTCCTCTCCTGTACGCGTTCCACCGCGCACGAATGCGCATCGTCTCGACCAGATATGGAACCTCGACACCCCCTACGACTTGATCTTGCAGCTCAGTCTGCTGCGCTGCATGCGCACCTCGGCCGAGTGGTCGTTTCAAAAGTACAGGCTGGCGCCACAGAGCTGCTTCAAGAGCTCTCAGAACTCCTCGCAACGCCGCAGTACACTCTCTTAATCGCCAAATACTTCCGGCCGCTTCTGGTCGATCTGACTGCCCGCTGGTTGTCGGAATCGAACATCCCGGAGGAGGCGCGATTTGTCGCGCTCGCTTTGTTACTCGAATGTCATGAGGAAATTTTCCCGTGAGCGCGGATGTTCAGTCACCTCGTATATGTCACTCATATGATATATGTCTAGCATAACGCTTGAATTCGTCCAGCGCCCGTCACTCAAGAATGGCCCAGTGGCGTTTGTGACCCCCGAAAACGCCACCGAGCTGTCCGCCCACTCGCTACAGCCGATTCTGCTCGCGTACGACCGCATCGTTCGTGCATGTCCGTTCCTTCCGGACCAACTCGGGTGGTCTCTGCATCCGCTTCTGTATCTTGTCCTCGGCCGCCATCCCCACCGCGGCGTTGTATATCTTGCCATCCAGTGCTATGCGCTCCAGTCACAGATGACCGAACTCGCTCGCGACAACTTGATTCGCCAGCACCTTGGCGAGCTTGGTGTCGAGGACTGCGCGATTGATTATGGCGTCGACCAGTACGGTGCAACCGTTTCTATCGACGGCTGGCTACTCAACATGACAGAGCTGAGCCGCGTCGCCGACGAGCGAGTCGATATCGCAAAGTCTACTCTCTCGTTCGCACCAGAGATAACAATATTGCGCGAGCAGTTGTCGTGAGTTCGCGTGCTTGCCTTTGCAACTTTTGCTGACAAGATAGCAGCCCGCGCGTCGTCGATATTGAGGGCATCATCCTGCTCAAGGACTCAGCTATGACTTCTCCGCCATCACCCATGGTGATGACGCGCCATCTCAGCGCCGCTCTGCAGAAGGTCGCAGCACAGTACTCACTGCGGTTCCCGACACTCCTGACGTCGGCACCATCGAGCGGCAAGATGTTGCTCCTCAGCCACCTCGCTTTGCAGCTACATCCCAAGATGGCGGCTCAGACGGTTGCTATCTACTTGGCGGACACATCCATCGACGCTCGCTCTCTCCTCGGCTCGCACGTCTCGTCGCAGACAGAACCTGGCAAGTTTGAGTGGAAGGAGGGTGTTTTGCTACGCGCCATGCGCGAAGGTCGCTGGATCGTGCTCAAGGATATTGACCGTGCAAGCGTGGAGGTACTTGGCGTTTTACTACCGCTTATCGACAGCATGGGCACGGGCAAGTACATCGGTTCCCGGGCCTATATTGACGTGCCCAATCGAGGACGCGTCCACGCACATTCATCGTTCGCAATCTTCGCTACACGCTCAGTCGCGTCTGCCGCCGCCGCGACGTTCCTCGGGGCACACAAGTTTGTGGAAATTGTCGTATCATCGCCGTCGTTGGAAGACCTTGCAGCCATCGTAGACGCCAAGTTCCCGCGTCTTTCTGGCCCTCCTGCAGTCGTCCTAGTGCGACTGTGGGAGTCGATCCGAGCTCTCGGCCCGGCAGCAGGCACCCGCCCGATCGGTCTGCGCGAGCTTGACAAGTGGTGCTCCCGCGTTTCTAGCCTGCTTCCCACCCATTGGACTAGCCCTGCAGTTCAGGGTAATCTTGCGCAGCTTTTCGCTCATCCATCCCTCCGCGAGGACATGTTTCTCGAAGCACGTGACGTCTTTTTTGGCACCAGTACTGCAACCGCATCCGCCCAGGCGCGTAACAATGAGATCGCCCGCATCGTTGCCGATGAACTCGAACTTGGGCCACAGCGTGCGTCTTGGCTTCTTGACACACACACGCCGCAGCTAGACGCCGAGCGCAACTCGCAGGGCCAGACCGCCGCGCTGCGCATCGGGCGGACGCGCCTTCCAGCCCGTCTTCCGCCATCCGTCTCGGGCCAATTGAGCTCGCCTTTTGCCATGCACCGCCCAGCCCTCACCGTTTTGTCGCGTGTCGCTGCCGCCGTCGCGCTGACAGAGCCAGTTCTGCTCACTGGTGAGACTGGTACTGGCAAAACAACACTCATCTCGCACATCGCCACCCAGCTCGGCCGCCGACTTGTCGCGCTCAACTTGAGCAATCAAAGCGAAGCTGCAGACCTCATCGGTGGCTTCAAGCCTGTGGATGCGCGCCTGCCGGCTGGTGACCTACAAGAGGCCTTCAGTTCTCTGTTCGATCGCACATTTAGCCGGCGCAAGAACGAGAAGTTCGAGGAGGCTCTCAGCAAGGCTGTCCGCGAGGGCAAGTGGAAGCGTGCGGTGACACTCTGGAACGAAGCCGTCAAACTCGCCAAAGACCGGCTCGCGACGCGCCTCGAAGAGTGAGTAGATGCAATACCATCAGCCTAGATCGCATGCTCACTTGATAACCTGCAGTGACGACGCCCCGCGCAAACGACGGAAGCTCAACGACGAACCGCAAGCGACGCTTGCAGAATGGGACCAATTCGAACGCGATGTGTCAACCTTCAATGTACAGCACATTCTCGGCAAGAGCAAACTCGCCTTCTCCTTTGTTGAAGGGCCACTTCTACGAGCACTCCGTGCCGGCGACTGGTGCGTTTCAGCAGGCATGCTTTGAGTACATAATGCTCAGTCCCCCCTAGGATCCTGCTCGACGAGATCAATTTGGCGACGCCAGAGACGCTCGAATGCGTGTCAGCTTTGCTGCAAGGCCCCCAAGCGTCCATTACCTTGACCGAGCATGGTTCGCTCGAACCCGTCCACCGTCACTCCGACTTCCGCCTCTTTGCCTGCATGAACCCGGCCACCGACGTCGGCAAAAAGGATCTGCCTCCCAACATACGCGGCCGCTTCACCGAGATCTTTGTCCCGCCGCCGGATGCCGACCCAGAGACGCTCACTTCCATCGTCCGTCTGCACATCGGTGCTTTGGCGGTTGGTGATAAGGTCGCTGTCGACGACGTTGCAGAGTTTTACAAGGCGGCGAAGGACCTGGCCGAGGCGCGCGAGCTGTCAGACGGCTCCAACCAGCGGCCGCACTATAGCATGCGCACGCTCACGCGCATGTTGTCCTTTGTATCGCAGGCGGCCCCGTCGTTCGGTCTTCGTAGAGCACTATGGGAAGGTGGCTTGATGGCATTCACCACGTCTCTGAGCGAGAAAAGTGCCCAGACGATAATTGCCCTCGCGGAGAAGCTGCTGCTGTCGCGAGTCAAGAATATCCGCTCAACACTTGCGCTAGTACCGAATGCGCCGACGCATCGGCCGCGCGAAGACTTTGTTCAAGTCGGGCCCTATTGGCTAGAGCGTGGCCCGCACGAGATGCAGGCTGTGGATGAGTACATCGTCACACCCTCTGTGGCCAAGAAGCTAGTCGACCTTGCTCGCGTCGTCTATGCCCAACGGTTTCCAGTCCTTATCGAAGGTCCGACATCCAGCGGCAAAACTAGCACCATTGAGTACCTCGCGAGACGAACCGGCCATCGCTTCGTACGCATCAACAACCACGAACACACCGACATTCAGGAGTACATCGGCTCGTACCTTACGGATCCGACGACCGGCAAGCTGACATTCCAGGACGGCATCCTCGTCCGCGCTCTCCGCAATGGCGAGTGGATTGTCTTGGACGAGCTGAACTTGGCCCCAACGGACGTACTTGAGGCACTCAATCGGCTGCTAGACGACAATCGTGAGCTACTGATCCCGGAAACGCAAGAGGTTGTGCGACCACACCCACAGTTCAGGCTCTTCGCCACACAGAATCCCCCAGGTCTGTACGCTGGCCGCAAGGTTTTGTCGCGCGCCTTCCGAAATCGCTTCCTGGAGTTGTTCTTCGACGACGTGCCCGAGGCAGAGCTCGAGGAGATTCTCAGCCGTCGCACGCGCATTGCTCCCTCATACGCAACACGTATCGTCTCTGTATTTCGCGAGCTTCAAAAGCGACGTCAGACGTCACGGGTATTCGAGACCAAGCACGGCTTCGCGACCCTTCGCGACCTCTTCCGTTGGGCCGGTCGCGACGCAAGCAGTCCCCTTGAACTCGCACAGAACGGCTACATGCTGCTCGCAGAGCGCGCGCGTCGAGCGGATGACAAGCAAGTGGTTAAGGAGGTTATCGAGTCGACGTTGAAGGTCAAGATCGACGAGGCCATGCTGTACGGTTTGACTTCTGCGACCGTCGTCGACATGCAGACACGGCTCGGTGGCGTGGCGTTGCCGACCAACTCTACCCGCGTCGTCTGGACTGCAGCGATGCAACGCCTCTTCGTTCTTGTCGCAGCGGCACTCCGGTCCAACGAACCTGTCCTGCTTGTCGGCGAGACTGGTTGCGGCAAGACGTCGGTCTGCGAGATCTTCGCGGAGGCGACCGGCCGAACCTTGCACACTGTCAGTTGCCACCAGAACACGGAGACGGCAGACATCATCGGCGGCCAGCGGCCCATCAGGAACCGTGCAGGAGCGGCCGCAGCTGCTGCTGATCGTGCCGTTGACATCCTCCGCGCGCATGATGTCGACCTTCCGGCCGCTATAGACACAGACAACATCATCGCTGCGTTGGAGCATCTCTCAACTCGGGTAGAGGCAAATACCGCTATCATGGGGCAGATTCTTGGTGCTCGGCAAGACCTCCTTCAAGCCAAAGCACTCTTCCGGTGGCACGACGGGCCGCTGATTGACGCTATGAAGTCTGGTAGCATCATGCTGCTCGACGAGATTTCCCTCGCAGACGACTCCGTTCTTGAGCGTCTTAATAGCGTTTTGGAGCCGGAGCGCACGATTGTCATGGCGGAGATGGGAGGGCGATCGCTGCAGGAGGCGCTGGTGGTCGCGGACGAACGATTCAAGCTCGTGGCGACGATGAACCCTGGCGGGGACTATGGAAAGAAGGAGCTGTCGCCTGCTCTGAGAAACCGCTTCACCGAGATTTGGGTTCCTGCAGTTGAAGACCGCCGTGACCGAGAGATGATCGTATCCAGCTTGTGGCAACATACTGCGCTACAGGAGTGCACACGGCCGTTACTCGACTTTATCGATTGGCTAGCTCATCGCTGCGGCGACTCGTCAGCTCTTGGGCTCCGAGATATCTTGGTATATGCTCTTTCTTCGCCCCCTGCGAGTAATGCTAATGCGGTCACTCAGGCATGGGTGCGCTTCAGTAACCATCTCTATGCGCAGCAAAGCAAGCTGCCGATGTCTGTTATTTTCGTGAGTTTAAATGTTCGTTTGCTCTTTTTGTTGCTGATATTGGTCCAGCACAATGCCGCCAACCTCTGCCTGCTTGATGGCCTTGACACTATCCCGCTTACTGCTGGCTTCTCAGCGATCGCTATTCAAGACCTGCGGACAGCGATCACCCAGCGTTTGTACGAGCTCTACCCTCTCGCAGCAGAAGACGGCGCCTTTGATGTCGCAGACACGACGTCTGCATTTCGCATTGGACCTTTTACTATCGCGAAGCGAGGTCTCACCTCTGACGATCCATCTTTCGACATAACCGCGCCCACCACTTTGTCTAACGCGATGCGTGTTCTTCGCGCACTGCAAGTGCCAAAGCCAATCCTGCTTGAAGGCAGTCCAGGCGTTGGCAAAACCAGCCTCGTCGTCGCCCTCGCCGCCCGGACGGGAAACCAGCTCGAACGCATCAATCTGTCTGACCAGACTGACATGGTCGACCTGTTCGGCTCGGATCTTCCTGTCGAGGGTGGGAAACCTGGCGAGTTTGCGTGGAAAGACGCCGCTTTCTTGCGATCTCTCCAGGAAGGACACTGGGTGCTTCTTGATGAGATGAACCTTGCGCCGCAAGCAGTCCTCGAAGGCCTCAATGCTGTTCTCGATCACCGCGGCGAGGTATTTATCCCCGAGATGGGTCGTTCGTTCAATTGCCATCCCAACTTCCGTGTGTTCGCCGCGCAGAACCCGCAACACCAGGGCGGCGGCCGAAAAGGCTTACCCAAATCCTTCCTTAACCGGTTCACTAAGGTCTATCTGTGCGAACTTGACCATAACGATCTGCTCTCCATCTGCCGCCGCATTCATCCCGAACTTGATTCCGACGCCCTCAGTGCAATGATCGCTTACAACACCCGCCTACACGCCGAGACGATGATCACTCGCAGCTTCGGCCGGGCAGGTACACCGTGGGAGTTCAACTTGCGCGACGTATTACGTTGGACGAAGCTCGTCACAACACCTTCACCGCTCACGCTTGTAGGCGACCCGGCGGAACATCTCGACGCCCTATACCTTCGACGCTTCCGCTCAGCTGATGACCGCCATGCTGCTGCCAGTCTCTTCACCGAGGTAGCCAAAGTTTCTTCTCCAGAAGACCTCAACCCTTGGCCAACAGAATCGCCTGGCGTGTTAAATGTAGGCTTCGCGACCCTCCAGCCATCTGGGCAGCGTTTCGCAACTCCGCAACCCGTGACGTTGCTTCAAGGGCAGCTCTCGGCCGTTTCCGCCTTTGCTTCAAGCGTCGATCGGTCGACACTGACAATCCTTGTCGGCGGCGATGCAAGCGGCAAGACAAGTCTTGTGCGTTTCCTTGCCGAGCAAAGTGGCAAGCGGCTGCATGAGTACTCTCTTCACGGATCAGTCGACACCATGGACATTCTTGGTTCTTTCGAGCAGTCCGACCTCAAATCAAGCCTCGAAGCTGCGTTGAAACGCGCCGCCGATCATGTCGCCCTCCTGGCGCAGTCTGACGTTGCTCGGTACGCTGCTATCGACCCCATTCTGTGCGCCAGACTTCGATCTCCAGCTGTGGACAACGCAACGGCACTCGCGGAGCAAATCCTCATTCATGTCCCAGACCTTCCAGCAAACATCACCTTCGACCTTCGCACTGCCGTGTCGCGAGCATCTCAAGAATCAGCCGGTCCGACATTCGAGTGGTCTGATGGCACTCTCGTCCAGGCTATCAAGGATGGCTCGTGGGTCTTTCTAGATAACGCCAATCTCTGTAACGCCTCCGTGCTTGATCGCCTCAACTCGCTTTGCGAAGTAGGTGGAAGTATCACTCTGTCAGAGCGTGGTCTCGTCGACGGGGTACCGGTCACGCTGACTCCACATCGCGGATTTCGTCTCATCCTCGGCGTCAACCCTCGACATGGAGAGCTTTCACGAGCAATGCGGAACCGAGGGCTCGAGATATTTGTCGATGTGGAGCGGAATCATGAAGACCTTACACGTTTGCAGGGTATGTCCAGGCTCCCAGCAACGGCTAACGCAACAACATCCGTCTGCACCAGTGCCGTCAACTTCGAGCTGGTTCGGCGCGGTCTTCTCGCCGATGCGTCTGTCTCTCCTCAGGTCGGATGGCTTCCCGATGCAGTGGCGCGACGACGCCTTGATCTTCAGACGGCTCTCCCCTTCCACGTTGCCAGCTCGACCGTAGCTGCTGTCACCCGATTCGTCATGCTATTGGGGCAGACTTCTATCTCTGATTGGCATATGAGTCTCCGTGCTTTAGATCGGTGGTCCGTCAATGATGCGACCACATCGACCGCGCTCAAGGCCATCATCGCCGACCTGCGAACGGACGAGAACGCTTTTAGACAGTGGCTAGATCAAGTTTTCTCCGCGCTGGCACAAACACGGGGAGTCCCTCTTCACTTTCTGCGAGCACAGGTCTGTACTCACTTTCCTCAGTCCCAGCGTTCGAGCCTTGCATCTTTGTCACATACTGAATTCGTTGCATGCAATATAGCCAGTTGTTTTCTCCTTCAACCCTATCATCTCGCGCGCTATTCCGGAGTCCGCCCCAGATATCGCTTTGGCGTTGTATACTCGTGGTTTCTTCTTCACTCGCCGCATTCGGGCTTGGCAGCCACCGCCGTCGCGGGCAAATTCGGCGCAGGCAGCTCTACATCACCTCGTCCATCGTCTTTCCGAAGTGCTTCTTGCGGTACCCACACTCTTGGATGCATTTTGGCTGCATCACGCTGGGCGGCAACACATAGAGGTGAGCCGGAAAGCGATGCTCGCATCGGATTGCTCACAGCAATACCCAGTTTGCATCTATTCTTGACCTATTGGACCTTTCCTGTCACCTTTTAAACTTGGCCAGTCATCCAGTAGTCGATGTATCTGCCGTGCGCGTTGTGGTCCTCCGGCTCGCCTCGCTTGTTCAGGAGAACGACATCTTCCTCGAGCTGACCTCCGTGGTCTCGAATCTGACGAGCACACTCTCGCTTACGACAGGAGAATGTCTCAACGAGATCTGGCAACTCGGTCTGCGTTCCCAAAGCAACTCCCTCGCACCTGCTGTTGCGGACCACTTGGTTTCACGCTTTGCTACTGGTACCATGGGTCAGTCTAGTTCGCCTGGCTCGAACGCAAACTAATTCTGACATCACCCTCCGATAAGCAATTCGGAAGGAGAGCTTGGAGCTCCTTGCCGCCGGTGCACTTCATATCGCGCCCGATGTTGTTGCTCAGTCGGCACATATCGGGTCTACACCGTGCGCAGCAGCCAAGGAAACGGAGAACGTAAAGCCTGCTGGCAATGATGAGCTACTCGCGTTGGAACTCGGCCTTCTGGCAGCATCGAACTCTTTGCCCGCAACGCGGAGGATGGTGAGCGACATTTTGTCAGCTTCGCGGCCCAAGCTCATTGCGATCTCAGTTGGTCGACTCATTGTTGTGGCTGACGGTCCAAAGCGGGACAAGGACCGCACTGGATATCATTCCGATGCAGCTTCTCAAATGGCAGCTTGAGGTCAAACCAGATGACGACACCAACCCCGAACTCGGTTTCTGGCAAAATCGTGCATGGTTGCGCGCAACTTGGGAGAGCTCACCACATTCAGTGAGCCCCCAACCCTCCTTTTTCATGGATGACAGTACTCACGCCTCATCAGGGACCTTCTGCACTCTTGGCGCCTGTTATGACCCAGAGGTCAATGGCTTTGACGTATGTTCACGCATTTCTCTCATGGAATTCTTCCTAACATCAACGCAGCTCCTATCACGGACGCCCTATCGTGGAAATTTCTGCTTACAAGGCCGATATTGGGGCCCATGCTGCCGCAGTTTCTTCTCTTGCCCTTGTTCCGCAGCACGGCCGGGCAGGACAACTTCTGGCGTCGCTACTTTCAACGTTGATCCGGGTAAGCTTTCTACCACTTCACGAAGAGCCTTCCCACTCAGATCATGCTAGGTTCACGACGCATGCGCCATCGAAGCCGATCGACATGCCCTGATGGACATACGGAACCAGCTTGAGCAAGCAAGACGAGCCGCCTTGGACGGAATATGGCCGGGATCAGCCCTGCAAGCCTACATTAGTGCCGCCTCGCATTTGCAACGAGCTTCGGTCAGCCAAGCGGTCACGCTCCATCTCGCACCTCTGGCGTCATATCCTCCCTCCCATCTGTCCGGTAAGAACTCGGCGCTTGGTAACGCGTTCATCGCTATCGCGCGATTCACAATTCAGCTGTACCTGCCGAATGTGCCTCTCGATCCTCTCGCATCCTTGGCAGCAAACAAGTCGATTGCAGATGAGGCATCGGCGCAGCTGCAAGCACAGCTTGACGACGCAAGTGCCATTGAGCATCTCACTACTGGCAACCAGTCCAGTCCGCTCATCGACGCGATTCGACAGAGATTGACCGACGTTGAAGCTCACCGTGTCCAGGAGCCACCTGTTCGGCGTGAAGTCGATCCTAGCGTCTTGTCTCGCTTCCATGGCGAGCTTACCAACTTCGTTGCTCAAATCCTCGACCAAACGAAACTCGAGACGCTGGCAAGCGAGCTCAACCATGGGACAGAAACGGCTCAAAGTCGCTGCCAATCAACGCTTTCAACTCTAGCCGCATTCGTCCGCCGACTGTCGGCAACATATCCGCAGTACTCGGACCTCATCGCGCCGTTCGCCCTCTCTATGGACCTGTTTGCCACAGGCATCGCACTCCTCTCACACGCTACCTGCAGCGCCGGGGCCTTGCGGCCGATGGAACACCTTTGCGCACTTCCCACGCTCGCAGCCGTGGCTACTCCGCCTAGCCAAGCCACCGCACATGCAGACTCGTCTATGCAGGTTGAGCTTCATGCGCTGGCATTCACTGGGTTTGCATTCGAAAAATCCGTAGGCGTGTCTCCTCGACTACTTGCCATGCGGGTCGACACGACTGCCTCGCAGTTGTGCGCAGCTTGGATTCTCGATCGCGAGCTTGAGAAAGAGCACCAGGAGGCGCAGCAGTCAATAATCCGGCAAAAATTCGACGACAACCAGGCCGACGAAGAGGAGCGCGATTTTCTCGCGCTTTTCCCCGACTTCTCGAGTGGCGAAGATGCCTCCCTACCTTCAGGACAACCAGCCGGAAAAATCTCGAGTGTCACTGGTCTTCGGGTCAAGGAAAAGCACATCAGTATGGCCTACGAAGCCCATCTCCAGCTGTGGACGGAAGGTGGAAACGTGACAAGGCATCGCTATGCTCAACTCGCCTTCGAGAACTTGCGAGTAGGGCTTGCAAAAGCTTCCGATGCGGGCGATCATTTGGACGGCAAATCTTGGGCCGCGCAACTCGCCAGCTTGCGCAGCACAATGGATGGCTTCGCGTCACACTCCACGACCGCGTACAACTTTTACTTAGACGCCAACATTCCGCAGATCCAGAAGGCGCATGCTGTTCTATCCTGCCTCGACTCTCGCCTGAGCAGCCTGATCGCGTCTTGGCCAGATCAGATGGTTCTTCAGGACATTCGATCACGATGCCGCAGTGTACATGCCCTCGAACTCAACTCATCGGTCGCACAAGTTCTCACCGGTCTCGAGGCTCTCCTGATGCATTGCAGCGACTGGGAACGTTACGCCAACCGCGAGAACTCCATTCAGACAGAGCAGTCTGCTCTGACGTCGCTCATCGTCGAATGGCGTCGCCTGGAGCTGACCTTCTGGTCCAAGCTTCTCGATATCGAGACGTCGCATTGCGAATCTGGGACACAGGTGTGGTGGTTCCGCCTATATGAACTTGTCGTTCGCGGTACGCTCGCCAGCATTGCGGACGGCGCAGTTGACGAGTACATCACATCCACCGTCCAATTGCTGGATTCTTACATCACAACGGCACCTGTCGGGCAGTTCAGCACTCGCCTGCGGCTTGTTGCGTCGTTCGGTGGCTTCGCCAACAGCCTCGCGGAGTCGAAGTCAGCACCCGAGGCGACGGCATTACGTCGACTGTCCACCGTCATCGAGCTCCTACGGTTGCTCTACTCGAGGTTTCAACCAGTGGTTCGAGAGGCCATCGCCTCAGCTCGAGGCAAGATAGAGCGGGACGTGGTTGACTTCATCAAGCTTGCCAGCTGGAAGGACGTGAACGTACAAGCGCTGAAACAAAGTGCTCAGAAGACGCACCGACAGCTTCACAAATGCATCCGCAAGTTCCGAGAAGCGCTGCGGCAGCCATTCGCAGCCCTTAACGCCGTGCAACCAATACCTCAAGCTTTTGCCAGTGACCTCGCGTCGTATCACTCACCAGTTGGGCCCACTCACGTCCCGGAGCTGTCATCTTCGAATACTTTTGGACATCTCAACAATCTTCAAACGACGCTACAGAGACTGGATAGCTTACTAGCAGGCAGCGTTCTTCCTGGTTTGCGAAAGTCATACTTCCAGCCGGTCAGCGATCTGGCTGCGGACGTACAGCGATTAGTCAAGGATTTGTCGTCCGAAAGGGTCGAACTGAAGAACCGCAAGGCTGCCAAGGCACTCCTACAACGCAAGCAGCGAGCGTGGAGCGACATCCTCAAGGAGCTTCGGCGTTCCGGCATTCCAACCCGTAGCAAACACAGTGACTTGGAGAAACAGCGTCGCCGCGAATGGCTCCTCGAGCAGCCGGTTTTCGACCCAACACTGGCCAACTCGGTGATTTCCAACAATGTCGCCTCTATCGATTCATTCTATGTCACTCTCATCGAATCAATGTCTACGCTTCGTGCTGTCATCGTTGGCCACCACGCAGACATCCCCACTCGCGAGCTGGAGCGTGCAATCTCTGTAGTTGAAGTTTGCTTCACCTTTGGCATCAGTGGACGCGCCAGGTAATTGATTTACCCAGTATCTCCAAATCGCATTCTGACAATCGATATAGCCTCGTCAAGGCATCCAGCGGCTTCTCGCAGCTCATCCGCACCCTCTCAAGGCTTCGCGCCATCTGCTCTTCCCAAACTATTGCTGTGGCCGGCTTACCTGCTCTGTCTGCAGTCTATGCAGCGCATCACGCGTGCTGTCGCGCCGCTGATGCACTGGACGAGATCCTCACCGCCGTCAAAGACTTCGACGCCTGTCGCATGGAACAACCTGCAATGAACGTCGAAGTCCATCGCGTCGTCGACGAGCAGCTGCTCCTGATATCAGCACTCCGTGATCAGCTCGGCGCACTTGTTCAGCAGTGCGGCGCATCGTCTGTACCGATTTTGCTCACCGGTGGGTTCGATCGCAGTTGGGATGATACACGACTGATAAGATAAACAGATGAGCTACGTATAGTGACATCGACTCGCCCCACCTTGGAAGTCGCGTCAGCCGCCCTCCAGCTCGCGCAAGAACAGGAACCTCGCTCGATGCTGCTGTGCAGCCCAGTTATCGAATACATCGCCACTCAAATATCCACTCTTTCCGACCCAACCCTGGCACCCAGACCGGTCGACGCTCGGCAGACCTCAGAATCGGTCATCAGCACGATTCTCGTGGCATTCCAAGAGCTCCAGTCTTTCACAACGACCCCGTCTTCTTTCGGAGATGATGAACACGACTCTCCTGACAACCTGGTGGCAGCCGGTGCCCGCTTTCTTCGCACGACGCAACAGGCGCTACATGTCGACGCAGTACTCTCTCGAGTTGACGCCGCGCTAGAAGATCTCGCTCACACAGATGGACTCACTCAAGCGACGCTCGTCCAGCGTGCGCTTCCATTCCTCGACCGGTTCATCGGCCTTATTCACGATCACGTTGTGGAAAGTGCACACTGGACACGCTCCATGCTCAAGCTCACCCACATACTCTGCACCACGGTGACTACCGTTGGCACCAACGGCTGGTGCCAACCGCAAGAGGAGGATCCTAACGCCAAAGGCGACGATGCCACTGGCGGACAACAGCTGGAAGGCACAGGCCTCGGCTCCGGAACCGGCGAGAAGAATGTCAGCAACGAGATCACGGAGGAAAGCCAGGTGGAAGGGCTACAGGACGAAACGGAGGACGAGGAACAGCCAGATGGCAAAGACTCTGGCGACCAGGAAAACACGATTGAGATGAGCGAGGACTTTGGTGGCCGCATGGAAGATGCACACGAGAAAGAAGACGAAGAGGACGACGATGAAGGAGATGAGGAGGAGCAAGATGTCGACGACCGTGCTGAGGATCTTGACCCGACCGATCCGAACGCCGTGGACGAGAAGATGTGGGGCGGCGAAGATGATAGTCCAGACGCCAAGGACTCGGACGACAGAACGCAGAAGGGGATGGATACGAAGAACGAGGAGACGGAGCTCGGCGCGAAGCAGGAGAAGCAGGAGACCAGCTCGAAGGAGCAGCCGAAGGAGCAAGAGCAGAACGAGCAGCAAAATGGCGAAGGCGAAGAAGGCGACGAGCAGTTGGACACGAAAGAGGACGCAGAGGACAGACCAGACGATGAGCCGGCCGGTGCGGGAGGCAAAATGGACGAATACACGCAGGAAGGCGACGCTCTCGAACTACCAGACGATCTTGATCTCGGCGGAGACGACAAGGGCGATGATGTGGAAGATGGGATGTCACTGGATGACGACGATGATGCTTCTGGGGAAGAAGGGCAAGACGCGGACGGTCACGCGGACGAGCCACCGACTGAGGATGACGTCGACCCCAGCGCCATAGCGGACCAGCAGATGCCAGACGACCACGATATGCCAGACGCAGAAGCTCAAGAGACCACAGCAACGCAGCCTGATATTTCTGCTGGGGACGATGTTGGCGATACGGACGCTACTGCCGCCGGAGGCTCATCGCGCTCCCAGCCTTCCGAGAAGCCCGTGACGGAACAAAAGATGGAGTCAGCAGAGAAAGCGGCCGAAACAGCTGATGGAGACACACAGGCAACCAGGTTGGCTGCAGGTTATTTTCACACAGGCTTATGCTTATGCCCACTTTGCAGTGCTGAAACAGGACAACCTCCTGAGGCCCAGTCCAAAGACGAGTCTCGTGGCAAGCAAGGATCTTCCACTGCACTGAACGACGAGAACGCGACTCCCACCACTGCCCCGCTGCCCAACCCCATGCGGCATCTCGGCGACGCTGTCAAGGAGATCCAACGACGCCTCCAAGAGATTCTTCAGCCGACGGATGAGCAGTCTGGAGACATGCCACAGGACCAATCTGCCAAGGATGTGGAATATCTTCAGAACGCCGACGAAGCGATGGATATGCAAGCCCTTGGTCCTGCCGAGGAGTCGGAGACTGCAAAGCTAGACGAGCTCAAGTTCTCGGGTGCCGACGAACCCCCCGCCACGCGACTCGCGGATGACGATGTGCACATGATGGACGTCGACGACGATGCTGCTCACCAGCGTCCGCCGTCACCTCGACCTGAAAGCTCTAACATACGCCAGGAGGACCGCGCTCGCGCTCATGCCGTTATTCAAGACGTTTCTCGCGACCAGGCTCACCCAATGAACGAGGACTCTACGATGGCGATGGAACAACTTGACGCAGACGAGAGGATTGACGCAGACGATCTCCAACAGCAGTCAGCCGAGGCTGAGCAAGCACTTCGCGATTGGAAACAGAGCGATCACCGTGCCGAGGACTCCGAGCAGCTGTGGCGCCAGTACGAAGGGCTCACGCACCACCTTGCCTATGCACTTTGCGAACAACTCAGACTCATCCTCGAACCTACTCGTGCCTCCCGTCTCCGCGGTGATTATCGTACAGGGAAACGCCTCAACATGAAGAAGATCATCCCCTTCATCGCCAGCGAGTACACCAAGGACAAGATCTGGCTCAGGCGTACGCGACCCAGCGACCGAGAGTACCAGATCTTGCTAGCACTGGACGACTCACGAAGCATGGCGGAATCGCATTCGGTCCATCTTGCATTCCAGACGCTCGCACTCGTTGGAAGGGCGTTGACGAGACTTGAAGCAGGCGATGTTGGTGTCGCACGGTTCGGTCAAGGAGTAGACATGCTGCACGGATTTGACGACGGCCCATTCACCGAGCATGCTGGTGCACGAGTCATTCGCGACTTCACGTTCGCGCAGACGGAGACCAACGTCGCTCGACTCGTCGAATCCAGCCTCAAGATACTCGGCGATGCGCGCGAGAAGCGAAGCATGCAATCTTCGACGTCCAGCGAGCTCTGGCAGCTGGAGATCATCATCTCGGACGGCATGTGTCAGTCACACGACCAGTTACGTGTCCTCCTTCGGCGCGCTCTCGAGCAGCGCATCATGGTCGTCTTCATCGTCATCGATGCTCTCCGCACCTCAGGCTCCAGCGGCCGCGATAACTCGATTCTCACCATGCAGCAGGTCGTGGAAACAGGCGTTGGAGACTTCGAGATGCGGCGTTACCTTGACTCGTTCCCATTCCAGTATTACGTCGTTCTGCGTGATGTCGAGGCGTTGCCAGAGGTTTTGTCGGGCACTTTGCGTCAGTTCTTTGAGCGTGTGACGGAGGAGTGATGTAGATAACAATTTGACTTGTATATTCTTGTCTCGCGAGAATTTCAGTTACGATCTCTAACCACATTGGCATCAACAGCATTAGTCAAGCACAATAGTGCGTTAAAGGGGTGTGAAGCAGGACTCAGCAGCAGTGATGTAGTGGTTGAGGTTACATAGAATGAGTAGGACATAGCCGATTTTCAACGCATAAGCATTGTGGCGCAGGGGTTAGCGCGCGGGGCTCATAACCCCGAGGTCCCACGATCGAAACGTGGCAATGCTAATTTCTTTTTCCATCGGTTCCACTTCCACTTTGTATTCAAGCTGAACCGCACCCGTTTTGGCCATGATTGAATGGTTCGCCGGTCATATAACGTAAAAAAGCAGAGCATTGGACTAGAAGGTTGGTCTATTAAAGTTTGGAGAACGAGTGAAGACACAAATTCCAGGCTAAGTGACTCAAAGCTTCGCAGGCTCCTTCTGCTCCGTCTCAGCTGGAGGAGCCGCTTCTATCGTCGATGCAGGAGGCGCAGCGGCCACAGTAGGAGGTGCGGCTTCCGGGACAGGAGCAGCCTCACTCGTCGCTGCAGCTGGTGCTTCTTCGCCGAACGGTTTCCTGTGCAGCCGCTTCTCGGCCCACGAGATGGTCTCCTCGATGGCGCCTGCCTTGAACTCGGGCTCGTTATGCAGCTCATGTTTCGCGGCCTGGCCGAAAAAGATGTTTGTCAGGGCATTAATTCAGAGGAAATACGAACAGCTGGAGGGACAGTACTAACCTTGTATGGGGTAAAGGTCTTGTCGTTCGCGGTGGTTTTGTCAAATATGGCCTTTGAGACCTTGAAGGACGCGATGTCATCCGCGTCGCCATGCAAGACGAGCAGCTTCGAGATTTGACGTGTCAGCCCTCAAAGGCCATGTATACATGAACTTGCTTACAGGCAATTCGACTGGCCAGCCTTGATAGTGGGAGGTGCGGAGGCGGTCACCCTGCGAGGGTAACGGAGGTTCGTGTTGAGCATGATTGGACAAGTTGAAACGAGGCAGAGACGTACCCTGTTCAACATGTCCCGCAACCCGCGCAGGGACGCATACTGCCGAACCAATGGGTCATGTGCATATGCAGTTGACACTTCCGTGTCATGGGACAAGTCCTAAG
>Ga0247815_10001584_pt1 | contig 17331 bp, 15 predicted proteins | sample UWRJL194509B1_FD_181014 | JGI IMG/M metagenome (GOLD analysis project Ga0247815, IMG submission 181014) | Plant litter microbial communities from Arlington Agricultural Research Station in Wisconsin, United States - UWRJ-L194-509B-1 | ecosystem: Environmental > Terrestrial > Plant litter >...
TCCACCACGATTGAATATGTATGACATCATAACCATTTACACTGCGGTACAATTGCTTCCACAGGGCAGGAGATACATGAGTAGGGTCTTTAGTAATCCGTTTAAAATAAGTAACCATCACCCCATCTACATTCAATGGCATGCCTTCAGCGATATGAAGTTCAGTTTCACCATTAGCAGTAGTCGTAAACACATCAACCTCATGGCCTTGCGCAGCCAGTCCCTCGCATAACTTTGAAACAGACTCGATCGGTCCGCCGTAGATATACGCAGGTTTATAAGAGGGAACTATGTGTAGTATCTTCATTCTTTATATCGTTAATAGACAAATCCAACTTCTCTTGTAAAATATTTAGCCTCTTTTGGCAGGTCGCTTATTGGCTTTGCCGGTACTCCACCATATACTTTCCACTCTTCCGTATAAGCCCTACTCAGCATTGATTTAGCAGCTAATAAGCTGTGTGCCGGTAAGACTGCTCCGCCCAGTATCACTGAGTTTGTACCTATAAAAGTGTAATCTCCAATTAGGATAGGCTGGCTGTCCTGCCGGTTTTCATAAACATTAATAGAATGTGTAAGCAACTGAGATTGATAACCTGCTACGGTTACAAAATCTCCTATTTTAATCAGGTTAGTACAATCGATATGGTGATCTTTAGTAATAGCGCTGTGTCTGCCCAGTATTAACACAGAATCCCTTTCCGGCTGATGACTGAAATGCTTACTTTTTCTTTTAGAAGAAAATCCGGTAATCCAGTTACTGCGTCCGATAGATGATTTCTCCTTCATCTCAATCTTATCCAGATGTACTGCAACTGTAAAATGCGCAATCTTTGCACCTTCACCCATCAGCAGCTGATCTGGAAATATCCAGGCCATACCGATTCTTGCCGTTGGATGAATCGCATACCCAAACCACTTGTTTAGTGCTGCCCTCCTTAAAGACCAGGGCAGTATCATTGTTATTATTTTTTTGATCATCCCCATCTAATTACTCCCTGAGTTAGTATACAATCCAATAAATTCTCTGGTCAGCAAACCTGTATCAAACCGTTTGGCATTCTCAAGACCTGCATCAATTAATTTTTTTCGTTTCTCAGGATCTAGCAGCAGCAAAAGACCGTTTGCAAAATCATTTGGCTGATCAGGATCGGCATGAATAGCGGTGCCATTACTAATCTCGGGCATGGGATCTACATTACTGGCAATAACCGGTGCCCCGCAGGCCTGTGCTTCGATTAGCGGCCATCCGAAACCTTCCGAATAAGAAGGAAAAACGAAAGCCGTACAGGTACTATACAATGCAACGAGCGTACTGTGATCGGGTTTCACGATAGAAACAACACGGTCTTCCAATCCAAGCTCTTTTACCAATACCAATAAAGCTTCATTTAGAGGCTGCCCTGCAAAACAGATCAGCCCATCCCATTTTTTTCCCAGTACCGCTGTCATTTCTAAAAGCATTTTGCGGTTCTTTCGCGGCAAAGAAGAGCCTACTGTCAATATAAAAGATTTATCCGGTGAGATACCTGCACCAGCAAGCAGCTTTTTACTTGCCACTGGAGCCATCGGTGAAAAATCAGCATTAAACGAATTATGTATTACTTTCCATTGGCTAAATGGTGCATTACCCCCGCAAAGACTGATTAATTGGTCCATTGTCAGTTGCGAAACAGTCGTTAGTATCCGGGCTTTTATTAAATTTTTAAAGATCCAGCTCTGCAGAATTTTACCTGTAGAAGAAGCCGGGCAATAAGCGTCTTCAAAACCTAACGCTCCCCTGATAGCCAGTACATCATGACAGGTAATACCACTGCGGTGGGCGGGTAAAGATTTCAGATAAGGCGAATTCGAATGGTCGCATACATGAAAGAAAGTATTTTTATCAGCATATTTTGAAGAGAACATACGTTTAGCCCTTAAAATAACAGGGTAAATTATCCATTTATCAATATATCCCAGCCATTTACCAAAACCGGCACCAGTAGATTTAACAGCATATCCAAAGAAAACTTTCGGGTACCAGATCTCTGCTTCAAGAGATTCCTTTACAAGATTTTCTTTTAAAGTGACAGCATATTTTTTCATGCTCTCTTGCCTGTCTGGCGGATAATTAGCTATTAAAACGAATTTCATAGTGTTCTCTCCATTATAAACTCTTTTTTATATTCCTCTTCCTCACTATCCATAAATTGTTCTTGTTGCCTGTCCGGAAGCCTCATAGAAGCAAACAATAAACCGCCAATCAGCGTACTGAATCCTAATGAGGTTGGCTGCGCCCACTGACCTTGTGGAATGATTAGCAGCCCGAAGCTTAATAATATCCAGGGTAGAAGATCCCCACCTGTCATTCTTTTGTATGCATTAATCGTTAACTTGAGACTGAGCCCGAGCCTGATCAAAATAATTCCAATTCCCATTATCGCTCCCTGTTCTCCAATTACGCGACCCCATTCTCCTTCAGAAATTAAAAACACCGATCCGCCAGTAAGGAGTTTGCTCCCTACATTTGTCCCCATTCCTATTCCAAAACCAAAAAAATCCTGTTCAGCAGAACTTTTTAATGCGCCTATCATCCCTCCGAGATATCGATCTGCCAACACCCCTTCAAGTCCACCCTCATTTGTATTTGCACTCTCAAACCTATCAGTAAATGCTGCTGTAGCCAATTGAAAGAAAGTCATCTGACTCAGCACCAATAGTCCGAAAAAGAGGATCACTCCGGAGAAAACCATTTTTGATGCATACTTTTTATTGAGTATTGCACCCACTGTAGCAAAAAAAACAGAGATAATCATGGAGAAAAACAAACTTCTGCTAATTGAAAGCGGAATAGACATTAAAACTGCTACTGAGGCACCGATTAATATCAATTTATTAGTATCCTTTGCATTCAGCCAGAAATAGATCACAAAAACAGCTGCTATATTAAAAAAGAATGAATTTCCATTAGTAAAAGAAAAAGTTCCCGGTGGACGAAAATATCCCATTGCCCCACTAAAACCGGCTCCTTCAAGATCACCCCCAACTCCACGGTTTACCCATGCGCTTTGCGGGCTGTAAAATTGTATCGCGATTAGTAACGCCATCGGTATAGAGATCCATAAGATCGCCCTTCCTATAGCAAGCACATCGTCCCTATCCAATATTTTCCCCATGGCGAACATAAAAGGGAAGTGGATCAGTAATATTCTAGCCCCGAAAATAGCTACAGGCAGGCTACCATGGCCAAATACCATTGCCGTAACGATTCCCAGCGCCCCTATTATTACCATAGCACTGAGATAGATTGATTTAGGAAGTTCACCTTTATTCCATAATTTATAAATTACCCATAGCGCCAGCGGATCACGAATAATCAGCAAAGGCGTAGAAAGACCCGGAAGAAACCATTTTCTTAAAGCCCCCTCAAAAATGACAAGAAGAAAATAGGCCCATACTGCCTTTTTTAACATTAATGATTCGTGATCTGTTGCTCTCATTTTAAATATTCAATTATAGCGTCCGAAAGCTCCCGTCCATATTTTTCCCAAGGTCTTTGTGCTGCTTTTTCCATTGCAGCTTTTCCTGCTACAGCAACCATTTCAGGATTTTCAATAAGTTTTTCTATCTGTAGTTGAAGTGCTTCAGTAGATCCTGCCTGTACAATCCATCCATTCTCGTTATGTGTAATTAAATCAGGGCCAGCTGTTCTGTCTGTTGTAATCACAGGTGTACCCTGAGACATTGCTTCAGTAATTACTAGTCCGAATCCTTCAAAAAGCGACGGAAAAACGAGCACATCATTTTCACGCATCAATTCTAAAACTTCTTCATGCGGTAAACTTGCAATCCATTTATGCCGCTTTAATGCTTCATCCAGTGCCGGGCACTCTGCATTTGTTTTTCTTCCAACAATGGTCAGTTCAACTTTACTTCCAATATTTTTTACCGCAGCAAATAGATCAGCAATACCTTTACGCTGTGAAAGCCCGCCTACAAAAAGCAATTTCAAAGGCCTGTTTGCAGGGTGTAAATATTCCCTTGAAGCGGCTACCGGAGGAAACCCATAAGGTATTACTCTTACATCGGGTAGTTTACCTGGATAATCAGCTAATGTTTTAGCCGTAAAACTACTGGCTACAAAAATGATATCTGCCAGTTTAAGCTCGTTATCTTTTCTTGTTAATTTCTCTTCTGAGTCGCGGAAACCCGTTAGCGTAGCAGCCCATTCCGGCCATCGTTGCTGCTCTGTTTTTAAAAGAATCCTGGCCGATCTCCAGTAGCCGATCGGGAGATCATAAATACAAGATATTCCCATTTTTTTTGCAGAGATAAATGTATCCAGAGCACCATCTTCATAAGCATATACCGCATCGATCTTTTCTCTTTTATTTAAAGATAGTAGATGATTACCGGCAGCTGCATCCATATCCGCATATACTTTATCAACACTAGCCATTCCAACTTCATGTTTTACAGCACCCTTAAAACCTAGTTTTGGAAGGACAAATCTTGATAATTCCAATAGAGGACGGATATAAATCTTCTTTGTATTCAAGGGATAGGATCTTCTTAACAACTCTTTCCTGAGAGTACCCGGAAGCAAGGCCAAAAAGGGGTTTTTGGGATTAACTGCTAATGTAGTACCGAATTGCGCAAGCATACCGGCTTCATCAAAAGCAGTCATCACGGCCCTTACGTTCCGGTTACCAGTAGGATGTGTTAAAAAAATTTTAATCGCCATATATTTTTATTTTTACCCTATAAGCCAGGCACGGTTCGCAGCCAAAAACTCGCAGGGATCATAATTTAACTCTTCACATCTTTTTTTTGAGATCGTAACTGCAGGTACACCTACTGCAATAGCTCCGGCAGCAATAGACTTACTTACTACTGCTCTGGCACCAACAACAGCGCCACGGCCAATAGTCACACCCGGAAGTATCATAGCTCCTGTGCCAATCCATGCATAATCTTCAATGATAACTTTACCTTTAACATGTTTCCATTGCGGATCAGATACATCATGTGAAGCAGTTAAAATTTCTACACCATCATTGATGCACACCCTTTCTCCGATAGTCACATTATCATGCAAAGCAATTGTCACCCTCCCAAGAAAAGATTGACTTCCTATTTTTAGCCAGCTTTTTGGCCCCTCCACGTTAACCTCACCAATCTCTGCTCTTTCATGAATTACAGCACCTCTGTTTACAAGAGTAGTCCGCCTTCTATTCCTCTTTATCAATGATGGGAGCAGCAGCAATCTTTTTGCCCACACCTTATAAAACTGGCCTGAAGTAGCTGGAAACTTAATCCTGTGTACCCATAAATAACTTATAGTTGCCATATCTTAAATAACTTTAAGGTTAGTAATAAACTGTTCCGCTATCTTTGGCAGCGTAGGGAGGCAACTAAAATCAGCTTTTGATTTAAAAAAGGCTTCCAGATTGCCTTTTTTGTATTCCTGTATCCCAAAAGGATTTTCCTCTACTATCATGTTTCTTGGACTCCATTCTCTCGATACGCAGATCAACTGGACACCATGTTCTCGCATCGCAGCAACAGATCCACTTTTTTCTACAAGAGCAATAGGCGTAGTAAAAATCCCGTAGGTAGCTTTAGACAGCAGCCTGGAAACATTTTCTTCTGTCTGCTCCCCCAAAGGCAAAGTTGGTAGTCCTACAGCAGTCCATTCATTTATCCAACGTTGCTGTTCCATTCCACTCTTACCTATAATTACAAGCCTGATTACAACATCCTTTGACCTTGCATAATCTGCGGCATCTTGTGCTAATTGCTGTATTGGCGCACCAGTGTGGATACCCCCAAATATCACAAGATCAGCCTCGTTTTTATAGCTGTAATCGGTATTAATCTTCTCCTGCACATCTGCAGCATAGCTTACAGGTATATTAGAAAACAACGGTAATAATTGTACTGTTGCACCTAACTTTTCCAACTGTTTTTTATAAATCCCCGTGTGGGTATGGATTATTACCGGTCCTAACACTTTTATTAAATTCTTATTTAAATAACGCTGAACTATTCCCCATGCTCTTTGTTTCTGTCCGGATTCTTGGTCCATCCCGACCCATAGTTCGTGGAACATGATATGCCATTTCCTTCCTTTCCCTAAACTCTTAAGTTTTCCAGCCAGGCCAAAAATTAAACCGCGGCGATGAAAAGAAAAAGGAACGAACTGTAAACTTAGCCAGTCAGGATCCTGCTCAGTAATCCATTTTTCCAGCAAAGGAATTTTACTCTCCTCCCTTACTATTTCTGGTAAACGAAAAATTGAAATTTTCCCATAAACACTTTCGATTGTATCTTTTTGAACTTCCTGGACGTGCCTGTCGTTTATTGCAGTTAAAGCAACCTGATGGCCATGGCGGATTATCTCAAGACTTAAACGTCTTATATAATCACCAACTCCATCACGTCCAGGCTCCAGAGAGCCACAAATAAATAAAATCTTCATATCTGTGCTTTATTTGTTCTTTCTCCAATTTTTTTTGCAGGTATACCTCCCCAGATCTCATTAGGCAAGATTGACTTAGTTACCACAGCACCAGCGGCTACTACAGCACCATTGCCTATCTCTACCCCTTTCAACACTGTTACATTACATCCAAGCCAGACATTACTTCCAATGATGATCTCTTTTTCCGCTCCATGTTGTTTTCGCATCAATCCACCCGCTTCTATTCCATGATCATGATCAATAAAACGGCAGCCAGATGCGATCAGAGCATCCTGACCAACAGTTATTTTTTTGCGAATATTAAATTCACAGCCTGCACCTATGAACACATGATCTGAAATAATAATCGAAGGTCCCGGTTTCCAAATGCCATCAAACTTAAAATAGATCTGTTTTTCCAGTAGACAATTATTACCTATTGCCACCTGATGAGGCCATGTAATAGTTAATTCTGGCAATAATGTATTTGTACCTACTTTCAATCCGGAGGCCGAATACTTTAAAATTCTTAATCTGCTGCCAAGCTTTTGCAGAAACTTAAATCGCAAAGCAAACATTGACCGCTGAAAAAAACTTTGTATACCGCCCATAAACCTTTATTGAAAAATCAATCTAAAATTCAAATACACCTTTTCAAGAAAAAAACCTATCCCTTTAAATGAATATCCTGCCAGCACAATACCATCCTTAAAAAAATGTCCAATTAATATTTTAACCCGTGTCAGCCTGTAATTATCTGGTTTACTAATGCTGTATTTACTTTCAAAATATTGATGGGAAGCCAAATGTTTCTTATAGCTTTTAAAAGCAACCATTCTACGCCATGGATGTATAACCATCGCATCAGGAAGAAATTTCACTTCTGCATTTTCTTTTACCCTGATAAAAAAATCTGTATCTTCCATTGCCGGGTAAGGAAATCCTTCATCAAATCCATCTATCTTAAAAAATAAACTTTTCGCAATAGCGATGTTACAAGACCAGAAACATCCTCCCTTTAGATTGACTGGTGCTTCCTCATCATATCTCTGCTGTGCTCTTCCCGGATCAATTGCTCCTTCTAAAGCTTGGTATTTACCTTTTATAATTTCGCTGTAATAGTTATTTATCAGCTGTGAAGTCGGCTGGCAATCGTCATCTATGAATATCAACCAATCAAACTTTGCATGCTTTGCTCCATTATTCCTGTTTGAAGCTGGTCCTTTTTTAGGTCCTTCAATCCACTTTGCCCAAGGGTAGTTTTGCAACATTAAAGACCTGGCTTTCTGATCTTTACTATCATCAGTAACGATTACTTCGTACTCTGCAGCAGTAAAATGCTGTTTCTCTTTACTCAGACAATCCAGGCATATTGCTAAAAGATCATTTCGGTTACATGTTGGTATTATGATTGATAACATCTTATGCCCCTTTAGTTTTAATGATTAGCTTCTTAACAAATCTTGCTGGGTTCCCTACCCATATTTCATTTGCAGGAATATTCTTAGTCACCACACTCCCCGAACCAATGATACTATTATCGCCGATTTCTACACCTGGCAGAATACAGGCATTCATTCCTACCCATACATTATTACCTATAATTACAGGCTTTGAAAACTTTACATCCTGATCAATATTGCCAGGTCTGTTTTCAGACAGCTGTATATGATTATATGATGAAATCCCGCAATTGCTTGATATCAGACAATTACTACCTATAGTTACACCAAATGTTGCGTAAATTGTAGTATAAGAAGAGATAGAAGAATTATCACCTATCTTAAATTTTTGCGGAACGAGTATATGACAGTTGTCATCAATTCTAACATTGCTGCCGCAAAAACCAATTTTGTTCCTTAGCTGGCGTGACCGCTCAGCCCTAATCATTTTTTCCAGCTTGAAAACTATTCTATAAACTAATCCCATATCAGTCTATTTGATTTTTTAAATTCAACACTTTAATAAAAAAGAAGACTACTAACATCACTATCTGGACAGCAGCAATCATGATGTTCAATAATAAAATACCATGTATGGTACTCACATCAAACAGTAGTATTCCGGCAAGCAACGTTAGCAAGTTAAGTGGTATAGAAATCACAGGATATATAATATATCCTCTGCAGGTAGACAACGCAAAAATAGAACTGGATACCAAAGCCAGGCAGCTTCCAGCCATACTCATTATTAATTCTTCAGAGAGTCCAGAGTAATCTTTTCCAAGTAGCCATAACAACTGATGTGGAAAAGTGTAAACGAGACCGACAATTACAAAGCTCAAAGCAAACAAACCCACAAGGATCTTTAAAAAATGGCTTAAAAGCAACTTCTTGTCATTTGATATTCTGGCATAACGGGGCACGATCAGCGTAGAAAAAATCACGGTAAAGACAGTTAAGAACATTGACAGCCTAGTTAAGGCACCTATTTGTGCAATGGATGAAGTTGTTCCAAAAATGGAAATCAACCAGATCGTGATCTGACCAGAAAGACAATAATAAATTGCTCCAGGAAGTGTCTTCTTTACAATTTTCAAAATCTCTGTCTGGTATATAGGATTAGGTGACTCGTCACCACCGGCAAATCTCAGCGCAATTTTTTTGAGTCTGATGTTACCAAACATCCGTGGAATACCATTTGATAATAAGGCGATAAAAGTAAATGGAAAAACGAAAACTGATAGTGAAGATAATCCGAGACGAAAAAGCCCTACCATAGCCTGGTTTGCCTGTAAAGGTTTTATGTCTTGATGTAATTTTGGAATAATTTCAAGCAAGGAATCTGACAATGCAGCGAAAAAAGAAGGAATAATAGCTAAAACAATAAGAGAAATCACCCATAAACTTGCACCTTGATGCAGTAATAAATAGCATAATATGGGCATCGCAACAAATAAACTCACTAATGCGAATTTTTTTCTCAAGTTCAGGCCGGTTGCCAAAACTTCCCCCAGCTGACTTTTGTCTCTCCAAACTTTGCCGCCTTGCGCCATTACCCCTGAACTAATTCCACCATCCGCCAAAACGGTCATTGTTCCAAGCATTGTATTTGCCAGTGTATAATAAGCATATTCTTGTGTAGGTAACATTCGGATAATTACAATTCCAGTCAGCAATCCGCTAGCCTGTACCAGAAGCTGCACAGATCCAGTAAGAGAGATGAGCTTTCCCCACTCAAATACCTTTGAATATCTGGGATCAGCATTTAACTTATGGATCAGTGCCTTCATGATTTAGATCTAAATAATTTAGCAATGAATCCTTTCTCTTCCAGCTCAACACCATAACCGTAACCATAGCCATAACCACCATAATTCTTTACATCATTAAGCAGGATTGCCATATTTTTTATCTTTTTACCACTATGTAGTTCCTGTACAATTGACAACTGATCCTTAAAAGTAAACCCTTGTCTTACTACATATAATGTTAAATCTGCATACTTACTTAACAGCTGGGCATCAGTAACCAACCCAACCGGAGGCGCATCTATAATTATATAATCATAAATTTCATAAAGATCTTTCATCAACAAATCCGTACGATCACTTAAAATAATTTCCGAAGGATTGGGAGGCATATTGCCTGATGTAATTATTTGCAACTTATCATTGACACCAGAAGGCTTAATGATATCATGTAGCGTTAGGGATTGTGAAATAATATAGTTAGTAAAACCTATATCATTGGTAACTTTCAATTTATGTGACAAAGTCGGCTTTCGGAGATCCATTTCCAATACAATGACTTTCTTGCCTGAAAGCGCAAGTATCGCCGCTAAATTAATAGACAGGAAAGACTTGCCTTCACCCGACATACTTGAAGTTAGCATAATAGTTTTTTGCCCCTCTTTAAGGAAGAAAGCAAGGTTAGTTCTAAGTGCCCTGAACTGTTCAGAAATCGCAGTTCTTGAACCATGGTTAGTTACAATGGCATCACTTATATCCAAACTTTTTCCGATTTCCCCGATGATTGAAATCTGTGTCAGATTTTTAACTTCTTCTTTTGTGTTGATTTTAGTATTTAACCTATCAAATGCAAAAAATATCGAAAATGGAATGAATAGTCCTAATATAAAACCATATCCCAAAACATTTGTTCTCACCGGACTAACCGGGCCACTAGATACAGGGGGTTCTATAATTTTACAATTCGAGATATTCGAGGTTTTTGATATCGCAGTTTCTTCTCTTTTTGTCATCAGGAAAACGTATAAATCCTGTTTAATCTGCTGTTGCCGCGCAAGATCAAGATAGGTTCTTTCAACAGCCGGGACATCTTTAACCTGACCGGCTATTATGTTTGTTCGGGATTTTACTTTGTCTCTTGAAATTACAAGAGCAGACCTTAAACTTCTTAGACTAGACAACATATCAGATCTTGCACTTCCAATTTGGGCATTCAAATTCTGCATGTATGGATTATCCTCAGTTTGCCTTAGTCCTGCTTTTTCCTTTTCAAGAACGGCCACATTATATCTTTCCACCAGTGATGCAAAGCCAGGATCTTCAAGTAATGCTCCACTAGGTACAATACTTTTATTTGTTCTCGCATCAAGCACATGTTTTTCAACAGAGTTTAATACGCTGATCTGTGTTTCAGCTTTTGCCAGCTGATCCATATATTCACTTGTGGAAGTAATCAACTGACCTGATTGGGCTGCTATGTCTGTTACTTTATTCTTTTGTTTAAATGTCTGGACATCACCTTCTATTCGGCCTAATTCCTGACCTACAAATCGCAGCCTATCCTCAATAAAAGAAATAGTACTGTCGGCAATAGTATTCTTATCCAGAATATTACCACTAACATAAGAAGTAATTAATTTATTAAGGATATCTTCAGCACTCTTAGGCACCTGAGAGGTAAAATCTAGTGTCAATATATTTACGTCCTTGATAGGAATGGATATTCTTAGTTTGCTCAGGAAATTTGAGACCACCTGCTGGACAGAAGAAACCTTAATAACATAAGTACTTCCAGGCACATTATATCCAGGTCCTTTTTCTAACTGCACCTTTCCTAAACCAGGAATAGCAAAAAGTTCATTTAAATTTACTTTTTTAGTAAACACTCCACTCTTCACCTCTGCTACATTACCCTGTAGTGTTACCTCCAAATCAGTAGGACTAATGCTATCAGGAGATTGCAACAGCGTAATTTTAACAGGAGTATCTTTGTACAAATCGACAGAGCGGACCTGTCCCTTATGGTAATATGTGATATATGATTTCAAATCTACTATTACCTTTTCCATCAGGTGTCGTGTCTTTAGTATTTCTGCCTCTCCCTGGACATTATTAGCTGTACCAAATTGACCACCTAATGCTTTTGCCAATGCGTCTTGTTCTGCATTAGCAGCTTTATCACTTGTAATCAGGATTTTTGCAGAAGTGTTATAGGTTTGCGGAGTGTATCTTAAATAAGCGTAAGAAATCACCAAGCAAATTACCATTGATATTACAAACCAATACCACCCACTAATCATTTTAGAAAACAAAACATTAAAATTAACCTTATTTTTTTCTACGAAAACATCTTCAGGATAAGACTTTTTATTGCTCATGTACGTCAGTTAAAAATTACTAAAGATTTATTAATATCGTAACCAGTAGTGTTGCAACAGCCACTCCAATAGTGATCAAACTCCTGTTTGGCGCACTATTAGCCGCCGACTTTGCTTTGGTTGGCTCTATATATAAAACATCATTTTGCTTAAGATAGAAATAAGGGGAATTGATTATAGAACTCGAATTCAGATCGAGACGAACAATATCTTTTTTGTCTCCATTATCACGCATTAACATGATATTATTCCTCTTTCCATAAACCGTAATATCTCCCGCCATCGATATGGCATCCAGAATAGTGACCTTTTCACTAGGTACAGTATAGGTTGCAGGTTTCATCACCTCACCAAGGATAGTAATTTTATAATTTGCAAAACGGACTTGCACAGTAGGATCTTTATAATACTTATTTGCTCGTTCTCTAATCACTTCTATAGCCTCGCTTGTAGTTAACCCTGCCAGCTTCACAATCCCTAGCATTGGCACCTCTACATTACCAGATTTATTAACCAGAAATCCACTGATGCTACTGCCTGCAACACCGGATGCAGCAGAAGCAGAAGTTATCGCCGTTCCTAAAGAAGACGAAGCTTGTGGAGCTGTGAAAGCATCCTCCCCTAAACTTTGAACATTTATCAGCAGGATATCATCAGTTTGAATCAGCGGTTCTTTGAAATCAGCTTTAGGAACCTGAATGAATTTGGCAGCAGTATCTAGATTAGAGAAATAAACTGCGTTTTGGCTACTACCGCAAGAGGAGAAGGCAAACACCCCCAAGATAAGGACACCCATTAATAACTTACCACTTTTGTACATTTTAATCATAGACAGGGCGAAATTTAGAGTTAAAAACATATTACATTAAACCACATACAACTATATCATCCATTAGTTAATCGATTAAGCACGCCGATTAAGATAATTTACCAATACAAACGTGAGCCTAAACACATTATTGTATCTGATATGTTACATTTAAATAAACTGTATGTTAATTACACTACAGTACAGTTATTTAAAAAATGTTCGTAGGGGATATATTTGGATTAAAAAAGGCTATTAAAAGTAGTGAACTAATTATTGAACTAGTACGTAAATATAAGCAACATTGTTAGTAAATAGTTTTAAATTTAATATAAAAATTTTAAATACAAAACTATCTTTTTGATACATTAATTATCGCAGAAATAGGGTTATTATCCTTATTTAAATTTTATAGAACAAAATAAAGAACTGAATCAAGTTAAATTAATGATTACCAATTTATTATGGTTTATTTAGTGTATCCTCGACACTAAGTAATGTCCTAAAATATTTAAAAAGATGTTTAATACCAAATATTATATAAATTATTATCATAGACCATTCTGCTTTGGCACAACTATTTGCTCTGGATTTTGTGTATATTTATACCCATAGACATCATAAATACGAGTATTTAAATCCGCATTGTATAGGTATAAAAAAATAACTATTTTTCAACTCAATAGTCAGACATTAAATTTACCCTCAAGAATATATGTTAACTAATTTCATGCAATTAGTGTATAATACTCTACATAATAATATTCATAGTAGGTTTCTCTAGAATCTGCGTAACATCAATCCTATCGAATGATAATCTGAAAAGAAGGAAGACTGCAGAGAATAAAAGCCAGATTGAATAATCGCCAATAATAATGACAATGTGAAAATATTCTGCAAAAACAATTGATTATTAAAATGATATAAAAAAATAACATGCGAATTCTCGACAACATTATTTTTCAACTAATAATTTGATACGAAACGCTTAAATCTGACTAATACAACTACGAAAATATTTAGAATCACTATTATTAACCAAAACCAATACTCAATTTAGGAATATTAATTTTAGGTTTTAATATATAAAAAGTATTTTTGCATGCGTATTTCATGCCAATAAGCCTATTCAAAGATAAATCAATGCGAAATTTCTATAAATAGCAGATTACTAAATTATCATTCTTATCATTAGATAAGAATATACAATATTGCTTTCTACTATTACTTAAGCATTTCAAGATATATTTCTAAAACAACCTTATAGTTCTTACGTCATACTAACACACTATTTAGTAATTGCCAACCAAATACTACACACTCACAATGAAAAATGAAATGGGACCTCCCGAAATTTTCAAAGTTAAAACCTTCAAAAAATGTCCGAATTGCGAAAATGGACTGCTTGACATTAGAATACCGAGGAGCTTTCTAGTAAAACATTTCTTCAAGTGGAAAGGGAATAAAAGATACCAATGTAGTACCTGTGGTATAAAAATACATATGAGAGCTTAATGAATAATGAATCTCCATACTAGCGAGATAATTGTTGAAAATTCGCTATTTGCGTATTCAAAAACACATCATTGTGTAAATATTTAATTCATCAGAAAATAAAGCTAAAAATAGCTTTTCTTTACAGAACATTAATTCCTAAATATGCAAAAGTAACCACTAAAAGAAATTTAGTATGATACATGCTGATAGAAACAATGATGAGCGTTCCAAGCACACAATGACGAGCGTTCCAAAAGATAATTCGTGGATCAATATTACTAGAAAATACCATAAATGTCCTCATTGCAAAAAGGGCACTTTAGACACTAGGGTAAAAAGAGGCTTTTTTGTCAAGAATTTTTTTATCTGGCTAGGCACTAAGAGATATCAATGCAATACATGTGGCAGAAAATGCTATATTAAAAACTAGTAACTCCCGGGTTTCTTCAGAAATATAAAATATATCTCCAGTATATTTATCGTACAGTTAATTATTTAGAACGGTAGAGGTTACGTAGGGCTTTTATTCCGCATCGGATATTCGCTTTATTTTGAAAATTATACCGAAAAGCGATGTACAATACTGATCATATAGTTGTATAAACGCCAGATTTTCGGCAGCTTTCAATCCAGTGACAAGTGTAAATTCTGTTGCATATGTATTTAATTTTTCAATTCCGTTATTTTTATTCTATTTAAATATAGACCACAAAACTGTAAGCATCACTAAAGAGCCACACTACACGTGGCTCTTTAGCATTAACATTTAGACCTGACAATACCAACAGGCTATCTAAGAATCTTATTCTCTATAGAAACTTCTCTAAAGTTTTTCAGATCTGCGCGCAGTCCTATGATTATCTCTTTAATCATTGCAACAATAGTATTATCTGTATCAAGTAAGCGCAACGAGATTGATTCTTCCAGAAGGGATTGTTTCCTTAATACTAACGGGATCCTGTAATTCGATGCTGTTATTGCACAGGCTATTTTAAATAGATAATCTATATATTCTACCTGCGCTCTATCATAAGAAAGCATTAGTTTTTTGTACGCCTTAGATTTTTTATACTGTAGCCGATAAGGCGCATAACGTTGCGATTCCCTCAACGCATCTTCATAAACATGAAGATGCGTTGAGGGAATCGCAAACATAATGCAGATATCATTTTGAAGTACCTCCATTTTTCCAAGGGTACTACTGCAATTTCGAACAACATGGTCTCCGGTATCAAAATAAAAATCTTCATCGTCTATAGGCATTTCGTAGACGCTGGAAAGGTCTTTTTACTTTTCTTGACGCTTACAGAATTGCGCCTGGATTTCTTGCTGAATTCGGTCTTATAATTATCTTCCTTTTGCTCTTATAATTGAAGATGATCTGTCTTATGCGTAATCTTATTTAAAAAGCCCGTCATCTGTACACTATCAAACTCCCCGCTAAAGCCTTCAGCAGCAGAAAAGGACAATGCTCCTTTTGGCCACAACCGAATGTTATAAAAAGTATTTGCAGAATCATTTTCGACCAGTAAAGACTGCATTGCTGTTGATTGCAAATGTGCTTCTGCAGCTTTAGCTTTCGTAAACTGTTGAGCATTAAAACGGTCTTCCTCAGTAGTGGTTGTACTACGTCACCAATACCTGGTCTTGGTGCTCTTGTCTCAATTATGCCCGCCGAACGTGGTACATAACCCGTCATGGTAAAGGAATCTGCCACTTGATTGTACAGTAACAACCTTGCTGAATCTTTAGCACGAACCGGCTTATCGATTTATGCAAAATCCCTGTCATCTGTACTCCAGGAAACAGTTACATTGCCTTCTGCAACAGCCGTCACCGTTGCATCAACCACGCCCACCATTTTGCGATTGCTAATCAGCAGTTTCTGGAAGTCAATCTCAAAGTTCGGAAAAACGCCTGTCACTGCGTTGTTGAGGTTATAGTGCACTGCCGTGTTTACTGGCGAGAGATACTTACTCTTAGGTATAAAACCTTCGTCAATAAAAACCTTTATGCGGCTTACTATCTCTGTAACCAACCCAAACTTATTCCGCTGATTGATTTGTTTTTGGACCGGAGGTTTGCTCGACCTTTTAGGTCTGATCCTGATGATGTCTAAAGTGCGGAATGTTGCTCCTACAACTGTACCTACTAATCCTGAGATCATCACCCGTATTAAAAGAACCATAATAGTAAAGTATATTTCACCCGGGTAGGCAACAAAAGATATTTATGTTAGTCTGCTGTTAATTATACCCATACGTATCTATCACTCTTACAATAAGCACACCAATAGATTCTGATAGGAAGAAATCCCAATATCTGTTTCAAGAAAAATCCTCTTGGAATCTGATAATGAAACGTATTAGAACATTTTTTACATTTATAGTTAAGGTAACTCATAATAATATTACTGAATAGATGATTGCATAATACTCCTGCAGGGTTTACGCAAAAAAAGCAAATTTAATTATATTGCTTCTATTCATTTTGTTCATTTGAAATGAATAAAAATACTATAACCTCAGCACAATGCCCATTAAATATAGTAAGCTTAATAATTCTTACGTTCCACATTAATTATCTGTTATATCAAATAGATAATGTCTCCCATGTACCAGAACAATTATAAAACTGTTGAAACTTTCAATCTTTGACGAGAAATATTGAAAGTCCTATCAATCTATTTATCATGAAACAAATGATAAAACGTATAGAATAAAACCACTAAGGCCTTACGTAATTACTATCTATGAGTCGATAAGATAGCTGGTAAATTAAATACCTGAGAGAATTTATTCATAAACAATTTAACTTCTGAATTTCAATATATAACTATTAAGAATTATCTAGTGAAAAAGAGTAAGTAAATTTTATTAAAGATTTATATAAAATCAAATTGATATATTTATGTATATAGCTGTATAAACGCTTGCGATTGTAGTTTATTTGTAATATAATTGCAGAACTAACCCTAAAAGCCTCAAGATAAGCTGTATGAACTGGCAATTAA
>Ga0247815_10001585_pt1 | contig 17331 bp, 12 predicted proteins | sample UWRJL194509B1_FD_181014 | JGI IMG/M metagenome (GOLD analysis project Ga0247815, IMG submission 181014) | Plant litter microbial communities from Arlington Agricultural Research Station in Wisconsin, United States - UWRJ-L194-509B-1 | ecosystem: Environmental > Terrestrial > Plant litter >...
TATCTGGGCTCGCTGGTGGCGGACGGCCGCTGGCAGGTGGTAACCTATGTCGACGAGGACGCGGTGCGCCGCATCGCGCGCGGCGACCGCGCGCTGTTCATCGCCGACGGCCTGGCCGGGCCGGCGCTGCGGCTGACGGTGGCCAGCATCGACCGCGACGCCAGCCGCACGCTGGGCGAGCCGGAACTGGCGGCGCTGTTCGGCGGCGATGTGCTGGTGCGCGAAAAGAACGGCGTGCTGTATCCGGAGCACGCGGTCTACCGCGTGGTGCTGGACGCCGACGCCGACCTGGCGGCCACCGATCCGGCGTGGCGCGGCCGGGTCGCCATCGCCGGCCAGTGGGAAGTGCCGGCGCTGCGCTTCCTGCGCGCGGCGGCGGCGGTGGCTTGGCGCGAGGCGGGGTTCTAGCGCTCGTGGTATCGTACTCACCTTGCGAGCCACCTTACAGGCCGCCGATATTAAAATAAAAGCAAGATTGCATCATCATGGCAGAAAAAATCATCATGCTGGCGCAGCAGCGCTCCGCTGCACCGGCCATCCCCGCGATCCTTGAAGCGCCCACCGGCCTGCTGAGCGACACCCTGGCGCGGCCGCTGCACGACCTGCGCATCTCGGTCACCGACCGCTGCAACTTCCGCTGCGTGTACTGCATGCCGAAGGCGGTGTTCGACAACGATTACCAATACCTGCCGCATACCTCGCTGCTGTCGTTCGAGGAGATCACGCGCCTGGCGCGGACCTTCATCGCCCACGGCGTCGAGAAAATCCGCTTGACCGGCGGCGAGCCGCTGCTGCGCAAGAACATCGAAAAGCTGGTCGGCATGCTGGCCGAGTTGAAGACCGTCTCCGGCAAGCCGCTGGACCTGACGCTGACCACCAACGCCTCGCTGCTGGCGCGCAAGGCGCAGTCGCTCAAGGACGCCGGCCTGCAACGCGTCACCGTGTCGCTCGACGCGATCGACAACACCATCTTCCAGCGCATGAACGATGTCGACTTCGCGGTCGAGGATGTGCTCAACGGGATCGAGGTCGCGCACCAGGTGGGACTGGGTCCGATCAAGATCAACATGGTGGTCAAGGGCGGCATGAACGACCAGGAGATCCTGCCGATGGCGCGCCATTTCAGGAACACGCCCTACATCCTGCGCTTCATCGAATACATGGACGTCGGCGCCTCCAACGGCTGGAAGATGGACGAGGTGGTGCCGTCGGCCGAGGTGGTGCGCCGCATCGGCGCCGAGATGCCGCTGGAGGCCATCGGCGCCAACTACACCGGCGAGACCGCCGCGCGCTGGCGCTACACGGACGGCGGCGGCGAGATCGGCGTGATCTCCAGCGTCACGCAGGCATTCTGCAGCGATTGTTCGCGCGCGCGCCTGTCGACCGAGGGTAAGCTGTACACTTGCTTGTTCGCGACCGGCGGCCACGATCTGCGCGCGCTGCTGCGCGAAGGCCGCAGCGACGAGGAAATCAGCACCGTGCTGGCGCACCTGTGGCGCGCGCGCGGCGACCGGTATTCGGAACTCCGCACCAGCAACACCGACGGCCTGCGCCGCGCCAACAAAGTGGAAATGTCTTACATCGGAGGATAGCTTTGTCTTTGAAGAGCAAGGTCACGGGACTCATACTGGCGGGTGGGCGCGGCACGCGCATGGGCCGCGTCGACAAGGGGCTGCAGCCGTTTCAAGGCGCGACGCTGGTGGCGCATGTGCTTCGGCGCCTGGCGCCGCAGACCGCCACCATTGTCATCAACGCCAACCGCAACCTGCCGCAGTACCAGGCGCTGGCCGGCGTCGCCGCCGTGGCGCCGGATGCGATGGGCGGTTACGAGGGTCCGCTGGCCGGGCTGCAAACCGGCTTGCAACATTGCGCCACCGAGTTGCTGCTGACGGCGCCGTGCGATTCGCCTTTTCTGCCGGCCGACCTGGCCGAGCGCCTGTACGCGGCGATGCAGGCCGAAGGCGCCGACCTGGCCGTGGCCGTGACCATGGAGCGCGACGAGCAGGACCCCGCCGCCGCGCCGTATCGCCAGCCGCATCCTGTTTTCAGCCTGATCAAGGCCGGCGTGCTGCCGCAGCTGGACGCCTACCTCGCCACCGGCGCGCGCCGCATGGAGGGCTTCCACAAAACGCTGAAGATGGCCGAAGTGCTGTTCGACGACGCCGACGCCTTCCGCAACATCAACACGCTCGAAGAGCTGCAACGCCATGAGCGGGAACGCGCGCCAGCAGCCGCCACGCCGGGATTTGGCGGCGATCCGGACGCGCTGCATGTCGCCGAAGCGCAGCGCCTGATCCGCGAGCGCGTCACGCCGATCGACGCCACCGAGCGCCTGCCGCTGCGTGCCGCGCTGGACCGCGTCCTCGCTGAAGACATCATCTCGCCGATCAACGTGCCAGCCTACGACAACTCCGCGATGGACGGCTACGCGCTGCGTGGCGCCGACCTGCCGGCCGAGGGCGCCGCGCCGGCGGTCTTCAAAAACATCGGCATCGCCTACGCCGGCCGCCCGTTCACGCAAGCGCCAAGCGCCGGCGAATGCATCCGCATCATGACCGGCGCCGCCATTCCGCCCGGCTGCGACAGCGTGATCCCGCAGGAACTGGCCGCCGCCATCGACGGCGACAACGTCACCATCGCCCACGGCGCGATCCGCAACGGCGCCAACCTGCGCCGCGCCGGCGAGGACTTGAAAGCCGGCGGCATCGCCATCGCCAAAGGAAAAATCATCCGCCCGGCCGACTTGGGCCTGGTCGCCTCGCTCGGCATCGCGAACATCGCGGTGACGCGCAAGCTGCGCGTGGCCTTCTTCTCCACCGGCGACGAACTGCGCTCGCTGGGCGAATGCCTGGACGAAGGCTGCGTCTACGACAGCAACCGCTATACCTTGTTCGGCATGCTGGCGCGCTTGGGCTGCGAAGTAATCGACATGGGCATCGTGCGCGACGACCCGATCGCGCTGGAAACCGCGCTGCGCGAAGCCTGCAAGAACGCCGACGCCATCATCACCTCCGGCGGCGTCTCCGAAGGCGCGGCCGACTACACGCGCGACATCATGGCCGTCCTCGGCGAAGTCGATTTCTGGAAGCTGGCGATGCGTCCCGGCCGCCCGCTCGCCTTCGGCAAAGTGCAAGCGGACGACGACAGCGCCTGGCTCTTCGGCCTGCCCGGCAATCCGGTCGCGGTGATGGTCTCGTTCTACATGTTCGCCCGCCCGGCGCTGCTGCGCATGATGGGCGCGACCGCCATGCAGCCGGCCGTGAAGGCGCGCGCCGCCGAAGCGATCCGCAAGCGCCCCGGCCGCACCGAATACCAGCGCGGCATCGTGAGCACCGGCGCCGACGGCGAAGCGCAAGTGCGCCTCACCGGCGCGCAGGGCTCCGGCATATTGAGCTCGATGACGGAAGCGAACTGCATCGTCGTGCTGCACCACGAACAAGCCAACGTCGCCGCCGGCCAGATGGTCGACGTGCTGTTATTCGACGGTCTTGTGTAGCGGCGCGCTTGCCGCGACCAGCAGCATGCCGCAAGCCAGGCCGGCGAAGGCCAGATGCAGGCTGGAGGCGTGGGCGATCAAGCCGATCAGCGCCGGTCCCGCCAGGATGCCCGCATAGCCGATGGTGGTGATAGCACTGATCGCCAGGCTGGCCGGCATGTCCTTCTGGTTGCCGGCCGCCGTGAACAGCACCGGCACGATGTTCGAGGCGCCGAAGCCGATCAGCACAAATCCCATCAGCGCCAGCCACGGCGACGATGACAACACCACCGCAAAGAAACCCGCCGACGCGGCCAGGCCGCCGATCAGCATCACGCGCCGTCCGCCCCAGCGCTGGACGATGCGGTCGCCGTTCAAGCGGCCGATGGTCATGGCGCTGGCGAAGGCCGCGTAGCCAAGCCCGCCCTGCCCCGCAGTCAGTCCGCCGGCGCTGGTCAGGAACACCGCGCTCCAATCCAGCACCGCGCCCTCGGCCAGGAACACCACGCCGCACAAGGCGCCGATGAAGATCACCGAGCCATGCGGCATCACCAGCATCGGGCCGTCGCGTTCGGCGGCGATCGGCTCGCGCAGCAGATGCGGCCCGGCCGCCAGCAGCACCAGCGCCACGGCCAAGGCCATCGCCAGCGACGCCGTCACGATGTCCAGGCCGAGCCACAGCATCAAGGTCATGCAGCCCGCGCCGACGATGCCGCCCACGCTGAACAAGCCGTGGAAGCCCGACATCAGCGAACCGCCGTAATCCTTTTCAACGATGACGGCCTGGATGTTCATCGCCACGTCCAGCGTGCCGATGGTGGCGCCGAACAGGAACAGCGCCACCGCCAGCGTCGGCACGCTGGGCGCGATCGCCAGGAACGGGAACACCGCGCAGCAGCCCAGCCCAGACGCCAGCACGATGCGGCGGCAACCGAAGCGCGCCGCCAGCACGCCGGTGACCGGCATCGCCAGCAGCGAGCCGATGCCGAGGCACAGCAGCAGCAAGCCCAGTTGCCCTTGTTCGATGGCGGTGCGCGCTTGCGCGTAAGGCACCAGCGGCGCCCAGGCCGACATGGCCATGCCGGCGGCCAGGAAGGCCAGGCGGGTGGAGATGCGTTGTTGTAGAGCGGTAGTCTTCAAGATCGGCTTTCTGATGTCAGGAGGCGTCGGCGCGCAGCAGCTTGGCGCCGGCGGCGGCGTAGTCGCCCGCCAGTTGTTGGTCCACATGGCGTGGCACGATAAGGTGGGTCAGTTGCGCGATCGGCAGCACCAGGTACGGCGCCACGGCGCCGAGCTTTTCGGCGGTGGCGACCACCGCCGTCGCCTTGCTCAGGGCCGCGACGCGGCGCTTGAATTCGGCCTCTTCGAAATCGACGGCGGTCACGCCGGCCTGCAAATCGACGCCGCAAGCGCCGATGAAATACAGGTCCGGGCGGATCAATTCGATCTCGCGCAGGGCGCTGGCGCCGACGCTGGCGCCGATGCCCTGCTTGACGCGGCCGCCGATCAGGATCAGTTCAAGCTGCGGATGATCGAGCAGCCGCGCGGCGATCAGCGGCGCGTTGGTGATGATCGTCAGCGGCACGTGCGGCAGCGCTTCGGCCACCGCCAGGTTGCTGGAGCCGGCGTCGAGGAACACCACGCTGCCGGGTTTCAGCAAGGTCGATGCGGCGGCGGCCAGGCGCGATTTATCCGGCAATTGCCGCGTCGCGCGCTGGGTCAGCGTGCCGGCTTCCGGCGACGCGGGAATGCGCACCGCGCCGCCATACACCTTCTGGCACAAGCCGGCGGCGGCGAGGTCGCGCAGATCGCGGCGTATCGTATCTTCGGTGACGTTGAGCGCCTGCGCCAGCTGCGCGGCCAGCACGCGGCCGTCGGCCGACAGCTGCGCCAAAATGAGGTCGTGACGTTCTTGGAGTAGTAGATTCATGCGGCGAAGTGTACATAGAACGCGCATAAATGTAAACAAATACGCACAAACACGCAAACCTCTAATCGGCGCGCCAGTTCATCGGCTCCGGCGCGAAGATGCGCGCGTCCATCAGCTTCAGGTCCGCGCTGATGGCGGGCCGGAAATCCATATATGCCAGCACATCGCGCTCGACATCCACGCCCGGCGCGATCTCGATCAACTCCAGCCCGGACTCGCCGTCGGCCAGCACCAGCCGGAACACGCAGCGCTCCGTCACGAACAGCGCCTCCTGCCCGCGCCGCGCCGCGTACTCGCCGCTGTAGGTGCGGTGCTCCACTTCATGGACGAATTTGCGGGTCGCACCCTTGTCGGCGGTGAAGGTGCCGACGAACACCACCTTGCGCGCGTTCTGGCTGATGTTGATAAAGCCGCCGGCGCCGGCCAGCTTGTTGCCGAATTTGCTGACGTTCAGATTGCCGCGCCGGTCCGCCTGCGCCAGGCCGAGGATGGCCACGTCCAAGCCGCCGCCGTCGTAAAAGTCGAACTGGTAGGGCTGGTCGATGATCGCGTCGGCGTTGGTGGCCGCGCCGAAGTTCAAGCCGCCGGCGGGCAGGCCGCCGATCACGCCCGGTTCCGCCGTCAGCGTCACCAGGTCCAGCATATTCTCCTCCGCCGCCACATTGGCCACGCCCTCCGGCATGCCGATGCCGAGGTTGACCACGTCGTCCGGCCGCAGCTCCATCAAGGCGCGGCGCGCGATGATCTTGCGCTCCGACAGCGGCATCGTCGCCATCGCCGACAAGGTCACGCGCAGTTCGCCGGCGAAGGCCGCGCTGTATGGTTCGGCGAAGGTCTGCATGTGGTACTCGGGCTTTTCCGCCACCACCACGCAATCGACCAGGATGCCGGGGATCTTGACCTGGCGCGGATTGAGCGTGCCGCATTCCGCGACGCGCTCCACCTGCACGATGACGATGCCACCCGAATTGTGCGCGGCCATGGCGATCGCCAACGCCTCCAGCGTCAGCGCCTCGCGCTCCATGGTGACGTTGCCGTTGGCGTCGGCCGTGGTGCCGCGAATGATCGCCACGTGCACCGGCTGCGCCTTGTAGAACAGGTATTCCTTGCCGCCCAGCGTGAGCAGCTCGACCAGCTCCTCGGTGGTGCGGTCGTTGATCTTGCCGCCGCCGTGGCGCGGATCGACGAAGGTGCCCAGGCCGACGTGGGTCAGCAGACCGGGCTTGCCGGCGGCGGTATCGCGGAATAATTGGCTGATGACGCCTTGCGGCAGGTTGTACGCCTCCGCCTTGCTGTTGATGGCCAGCTGCTGCAGCTTGGGCGCGAGGCTCCAGTGGCCGCCGATGATGCGCTTCAGCAGGCCCTCGTGACCGAAGTGGTTCAGGCCACGGTCCTTGCCGTCGCCTTGGCCTGCGGCGTAGATCAAGGTCAGGTCGCGCGGCTGGGCATCGGCGAGGAAGCGCCGCTCCAGCGCCACCGCGATGTTCTCCGCGAAGCCGACGCCGACGAAACCACCGGTGGCGATGGTGTCGCCGTCGCGTATCTTGGCCACCGCATCGGCCGCGCTGATGATCTTGTTGCGCATATCGGTGGCTCCTTTGTCAGCGTTACGGTTCCGGGTCGGGCTCGCCCAGCATCAACTGCGCCGCTTCGCTCGGCAAGGCCTCCACCGACTTGAGCTTGCGCGCCATCTGCCGGCTGCGGGTTTCTGCGGTTTCGATATTCTTCGCGGCGCGCTCCAGCGACAGCTTGGTCGCCGCCAGCACGTCGCCGAATTTGCCGAACTCCGTCTTTACCGCGCCCAGCACCTGCCACACCTCCGACGAGCGCTTCTCCAGCGCCAGCGTGCGGAAGCCCATCTGCAAACTATTCAGCAGCGCCGACAAGGTCGACGGCCCGGCGATGCTGATGCGGTGCACCCGCTGCAGCTCGTCGGCCAGGCCCGGCCTGCGCATCACTTCCGCATACAGCCCCTCGGTCGGCAGGAACAGGATCGCGAAGTCGGTCGTCTGCGGCGGCGACACGTATTTCTCCGAGATGGTCTTGGCCTCCAGCCGCACCGCGCGTTCCAGCTCGCGGCCGGCCAGCGCCACGCCGTCGGCGTCGGCGCGGTCCGCAGCGTCCAGCAGACGCTCGTACTGCTCTTTCGGGAACTTGGCGTCGATCGGCATCCACACCGGCGCGCCGCCCTCCACCTGTCCCGGCAGCTTGAGCGCGAACTCCACGCGCGCGTTGCTGCCGGCGATGGTCTCGACGTTCTTGGCGTACTGCTCCGGCGTCAGCACCTGCTCAAGCAGCATCTCCAACTGCACCTCGCCCCAGGTGCCGCGCGTCTTCACGTTGGTCAGCACCCGCTTCAAATCGCCGACGCCCAGCGCCAGTTGCTGCATCTCGCCCAGGCCCTGGTGCACCCGCTCCAGCCGCTCCGACACTTGCTGGAACGATGCGCTCAAGCGCGCCTCCAAGGTCGCGTGCAGTTTCTCGTCGACGGTCTTGCGCATCTCCTCCAGGCGCGCGCCGTTGTCGGCCTGCAGATCCTTGATCTTCGCCTCCAGCGTCGCCCGCACTTCCTGCATGCGCTGCGCGTTCGATTCGGTCAGCCGCGCCAGGTTCTGGTTCATGCTGTCGGCGAACTGCGTCAGGCGGCGGCCCTGCTCATCGCGCCCGACCAAGCCTTGCGCCTCCAGCTGACGGCGCATGCCGTCGAACTGCTGCACCGTCGCCGCGTGCGTGGCTTGCGCCGTGGTCTGCAACTGCAACCGCACCTCGCGCTCGACGCGTTCGATGCGCTCGGCCAGGCCGCCTTCGGCCGGACCAGCGCCGCCGCGCGCGCGCAACAACGCCAACACCTGCAGCACGATCACCACGGCCAGCGCCGCCAGCAACACAAAAAATTCGATCTGGCTCATGGCATCAATCCGGCTTGTTGCGCATCCAGTCGGCGGTTTGATAGAACGATTCCATCAAGCGCACCCGCAACGATTCCTCGATGCCGACATCCTCCATCGCCCACGCCATCGCCCGCAGCCACTGGTCGCGTTCCTGGGTGCCGATGGCGAACGGCATGTGCCGCATGCGCAGGCGCGGATGGCCGTGCGCCTCGACGTAGATGTCCGGACCGCCCATCCAGCCGGTCAGGAACATGAACAGCCGCTCGCGCGCCTGGTCCAGCGACGGGCCGTGCACGGAGCGCAGCAGCGTGAACTCGGCCTCCAGTTCCATCAGATCATAAAAACGGTCGACCATCTCGCGCACGCGCGATTCGCCGCCGATAACTTCATAGAGAGTTCGGGATTCAGTCATAGCCTCCATGATAGCGTACCGGCAGGCGAAACGCGGTGACCTACACCAGGGCCAAGCGGCGCAGGCGCCGCGTCGACGACCAGTTCTCCAGGTCGACCTGGTCGCGGATGGCGTCGCAGGCGTCGACGATGCGCGCCAGCTGCGCGCGATCCAGTCCGGCGTTCAGCGTCAGGCGCACCAGCGAGCGGTTCTTCGGCGTGGCCGGCGCGCAAAACATGGCGCCGTAGACGCCGTGCGTTTCCAGCAGCTTGCGCAGCGCCAGCGTCTTCGGTTCCGGCCCCGCCTCCAGCGCGATGATTTGTTCGCTGCCGTCGCCGACGTTGTAGCCCAGCGCCGCCAGGTCGGCGCGCAAGGTCCGCGCGTGCGCGTGAAGCGTGGCGCGGCGCTCGTCGGCCGCCGCGACGAAGTCGATCGCCGCGTCGAACCACGCCAGCTCGTGCCCCAGCATGCATGAACTGAAAATCGCCGGGCGCGACTCCGACAGGAAGTAACCCTTGAACAGGCTGGAGCAAGTGATGATGCCTGCCCGCCCGGCGAAGGCCTTGGCCAGCGAGGCGGTGCGGAAGTGCACCCGGTCGCTCAGGCCCAGCGCCGCCACCAGCCCCGCGCCGCGCGGACCGTGGGTGCCCAGCGAATGCGATTCGTCGACGATCAGCAGGCAGCCGCTGTGCTCCGCGATCTCCACCAGCTCCAGCAACGGCGCCACGCTGCCGTTGGTGCTATATAAGGCATCGACCACGATCAGGCCGCGCCCATGGCGCTCCAGCTGCTTGCGCAAATGCTCCATGTCGTTGTGCAGGAAGGAGACCGGCGTCGCGCCCGCCGACTGCACGCCCTCCCACAGCGAGGCGTGCGCCTGCATGTCCAGGTAGACCGGTACGCCCGGCGCGGCCAGCGTCTGCACCAGGCCGACGTTGGCGGCCCAACCCGATTGCGCCAGGATGCCGTCCTCCGCCCCCATGAAGCGCGCGAACTTGTGCTCCAGCCGATGCTGCGCGCTGCCCTCCTGCAGGTAGACGGCGGACATCAGCATCTCGCCCTGGCTGCGGCGCAGCGCGTCGATCTGCGCGCCGACCAGCGCCGGCTCGCCCGCCAGGCTGAGATAGTCGTTACCGGCGAGGAAAATCGCGCCGGCCGGCGTCGGCTGCCAGGCGTGCGGATGCTCGCCGCCCAACAAGCGCTCGATGCGGGTGACGTAGTGTTCATCCATGCGCCGGGTGACGAAATCCGGCATGCGCCGCTCGGCCGGGACGGCTGGAACGCGGGCGTGGATGGAAGTTTGGGCGAGTGCGTGAGGCATGGTATCTCCTTGATATTGACTAGAAAGGTTGTTTTTTAATGAATCATGTCCAACCTTGGGGCCAAAAAAACCAAGAGAGATTGATGCGGATCAAGCAGTGTTTTGATATCGCTGAGCGCGCGGCAAATTACGTCCATTATTGCAACTTGATAAAAATCAAATCACGTCATGAAGCATCCGCTGCAAGAACGATGGAAGCGCTGGCAGAGCGGATTGCTCCAGTCTCTGCTGCTTTACCATGGCCGCGAGGACCATGCGACCGTGCGCGTGCTGCTGCTGGCGTCGATCGGCACGGTGTGCATGCCGCTGTACTACGTGATCTGGCAACACTTCTTCCCGCAGGAGTACGAGACGCTGTCGCTGCGGATGCTCGGAATCCTGCTCTGCGCGCTGGGCCTGTTCGCGCGCCAGTTCAGCCGCAGGATGCTGGACCTGTATTTGCTGGTCACGCTCAGCTATATCTTCCCGTTCTTCTTCACCTTCATGTTCCTGATGAACCATGCCTCGGGCGTGTGGAGCGAGTCGCTGCTGATCGGGCTGGTGGTGCTGTTCCACTTCGACACCGGCCTGGCGCTGCGCGCCTACGTGATCGGCACCGCGCTGGCCTGCCTGGCCGTGGCCGCGCTGGGCGAAGGCGGGGCCGTCGTCAGCAAACAAGCGCTGCAGCAACTGCCGATCCACTGGTTCACCATCGCGGTGCTGTCGGCCGCCAAGATCAGCCGCCAGGTGCTGGCGCAGGAAAAGCTGGCCGGCCTGGGCGCCGGGCTGGCCACCGTGGCGCACGAGCTGCGCACGCCGCTCACCAGCGTCGACGCCAATGTGCGCGGCCTCCTGCGGATTTTTTCCGACGGCGCCGGGCGCGGCGGATCAGTCGAGGACCGGCTCGGCACCGTCGACGCGCTGGCGCGCATCCAGTTCGAGGTGCGGCATATGAATCATATGATCGACCTGTTCCTGCTCAGCGCCACGGCGGTGCGGCAGAACCTGCGGCCGGTCGAATCGGTGTCGATGGAGACGGTTGTGGAGGCGGTGCTGAAGCGCTATCCGTTCTCCAGCACCGGCCAGCAAAAAATCGTCAAGCTCGAAGTGCTGCGCAATTTCCATTTCGCCGGCCAGACCGAGTTGTCGGTGGTGATCCTGCTGAACCTGCTGCGCAACGCGCTCAAGGCGGTGCAGCGCGCCGGCAAGGGCCGGGTGCGCATCGTCGTCGACGGCGACCGCAGCCCGCCGCGGCTGCTGTTCATCGACACCGGTTGCGGCGTGCCGGCGCAGCAGATGCCCTTGATTTTCCGCCGTTTTTTTTCGTATCCGCCGCACAACGGCGCCGGCATCGGCCTGGCTTTATGCCAGGAGATCATGGATGCCTGGAGCGCCACCATCCGTTGCGTCTCGCGCGAGAGCGCCTATGCCATTTTCGTCCTGGAATTTCCCCAGCCGCCGTCCCCCCCGAGGTGAACTATGCATCTGCCCGTTTATTCCCATCCCACGCTGACCGTGCTGATCGACGACAGCGATTCCTTCCTGCGCAGCCTGTCCTTCCAGCTCGACTCGATGCTGGCCAATAAAACCTTCCACGACACCACCGCCGCGCTGCATTGGCTCAAGAACAGCGCGCGCGAGGACGGCGTGCCGCTGCACGTCAACTTCGACATGCACAACCTGCCGGCCGACCAGTGCAACGTGGCGCTGGACCTGGAGCGCATCTACCGCATCTCCGAGCAACGGCAGCGCTTCGCCACGCCGTCGGTGCTGGTGGTCGATTATTCGATGCCGCAGATGAGCGGGCTGGAATTCTGCGAGGCGGTCGCGCACCTGCCGTGCAAGAAGATCCTGTTCACCGGCGCGGCCGACGAGAAGATCGCCGTCGGCGCCTTCAACCGCGGCCTGATCGACCGCTACATCAAGAAGAGCGACGACCACGCGCTGGACATGCTGGAGATCGAGATCGCCACGCTGCAGCGGGTCTACTTCGACGAACGCGAGGACACGCTGCGCGAGCTGGTGCTGCTACATAACTACAACTTCCTCGGCGATCCGGCGCTGGCGTCGCTGGTGGCGTCGCTGATGGTCAGCCACGGCTTCGTCGAGCACTATATCTTCCCGAATCCGACCGGCATCGTGTTCCTCGACAAGCACGGCAAGGCCAGCCTGATGATGATCGAGACCGAACAGGGCATGTACGCGCAGTACGAGATCGCGCGCGACAGCGACGCGCCGCCGTCGCTGCTGGACGCGCTGCTGGAGCGGCGGGTGCTGCCGTTCTTCGCCGATCCGAACGGCGACGGCATGTACTCGCGCCGCGTCGGCGACAACTGGCACCGCTACTGCGCCGCGCCGCAGATCTGCAAGGGGCGCGAGACTTATTACTGGGCGCTGTTCGAGCTGCCGCCGCACTACTTCGCCAAGTCGCCGTACGGCTACGCGCAATTCCTGCGCGACCGGGAGGTCGCGCAGGGCGTCGCGGCCGAAGTCTAAGCTTCGCGCAGCGTTTGCAGCGGCGGCTGGCGCAGCACGTTGCGCAGTCCCAGCCAGCCGCCGGCGATGGCGCACAGCGCGCCGGCCACCAGGCCCACCAGCCACACCGACGGGTTGAACTCCCAGGCGAACTTGAACTGATAGGTCGCCAGCGCCCAGCCCATGACGGCGGCGCCGCTGGCGGCCAGCAATCCGGACACCGCGCCGACCAGCGAGAACTCGATCAGCTGCGCTTGCGACAGCTGCTTGCGGGTCGCGCCGAGCGCGCGCAGCAAACCGGATTCGCGGGTCCGCTCGTCCTGCGATCCCATCAGCGCCGCGTACAGCACCAGCACGCCGGAGGCCAGCGTGAAGACGAACAGGAACTCGACCGCCGTCACCACCTGGTCCAGCACCGCCTGCACCTGGCGCAGGATGCCGCCGACGTCGACGATGGTCAGGTTGGGAAAGTCGCGCGTCAGGCCGTTGACCACCTCGCCCTGCTGCACCGGCAGGTGGAAGGCGGTGATCCAGCTTTGCGACACCTCCTTCATCGCCGCCGGGTTGATGATGACGAAGAAGTTGACCCGCATCGAACCCCAATCGAGCTTGCGCAGGCTGGTGATGGTCACGTCCACCGGCGCGCCGGCGATGTCGAAGCGCAGCTTGTCGCCCAGCTTCCAGCGCAGCGTCTTGGCGATGCCCTCCTCCACCGATGCCTCGGCCACGCCGGGCTTGTCGTCGAACCACTTGCCGGAACTGATCTTGTTCTCGGCCTGCATCTGCGCCATCGTCGACAGGTTGAACTCGCGGTCGGCCAGGCCCTTGGCGCGGTCCTCGGTGTAGGTCTCGGCGGTGACCGGCGCGCCGTTGACGGCGCTCAGCCGGCCGCGGATCATCGGATACTGCGGCGCGTAGGCCACGCCGGCGTCCTTGAGGCGCTTGGCGATGTCGGCCTGCTGCTCCGGCTGGATGTTGATGATGAAGCGGTTCGGCGCGTCCGCCGGCGTGGCGTCGCGCCAGGCCGTCATCAGGTCGCCGCGCACCACGGTCAGCACCAGCAGCGCCATCATGCCCAGCGCCAGCGAGACGATCTGCACGATGGTGGCGCCGGGGCGCCGCTGCAGCGAGGTGATGGCGAAGCGCCAGCTCTGATGGTCGATGGCGTTGCGCAGCGACTTCAGCGAGCGCAGCGCCAGCCAGCCGACCAGGCCGAACACCGCGAACGCGGCCAGGAAGCCCAGCGCCGTGTACAGCGCCAGTTGCGGGTCGCCGGCCTGCCACAGCAGCAGCACGGTGAAGCCGCCCAGGCCGAGGCCATAGGTGGCCAGCGCGGCGACCTGCGGCGCGTCCTGCTCGCGGCGGATGACGCGATTGTGCGGCACCTTGCGCAGTTGCAGGATAGGCGGCAGCGCGAACGCGGCCAGCAGCAGGATGCCGATCGCGACGCCCTGCAACGCCGGGTAGATGGTCGGCGCCGGCAGGTCGGCCGAGACCAGCGCGCCCAGCACCTCCAGCAGCACGTAGTGGCCGCCGAAGCCGACCAGCACGCCCAGCAGGCTGCCGGCCAGGCCGACCAGCAGGAATTCGATCAGGTACATGGCGGTGACCTGGTTCTGCGTCAGGCCGAGGCAGCGCAGCATGGCGCAGGCGTCGAGGTGGCGCTGCATGAAGCGGCGCGCGGCCATCGCCACGGCGACGGCGGCCAGCATCGCCGACAACAGGCCGACCAGCGACAGGAAGCGGTCGGCGCGGTCCAGCGTGGTGCGCATTTCTGGGCGGCCGTTTTCCAGCGACTCGACGCGCACGCCTTTGATGTTTTCATTCTTGATCTTGGCCACCAGCCATTGCTCGAAGGCGGTGGCGACGGCGGCGCCGTTCTTCAGCGACGCCGGCGCGGCCACCAGCAGCCGGTAGGTCACGCGCGAGCCGGGTTGGATCAGGTTGGTCGCCTCCAGGTCTTGCAGTGCGAACATCACGCGCGGCGCGAAGGCCAGGAAGTTGGTGCCGCGATCCGGCTCCGACGCGATCAGCTGCGTGACGGTGAAGCGCTTGTCGCCCAGTTGCAGCTGGTCGCCGATTTTGGTCTTGAGGCTGCCCAGCAGGCCCGGTTCGATCCACACGGTGCCCGGCGCGGGCACGCTGTCGGCCGGCGCGCCGCTGCTTTGCTCGGCCTGCGCGGCGTTGGTGGTGATCTTGAGACGGCCGCGCAGCGGGTAGCCGGGGCCGACCGCCTTGAGCGACGCCAGCATCGACATCGACTGCTCGCCTTCGCCGGCCTGCGCCATGCTGGGGAAAGCGATGGTGTCGGTGACGGTCAGGCCGCGCTTGATGGCCTCGGCGCGCCAGCCGGCGTTGACCGGCAGGTCGGCGCTGACGACGACGTCGGCGCCCAGCAACTGGTGCGCGTCGCGATCGAGGCCGCTGCGCAGCCGGTCGACGAAGAAGCCGGTGGCGGACAAGGCGGCCACCGCCACGGTCAGCGCGATCAGCAGAAAGCGCAGCTGGCCGGCGCGCCAATCGCGCGCCGTCATTTTCAAGGCGAGTTTGAACATAATGACCTAAACAGTTTCGAAGAAGGCGTCGACTTCGGCGAGGAATTTCTGTTTCTCCGCTTCCGGCAGGAAGGCGGCGGTGAAGCCGTTGCGCGCCAGGCGGTGCGCGTGCGACAGGCCAAGTGGCAACGCCTCGAAGGTGGCGATGAAGTTGTCGTTCATATAGCCGCCGAAGTAGGCCGGGTCGTCCGAGTTGACGGTCGCCAGGATGCCCGCGTCCAGCAGTTCCAGCAGGTTGTGCTGTTCCATCTGTTCGAACACGCACAGCTTGACGTTCGATAGCGGACACACGGTCAGCGCGATCTGTTCCTTCGCCAGACGTTGCGTCAGCGCCGCGTCCTCCAGGCAACGCACGCCGTGGTCGATGCGCTCGACCTTCAGCACATCGAGCGCGGTTTCGATATACGCCGGCGGGCCTTCCTCGCCGGCATGCGCGACCAGGCGGAAGCCCAGTTCCTTGCAGCGCGCGAACACGCGGGCGAACTTCTCCGGCGGATTGCCTTGTTCCGACGAGTCGAGCCCGATGCCGATATATTTGTCGCGGTACGGCAGCGCCTCCTCCAGCGTGGCGAAGGCTTCCTCTTCCGACAGGTGGCGCAGGAAACTCAGGATCAGCGTGGCGCTGACCGGGCTGTCCTGGCAGGCGCGGTGGATGCCGTCGATGACGGTCTTGACCGGCACGCCGCGCGCGGTATGCGTCTGCGGATCGAAGAAGATTTCCGTGTGGCGCACGTTGTCGTCTTCCGCGCGCTTGAGGTAGGCGGCGGTCATGTCGTAGAAATCCTGCTCTTGCAGCAGCACGCTGGCGCCGGCGTAATAAATATCGAGGAAGGATTGCAGATCGGTGAACGCGTAGGCGGCGCGCAATGCCTCCACCGAAGCGTAGGCCAGCTCGACGTTGTTGCGCTGGGCCAGCGCGAAAATCAGCTCCGGTTCCAGCGAGCCTTCGATGTGAATGTGCAGTTCGGCTTTCGGCATCCGTTGCAGCACGTCGCGCAATTGTTCGTTCAACATGGTTTTTTTCCTGTTACTAAGTCCCTGGATCAAGCCATCTTATCGCATGCGGCGAGAGTGCGACAGCACGCCGCGCGCAAGCGTGATACTGTGACATAAATGCGCGCGAAAAATACCGAATTCTTGGTTGAAAATCCATAAAAGAAACAGCTATTTCTCTTTAATAATCAAATAGTTACGAAAGAGTATTAACGATATTACGACATATCTTTTGACTTCCTGAGGCAATAGCGCAATAATCAATTTCATAGACGTAAGAAGCGTTACGACCAACACATAAAAGCCGCCAACCGGCGATAAAGCCAGCTCATAGGCACGGGCAATCCGTGCCGCCAAAAGAAGCTGGCGATAAGAAAAATAATATTGAGAGGACTTATACGGACCAGGGCCAAGGCAGGCGAACTGCCGGTGACCCGTGACTAGCAGGTTTATTCATCAAAGGACATTCAAATGACCATTTTTGACAACTACGCCGCACGGTATGAACGGACCAAAGAAGAAGAGATGTCCATGAAGGAATATCTCGACCTTTGCAAAAAAGATAGACTGACCTACGCCAGCGCTCCCGAGCGCATGTTGGCCGCCATCGGCGAGCCGACGCTGGTCGACACCCGCAACGATACCCGGCTGTCCCGCATCTTCGCCAACAAGGTCATCAAGATATATCCCGCGTTCCGCGAGTTCTACGGCACCGAGGAAGTGATCGAACAAGTGGTGTCCTATTTCCGCCACGCCGCGCAGGGCCTGGAGGAACGCAAGCAAATCCTCTATCTGCTGGGTCCGGTGGGCGGCGGCAAATCGTCGATCGCGGAAAAGCTCAAGTCGCTGATGGAGCATGTGCCCTTCTATTGCCTGAAGGGTTCGCCGGTCAACGAATCGCCGCTCGGCCTGTTCAACGAGCAGGAGGACGGCGTGTTGCTGGAGGAAGACTTCGGCATCCCGCGCCGCTATCTGCGCAACATCCCAAGTCCATGGGCGGTCAAGCGGCTGCACGAGTTCAACGGCGACATCAACCAGTTCCGCGTGGTCAAGCGCTACCCGTCGGTGCTGAAGCAGGTCGCGATTTCCAAGACCGAACCGGGCGATGAAAACAACCAGGATATTTCGTCGCTGGTCGGCAAGGTCGACATCCGCAAGCTCGAGGATTATTCGCAGGACGATCCGGACGCCTACAGCTATTCGGGCGGCCTGTGCCTGGCCAACCAGGGCTTGATGGAATTCGTCGAGATGTTCAAGGCGCCCATCAAGGTGCTGCATCCTTTGCTGACCGCCACGCAGGAGGGCAACTACAAGGGCACCG